>Ga0126338_10001986_pt1 | contig 13766 bp, 2 predicted proteins | sample OrbCmetagenome_2_FD_92529 | JGI IMG/M metagenome (GOLD analysis project Ga0126338, IMG submission 92529) | Coral microbial communities from Petempiche,Puerto Morelos, Mexico - Orbicella C C metagenome | ecosystem: Host-associated > Invertebrates > Cnidaria > Coral | place: Petempiche,Puerto...
ATTTTGAAGATCTCGTGAAACTTAAGTAATTGGTGACATTTTTGTCTCTTTGGGGGTTATATTCGAGAAGGAATTAGCTTCAAAAGCTGCAAACTTTTTAGTGGCAAAAGCGCTAATGAGTTCATACATTCTCATTAAAATTTTGAGTTTTTTAATCCTGCGGCGCACAAAAAGTATTCAATACATCAGGCTCAAACTTCATGGGACCGTTAATCGTGCTGTGCTCTTTCAATATTCAGAACTAATGTTTTTGTAGCTCCATAACATAGTTAGAAACAGGATCGCTTATGCTAATGAGGTAAATATTGTAAACAAAGATTCGCCTATAGAACGGCTACTTTATTGGTATTAAATGAAGTAATCTCTTGTGACTCATCTTTTTCTATTTGGTTTGTCCTCCAGTTGATTTACGAACCCAGTGCAGAAATACGGGAACTGCAGAAGAAAATGTCTTCATTGCTTGAGAAACAGAAGCGCAAAGGCGGGGTCATTGACGTGGAACAAGAAAGAAACAAATTTTTGATTGACATAACATCTGTATGTATTTGCAAGGTCTACACCGATCTGATACACTTTTTGAAGCTTGGTGTTATCACTTGTCAAATTACAGTACATGTTTCACTGTGGTTAAACTTTGCTCAAGCTTCTAAAAACTGTTGTCAATATATTATTGCATTGTAAAGATCTTACACTTCTTTCCACCAGGCTGTTTCATTCGGTAAAACAGGAGATTACGCAGAAGAGTGTCTGGTTGAGCAGAGCGTTTTGTTAAGGCCAAATTGCTTCTGGGTGTTCTTGCACGTGCACGGCTGTGCACAAGTGCAGAAGTCGAACTATTTCCTTGCACGTAGGCTACATTGATCTAAACGTCGCTTGAAATTTGTCAGAAAGGTACATGGGCTGTTCTTTTCTGTAATTTAGCCTTAAGTTAAATAAGCGAAATAACCCGTGAAAGTAAACTTTATCTCCCCCAACTGAGTGTATTAGTCTAACATTATTTCCGTGTTTGGCAGGTCCGTCAAGAAGAAACTAGTCCAGAGAGCGAGCCCCCAACAGGGCCCGAAACGGACACAGTAACAAAGAACCCCATAGTGGAAAACATGGCAAATACTGTTCCTAAGCGAGTAGACGCAGAAAAGGAAGCTAGTCAAGCAGAAAATGTTATGCGGAAGGACAAACCAGACAGGATCGAGAAGAAAGAGTTTTCAAAATATTCGAGAACCTCTCGGGGGCCTCGGCGCCCCGTTGACAAAACTCGACATCGATCCAGTGGGGAGAAGTTTAAACATTACGAGCAGAGAAGAACTGACAAGAAACGCCCGACAACATGTGACAGACCTGAGAGTGTTGAAAAGGAGGATAAAGAAAAAGAATCCGCAAAAGAACCTGATAAGCAAGGGAGTGACTGCGCCCTTTGGGCGGAAACTAAACCAGATGGTAATCGGACAGAGCTGGAATCAGAGAAAAAATACCCTGTTGTAGACACCACAGGGAAGGACTTAAGCAAAGACCCGGGGAAGGGCTCAGGGAAGGACTCAGGAAAGGGCCCAGGAAAGGACCAAGGAAAGGGCTCAGGGAAAGACCCAGAGAAGGACCCAGGGAAGGACCCAGGAAAGGGCCCAGGAAAGGACCCAGAAAAGGGTCCAGGAAAAGATGCAGAGAAGGACACAGGAAAGGGCCCTAGGAAGGATGAAGGAGGCGTTACGGGTAGAAGCAATAATATCAAGTCATCACAGAATTCTTATGGAGAGAGGCCAAGATCTGCCAGGAGAGGTCGAGGAAGGTCCGGAAAAGGCAAGCCATCTGCTGGCAGTGCAAACGAATCCCGAGACGGTGTAAGAAATGTAAATAATAGTTTTACTTTGTCCGGAGAAGTTGTCAAACGGCCCGAAATGACTGGGCCATTAGAAAGTAGCAAGCCTTCCTGTGAAGAAAATGGACGCCCTCAAGCGCAAAATAGTTCACATGAAATAAATCCTTCTGGAGAGGAGGGACGTGTGAGTAAGAAGGGCAAGGTTGGCAAGCCTCCCCCTGGTTTTGAGAATTTCCAGGCTGATAAAGTGGGGCGCGAACAGTCTACCAATGGTCATCGACCCCCACCAGGGTTCAAACAACATTCTACCAAACCCAGGCCTCCCCCTGGGCTTGGTAACCTAGCGGAAGGACCCGGTCAGAACACAAGTCAATCAATCGCAAGCTGACCAGTAGCAGCTTGCAACACTTAATGCGGTGAATCTTTAAATTTAAAGAAGTTTTCACTAAGAAGACAGACTCCATAACTAATATAAAAAATGTATGTATTCTTTGTCTGGCCAGAATAAATTTTGTCTGCCTGACGATCATGAATCAACACAAATTCTATGTTAAAATCACTGAAGTAAAGTGCTTATAAGATGATTTCTCTTTCTTGTTGTAGAGGTTTACCTTGCAAGTCAAGAGCTATGAAAGTAAGACAGACGTACATAAAAACAAAGAAACAAAATCTAGGGACTACAGCAGGGATGTTGCATCTAAGAGAAGTGTGAAATCTCATTTGATGGCAAAATTCATGCCCGCATTCTTCGCCATTCTTGTTCTTTTGTAATTTATAATTTTACTACAAAGAGGGATATGTTGTTAAGGGACGTTTATTGGTTCCCTAGATAATACGAGTTTCGAAAAATTGTTTTCTATCCCAAACATGGCGGTAAAAAAGCTCTTTCCTTTTTAAAGAAGAACGTTTTTGGTAGCAACACAGAATCCGCGCAGCATGTTCAACCATTGCATTTAAGCGCACGGTTTCAGACCAAACAGAGCGAAGAGTACCTCGCACCCAATCAGGAACAAAAGCAACCATCATTAGGTTTACGCCTGTTTCCCGCGCTTGCAACTATTTTGCGAGTTCTGATCGGTTTATTGCAGTGTTTTAAAACTAAGTAATGATTGGCCAACAATTTGTTGATTTACGCGCGCTTTTCCGCGCTTGACGCCGGTTATCTATTTTGGGAGTTCTAATTGGTTTATTTTAGTGTTGTTGGCCGTCAGGCTGCTGGCCCACCCGCGTTTTCCCGCGCTTGGGCCCTTTGTGTAATTTGCGAGTTGCGATTGGTTTATTGCAGTGCTTTTAAATAACTGATTGGCTCTCAGGCTGTCTGCAGGCGCTTGTATTCTGCTAGTTCTGGTAGGTTTATTGAGAGGAAACGAAGGCATGAGAGAAATAAACAAGACGAACTCGCTCGGACCTTGAAAATTGAGTTTGAAAATCAAAATTCAAGGTCTTGAAAGTCCACCTTAACTGTTCGCTAATGTCCTTAAAGAAAATTGAGATAAGGACTAACAAAGAATTGAACGTATCTGGAAGGTTGAGGGTCACATTCCAATGATATTTTTTATAGTATGGAGTCCTTAAAGTTGGTATTGTGTCCTGGAATGTCCTTCAAAAGTCCTTGAATTTTTAGCCCAAAAAAGGAGTACGTGTCCTGACTCACTCCCACTGAAGGACTGTTCTAAGAACAACACTTCACGTAATACTTGTGCAAAATACTGTTTCTTTATTTCACGTTGTAATAAGGCTACAAATTCAGTTACTCAAGTTTGCAGCTACTCCGCAATAAAGATACCAACTAGCAAAAGTGCAAATTTCTTGAAAAAAGCGTCCTAAATTAAGCGTGGTGTAAATCAAGCTATCAAATAATATATAGGAAACACGGTTCATAAGTTTAAGAAAAAGAAAAACCCTAAGGTAAAATGAGAATGCTCTGGCTAAGACCCTTGGGAAAATTTAAGCCTTAATGCTGTTGAATACCCTCATTACCTCTAGGTTGTCACCCCAATCACTACGGTCCCCCTTTTCTAAATCCCCGAATCCTCCCTTGTGAAACTTGCTCCAACTGGGAACGGTCGAGCAGAAACTTAACCTCAAAACCCCATCGCACTTTATATCCCCTTAAAACCAACATATTGATCTAGAAAAATGGTTTTTCTTTCAAAGCTATACCAAATTCCTTTGTTTTCTGATCGCTGATCAGTGCATAACTTATTATGGGAACTTTCTAACCTTTTCATTTCTAAATCCTTAAAGGTTGCGACGCAGTTACAAAGATGTATGATAAATCAGTGATACCCCAACAATGTTTTCTACTCGCTGTTTGTATTTGTATTATTGTACAAGTAAAATTGAGGTGTTGATGACTCTTAATAAGGCCTTGTATGTCAAGGTAACAGATACTAATTAAGAAATAAATCTAGCCTGGATAGACAAAAGTCTCTCTTCTTTTCTCCTGCTCTACAGAGGTCTGAGACTAGAATCAGATGCCCGAAAATTCCATTCTGATGACGTAGCGAATAGAGGCTTCTCTTTGTTCAAGCTATAGCAAGGCTACAACGAAAACTTTCTAATGAAAACATGTTCAACACCTATAGCCTGTGTACAATCGCGCACTCTCTTCCAAAAAACAATCGAAGATAGGAGAGCGCGGGGCTGTACACAGGCAAAATTGGACACCAAAGATTTCTTTGACCTATAGGTCCACAAAAACCCGCCAGCAAAGTTCTCTGGTGTCGATCAAACTACGGCAAGCAAGCTATTGCAACAGCTGGAGATGTGAATATTTCTCCAGCGCTCTTATGACTAGCGTGAAATTTAATGCATGAAAAGAGCAGCAACCAACATCAATAAGAACAGTGCAGCAGACATGCTGACAGTAGTCGCATCGGCTGTAGGGCCTTCTGAGCTTGGCGGAGGGGTCGCACCTTGGCCAGAAATGTTAAAACTGGAGTAGACTGTTCGGTCGTTGACGGGTAGCAGTGGACGGAAATTGTCGACCATTTTTACGCCATTGCTGTCATTGAGATTGCGCAAGAGGCCCATCTGTAAAAAAGAACCGAGTCAGTAGTAAGGCATCGAAAAAGGTGTCACAGCCTCACAGGTTCATCAATCACACGCAAGATAATCACGGCACATTTTCAGCGTGTACTACGAGACACGTGTCTCAGCCAATCAGAGCGTAGCCTTCGAACGCAGACGTATTGCCGGCTGTCAATCAGAGCGGCACAAAATCAAATGACCAGGCTTAAGTAATTCTGTATTTCGTCTTCAACAATCTGAGGTTCATATCTCAATTAACTTTTTCATTTTGAATTGTTCCTCAATCCTAATTACGACGACAACAAACGGGGCCTGAAAATCCATCAATTTTAAATTCGTTTATTTTCCTTTATTCCTGCCCGTGAGAATTCGCGAAGAAACTGATAAAAAGGAAAAGCATTCAGGTGCACAGAAAAGCTAGCTGATTTTAAATGATGACTAATTTTTAGCAATAAGTCATGATAAGTCAAATTCCATCATACGGATCATCAGGGTTTAACCTCGTTCCCAGGCTCCTCTCTCCTCCTCGGAGGCATGTTAGAATATTGATATATCGAACGTGGTCTATTGAACCCGAGCCACATTCTTGGGACGCGAGCTCTCTAAGCACTGCGCTATCCCTTCCGCCCAAGTATCTCGCGTAAACACCGGGGCCGGCGTTTTCGGAGCCCGGAGTTTAATCGAAGAACACGATACCGCACCTGATACTCGGATATCTTGACGGGATCTTTAAAAACCGTCCAGGTCACACTTTCAAAGCAGTCAGGGGTGGTCAGAGAACCCGAGTAACGGAAGAACTTGGACAGGTCGGTCGGTAACATTCCTTTCAACTTGAATGCGGCTATGCCCTCTTTATCAGTGTCTGTGTAAACAGTAAGAAATGTAGAATATCAGTGGTTGACTCCTGGAAGAAACCATGAAGCTACTTCAAGACTTAGCATTCGATCATGACAGATTACATATGACGTGACTCTTGGACTCTTGGAATCATTTTCATGAGGTTTACAAAAAGTGTAGACATCAAGACAGTAAGTAGCCTAGCAGTGTGCGGTTGTTAAGAAAAGGGCGGCCGCTTTTTTGCGTTTTCGAAGCGTCTGTGAAGTGGACTGTTTAGTGAAGGTTTTGAACGACTGGTAGATTTATACGAAAACAGTCAGATTATTCGCTCTCGATTTCTATGCGTAGTAGCTGCGTTGGGCGGCGCCCTGGTGATAGTATTCCTGAGCTCAGAATCTAATAATTTCCAATAGAATACAGTACCGTAAAGCATGTATCCTATATCTAAAAGTGAAGCTGGATGTGTTATGAGATGGCTAATATATTCTCCATGTTCAACCAAAAAAATCTGCATTAAAAGTAACAGTTGAGACTGAGTGACAAATAGTCAACGCTGAAACATTTTTTTCAAAAATATTGCGTTTAGTTTTTACTAATGAGTAATAAATGCTATTGTTGAAGACAGAGACAATGCATTACGTACCCTTGCCAATGACATCTTTGGCATATTTCAAAAAGTTATAATTTGTATTATTATCGCCTTCAACCTAAAACAAAAATTAAAAATACGATTTTCATCTTCCTTTAATTTGTCATGAAGTATGGTTGGTTTCAGAATAGATAAGAATTTACATTACAGGTCGGGAGAGGCTAGGCATGACTTGTACGTTGATCTAAGCTCTCCAGTTTCGTAGTTGAAACAGAAAGTTTTGAATGTCATAACGTTCCTGGCCCTCAATGAATCAGTCAATCAATCAATCAATCAGTCAATCAATCAATCAATCAATCAATCAATCAATCAAATAATCAATCAATCAATCAATCAATCAAATAATCAAACGATCAAACAATCAAACAATCAGTCAGTCAATCAATCAATCAATCAAATAAACAATCAATCAATCAATCAGTCAGTCAATCTATCAATCAATCAATCAAGCAATCAGTCAATCCATCATTCAGTCAGTCAATCCATCAATCAAATAATCAATCAATTAATCAATTAAATAATCAATCAATCAATCAATCAATCAAATAATCAAACCATCAAACAATCAAACAATCAGTCAGTCAATCAGTCAATCAATCAATCAATCAAATAAACAATCAATCAATCAATCAGTCAGTCAATCTATCAATCAATCACTCAATCAATCACTCAATCAATCACTCAATCAATCATTCAGGCAGTCAATCAATCAATCAAATAATCATACGATCAAACAATCAAACAATCAGTCAGTCAATCAGTCAATCAATCAAATAAACAATCAATCAATCAGTCAGTCAATCTATCAATCAATCAATCAGTCAATCAATCATTCAGTCAGTCAATCAATCAATTAATCAGTCAATCAATCAAACAATCAATCACTCAGTCAGTCAGTCAGTCAGTCAATCTATCAATCAATCAATCAATTAATCAATCAGTTAGTCAGTCAATCAATCAATCCATTAGTCCATCAATCAGTCAATCAATCAATCAAATAAATAAAGAAATAGATAAACAGTCGAACCTCCATTAACGACCACCTTTTTTCAACGGCCACTCCTCTTCAATGGCCACTTGTTTTTTGTCTGGGTGGACTGTCCACAACTTTCAATCTTATTTAAACCTCTCTTCAACGGCCACCTCTCCACAACGACAACGCCCCTTAAAGCGCGTCTCAACCGTCCCTCGACAACGGCCACTTATTCCGCTTACTCATTTGCTGTTGTTTCCCTTTTTTTCCTTGTTTTGTCTTCTTACTGCCCCCACCCCTTTTAAGTTTCACCGCCAACCAACTTCTCCATATAAATAAATTATTTATTTATTTATTTATTCCATTGAGTTTGATTAGCTTTAAAGTTTTTCTGTGTGAATTTACGTAATTTTCTGTTTCAATTATCTGTTTTGTAATTAACAGTTTTTCTGTTTTGGAAATAAAATTTGTGGTGTTGTTGTTGCTGCTGCTGTTGTTGTTGCCAGTTCAGCCAGTTCGTCATCTTTTCATATTCAAAACACCATTTTTCTTTGTAAAAGGCCCCGAAACTTTTATCGGAACCCTGTGTGCGTTACGTATTTATATGATACTATAAAGCATTTAAAAAAATTAAAAAATTGTGCACCCATATCACACCCCTACCTCCCCATAATGGCCTTCCATCTACAGCGGTCACTTTCCTCTGTCTCCAACGTGGCCGTTGTGGAGAGATTTAACTACAGTCAAACCTCCCGTAAGCGACCACCCAAAATGTAAAGCCCAGGTGGTCGCTTACGGGAGGTGGCCGCTTACGAGTGCTTAGACCATATTGAGTCAATATTTTGCCTAACTAGCTATAATAACTGTAGAGACTAACCCATTTTTTAAATGTTTTATTCATGTAAAAAGTCACTTTCAAGAAAAAATCCGGTTTTTGCCATTGAAAACTTTGCGTCTTTTTACTTTATCCAATTTACGCTCTATTTTCTGTCAAGTGGTCGCTTACGGGAGGTTAAAAACAAAAGAAAATTTCAAACTTTTAGCTTTAAAAGTTATTGCGGTCGCTTACAAAAGGTTCCAAATATGGTGATTTGACTTGAAAACTTTTTGTATTTTGGAAAACTGGTCACTGAGGAGAGGTGGTCGCTTACAGGAGGTGGTCGTAACCGGAGGTTCGACTATAATCGAGGAGCTTAAAATACATACCATCATGAACACACCCAGAACAGCAAGCCCATCAGGCTGCGTCACTGCCATGGAAAGGTTTGCGTACTTAGTGTTGTAGCTGACGAAGTGCAACTATAAAAGAAGAAAGAGAAATTAAAGAACAAAACTAGTTTGCAGGCTTCACATTATCACGTCACATACCCATCTCATCCCATGAGCTACCCTCTCTACCTAAAACAAACATGAAGAGCGAGGGCTCTGGAAACGTCACTCGTTTGAAATTCGATAATCGTTCTCGTACTCGTAGTCAAATCTAAAGGTCCCTAATACTATCTCGTTGGTGTTTTTCTATCTTAGTTAACTACTATTTCCAGGTTTCCTTCAATTTCAAGCTGATTTTCTAGATGACAAACAACTCAAAATACCCTAACCGAGCTCCTTTTAAACGAAGGGATCACCAGCCGTTTTCCTTAATGTCACTTACCTCAGCAGCGTATTGTTTACCGTCCAGGTAGTGTTCTGACCCTTTCATGTTTGTTGAGCCCCAGTGCAAGTGAAACTGAACCGTGGTGTAAACACCCGTGAGGCCTATCCCGCTTACATTGTAGACGTCCTCAGGGAATGAGATAGTAAGAGTGTGGCCATTATTCTTGGCGGTAAAGTTAACGTTGGGCATCTCGTTGTAGTTCGTGAGAGTGGGAGTACCGAGGTCTTTCTTCCAAGTTGTCTTTATGCTTTCTATGTCGATCGGTGTTTGTTTCTTTCCTGTCTGGCAGTCACCTCCCCATTTCGACGGGCCTGTAACGAGGAAAATCCGGGACAGTAAGTGAGTGGGCGCAGAGCCCAACAATCAGACTGGCGTTAACTATGTTTCCATAGTTACCCGAGATAACAACGTATACGTTTGCACATGGCTAGTCGGTTCGAACGCTTTATTACGTCACACCTTGGAACGACTGAACATTTCTACGGCTCCAGGATGGGTGGGGACGGGGAGAGACACAGGGTAGGGCTTATTATCAGGAGGATTTTTGGGTCCGAGATTTTGCGGGCTTATTTTTGGACGGGAGGAGTGGGAGGGGGGTGTGTATTACTGTGGTCAACATCCTTCAAAATGGCCGAGATTCTGATGTTTGTTTGTTTGTTATTACAGTTCGAGTTTGTTAAACCGAGACAAGAGCATTTTCTCTTGACCGAGAATATCACTGCTACATCTAAAAACTTAACCCTTCAATAATTTAATACGAAAACATCTTACCATGTTCGCCACCTAGAACATAGTCCCATTTATCATGACCTAACAGAAAGAAAGTAGTAACAATTAAAAAGAAAATTGTGAACACCAAAACGTACCCCTAAAAGGGATTTTTACGAAGAAAGTAACAAAGCTCTGTTACTAGAAAAACAAAATTCAAGACACGAGATACAAAAGAAACGACAGCTCTGCGCATGCTCAAAACAAAACTTTGGTCCGGCCAGAGGTTGAACAATCCCTGCTACTCGGCGAGAAATCAGATTGAGGGGAGTCTGGGGACAAGACGGGCCCTCTGCTTGACAGAACTGACCACAGACCAGTCTTTGATTTTGTTCATCAAAACCAGAAATATGATGTCAGCTATTTAAACTTCGCATCCCTGGAGCAATCCTCTCATGAGGTCGCAAAGAAAACAGTGTTATAAAAAAGGCATAATATTTAGTAAAAATCGAAACCACGAGAAAGTAGTAGGATTTGCATGCTACTGTTGATGACTCGTGTAATTCAGTGAAATACAGCCTGCAATACAGGTAAAATAACGTGACCACTGCTTTCGAAAAACACGTTTTTCCCGATATCAGTTGCACCGTTTGCAGATCGAATACTTGGACGTTAATTGTCAGTACAGTGGAACCTCGATAAAACGAAGGGCCAAGGGACTGGAAAACATGTTCGCTATAACAAGGCTTCGTTATATCGGGGTGCTTTTCCATATATTTTACTATTACTGGAGCGAGGAATGTCGTTCATTATACCGAGGTCTTCGTTCAGTTAAATAGAGGTTCGTTAAATCGAGGTTCCTGTACATGTTGGCTTAAATGTTTATATGAGAGTTAGCACTAGCGGTTTCCTTCTCGTACCAGTAATCTTCGTCTTCGCATGAGTGTAAATATTTTGCGGGTTTTTGTGGCGGGAATATAATTTTTGCAGATCGATCAGATTCTAAAACCCCAGGAATCACAAAATTCATAATCCCAAAACGCTCTGTGCCACACGTCAAGTTGCCCATAGGAACCGCTTTTGAGCAAGAGGGCCGACTCCAACAGCGGGATTCCCAGCAAACATTTCATTGCTGTGAACCTGGTAATACTTATCAAGTTAAAATATGCGCAATCTGCTTCACTTTTATCCAGTTTTGATGATGATGATGTATCATTCTAAACTATTTTTTAGTAGATATTTCAGTCGAATCAACTAAGAACGGGAGAGAATGTAGCGTAACGTTTGCACTGTACTTACCGTCGCTGAAAGCCTGGTGTGTCCAAGCGAAGCAGAGAACGACGACCAAGATATAACGCTCCATGGTTACTCTTTACCTGAAAACATCAAAGAGTTAAAGGTTTTCCAAATGAAAGTGAAATTAAAATAACTTCTGGTAGTGTTGCCAAAATGTAATGACAGCTGTCACGCGAATGTTCAAAAACTGTTTGTACAGCCATGGTTATTTTACCGCTCGTAAAATCGCCAAGATAGGATTACAAGATCAGTTGAACGCTTGTAACTGCAGAATGGTAAAAGATTCAAGCTGGATAAATCGCGGTTCTTAACGGACGCAACTAAAGCCTTGCTCGCGTCAAACAGCGCACAGGCAACGGTCGAAAAAACGTCATCGTATTTTTAGTGGCACGCAATTACCTAGTTGTCGAAAAATAATACCCCCGAGAGATCATTCAATAAATGTGATGTTTACTTTTGGCTAAGTAGCTTTTTTTTTTGCTGTACTTTATCTTTCCCCTATGATGCGTAGTAAGAGGTTTAATTTTGAACATTTGTTTATAGAGCCGGAATCTCGAGGGATGTGGCAACAGTTGTTCTTCAACATTTCGTAACCTCGTTTGAGGTTTAAATTAATGATGCAGTTCTGATTGCTTCAGCTGGAAAAAGCTGAGACGTACTCTATTAAACTAACACTTTCTGTCTACAAGACCTATAAAAGGACTCCTGTTGCGTGAAAAGAAGGTAAGACAGAAAAACGGTTCAGGAACTAAGGCATTTGAAACAAAACTTGCAACGCAAAAAGCCGATTTAGACTAGTTTAGATTAGGAATATGCTGCAAGGAAATGCGTCAACTTACAATGGGCTCCTGACTTACGTCAACTTACTTTTTAAAATTCAAATTAAAATTTAGAATGTTGTGTTTGTTTTATAAATATTTATCTAAAGATCGTGACATATCAAAGCAGTGCTTGATTGGAAAACGTGAGCTCCAACCGAGAGAAATTGAAAGAAAATTGTATTTTCCAGAGGACCCGTCTTTTGTCAGTGGCTTGACAAGTGAAGAACGATCTATTCAACACTGAAACGAAAGCATTTTTAGTAGCTTTACACTCTTCTCTTTTTGTATTTTAAAAGAATATCGAGGCTGAAATTTGCGAAATTTTAAGAATATTTTAAGAATAAACCCGAGGCTGAGATTTTGAAATTAAAAGGATTAAATTTTGTGAGTTGAAAATTTGTGAATACAATACCATTATAACGTAAAAAATTCTTCCATTCTGTAAAGGGCAAAACTAGCCAAAAACTAACAAAATCAACACTGGCTGTATGTTTGATGCAAGTATCATTTCTGCAAGACTGAGAAGTTATGTACGATACGATACGATACGATACGCTACGATAACTTCTCAAAATTATAAACGGTATTTTCATCAGTCGTCTATTTACTGTCATATCATTATTTTCATCAGTCTATTCACTGTCATATCAGACTTTCTTGCCTGCAATCCGGCTCCAAAGTACTTCAACGCCATCAAAGTCAATAAAATGGAAAAGTTATATGCTATAATCTAAGAATATTCACAAGAATATTTTCAGCCTAAAATCGGCAGAAAAATAAGAATATTCAGCCTGGGCCTGAAAAACAATATTCTTATAAAAAAAAAAGAGCTTAGTTTTGGTAAAAACTCGGCCATAAATAATTGGAGCGTCTTTGCAATTTCATCCGGCTAGACTGCTGGTAATCAGTTTTTCTCTCGAAATCAGTCAGGGATTATGTGACGAGATTTTCCAGGCTAGATGGGACTGGAACGAGACATGGTGCAGCACTTGAGCCCTATTGCGTAATACCACTCGTCCGACCCAAAGCAAAAGGTACACTGCCAACATTCTATTTGTGTCCTGGCTCTGTTGTTATGTTGGCTTACAAAAGGACCCCCTCTAAATAGACTAAATGGTGGAAGCTCAGTCAAAAAGGTGTTGCTAATTTCTGATTTGTGGCTATTTCCGCTAGCTCTATTTTCTTCCAATCTTTCGGCCTGCCTTTTTTCGAGCCCCGGTTCGAACCATACCTGACAAACATTTTGATAACGCAAGGTGGCTTGGAGCCAGCCAACCTCGTTTCCGATCAAGGAAACTGGAGATCAAGGGGCCCGTTTCTCGAAGGTCCCAAAATGTTTTCGCACCCGGAAAGCCGTGGCAAAATCTCAAATCTTATGATTACAGAGCTGTCTTATTTACATATTCTTAATATGACCAGAACTTCCCTTCATACAAGAAGTTTCAGGCGCATATACCTCTCTGTTTTGAGATACAGATTAACTAAAAATGGCTTTGCGGGCACGAAAAGTTTCCGGGGCTTTCAAGAAACAGCTCGTTCCCAGAGCTGCCTGACCTACTTAGCCGGTGAAGCCTTGGAACAGGATCAGGGAGCAGTGGCTCAGTAAACACATGATTTCATTTTCATTTTCATTTTCATTTTCATTTTCATTTTCATTTTCATTTTCATTTGCAAAGTATGCCCATTTAGTATCGAACCTTATTCATTTAAATGACCGAAAAAATTGCTACATTGTGTTTGACTGAGAGAAGGCTACTTAATATCGTTAATTTTTAATTTGAGCTGCAGTGCAAATTAATACAGGCGCCTTCGTAACTTTCCCAATCATACTCGAGAAGTCTTAAAACGCTTTTACAGTACTCGTGATATTTGAAAATTCATTCAAATTGCACTCGCCTAAGGGCTTCTGAAATTCTAAGTGAAATAAATCGTTAATTGCAGTCGCTTTCATAAAATAAATAAATATATCAAAGGGGTCACCC
>Ga0126338_10001987_pt1 | contig 13763 bp, 12 predicted proteins | sample OrbCmetagenome_2_FD_92529 | JGI IMG/M metagenome (GOLD analysis project Ga0126338, IMG submission 92529) | Coral microbial communities from Petempiche,Puerto Morelos, Mexico - Orbicella C C metagenome | ecosystem: Host-associated > Invertebrates > Cnidaria > Coral | place: Petempiche,Puerto...
AAAGGAACAAACAATCATTTAAACCAAAAATTCTGTATGAAAACGCTGAGAAGCTAAAACGCTTCCATGATATGAGAGGAACTATTGTTGTTTGAATGATAGTTCTGTGGACCATAAGCCCGTCGTGGTTCGACTATTATATCGAGATCTCATGAGTTACTCCAGATCTAATTATATCGTGGGATCTTTGGATAAGACCTGGCAACAATCTTCTCACTTCTAAACACATTTTCTTAATTGAGATAAATAGGCTATTTAATTTAGTAAAGTTAAACTATGGTCTCTCTGTCTGGGTCCAACAAATGGATCCAAACATCACTAGAACTCGAATAGTCACTGAAACTTCCCAATAAACTGTCTTTTTGATCCACGAGCCTTGGCATGGAGAAGTACTTTTCAAGGATAAACCCGAGACCTGAGTCGTTAGATTGTCTTTTGGCAATGCTAGATTCAAAAACATTTTCATCTAACGATACAGTCAAGTCTTTCTTTTCGTAATCTTGCACAGAGTCTTTTTCAGATTCAGAATAAAATGATCCGGAGTCCAAAGTCCATGATTTTGTTGCTTCACTGGAAGTCGATGATTGGATGCGCATACGAAAGCCATTAGAACGCATGCGCCACTCTTCCCGTACTTCCGGCGGAAGTAGGAAAGGAACGAGGAACAATAGGCATACTCCAAGTGTTGTGAAAGCGCCGGCCATGTAAAACGCGGGCTCGTAGCTTTTGGTGAATTCGTACATCCAACCTGTCGAAAGGAAAGAAGAAAACTTTTTAACCACGTGTTATGTTATAACATAGACTTATTTTCTAAGGACTTTGTCATAATGTAAACTGTAGCTATATTCGGAAAACGTCAGTCAGTTAGCTGTATTTGGAGTCTTTTCATCCTCACTGTTAGTACCTCGGTTTTCAGCGGAAACCTCACACGGCAAACCGCTAGATCTAGAAGTCACGTGACCAAGCTCTGCAGTCATGTTCAGAGTTCTCAACGGGGGATTGTAACGCCAAGAAGTAGGTTTTAACGTAAGTGATTTACCCTGAACGCTTTTTGTCCTGAATGTCTGTTTATGTCAAATGCCAAACGGCTAACCTGAAACTGTCGCTTGCAGTTTGCTGTTAACGCGAAAACCCTGGTGCTAAGTTTCTTTTTCACTCACCAGCAACCGGAGGTCCCAACATCATAGGAATACCAGTGAAGAAGTACATCACACCGTATGCTGTCGCCATCATTTTTCTTCCTGCTATATCTCCAGTAAGAACAGCAATAAGAACCACAAAACAGCCCTCATGGAAGCCAAACACGATGCAATAGGCCAGCAGAGCGTTGAAGGTGGTGAAGAGGGGGAGAAGAGTGGTGAGAACGCTACATACCAGCAGACACATTTGGTAGAGGTACACACGATTGACTCGTGGGTGATCAGCAATTCGACCGAACACAATCTTGCCCACTGTTTGAGACATTGCCATGTAACCCACTAACACTGCTGATTTTTGCTTCCGTATACCAAGGTCTTGTCCGTGCCGCACCTGCGAGAGATTGGAAGAAGCGAAAGGAGAGAAGATTAGAAGAAGTATTATACGTTTTCTGTCAATACATTTTTACTCGGTGGCACCGTACACAATCTGCCGATTGCCAGACGGTTTTTTTCTCGGAATTTCAAGAACAAATCGAATTGAACACGATTGCTTTTCCTTGTTTTAATGTCAAACAGCGTTTTACCTTTCCAGTGTTTTCGTTCTGAATTTGTGGTCTAACTTTTTGTTTTCCGATGGCCACCTCTTTTCCCGCGCTTCTCATTGGTTATGAATTTTCCCGTCCTTTTCACCAGTTGCCCGTTTTCTCACATCTAGTAGTTGTTGTTTTTCCCCTCTGCTTCAGTTCTGGTTCTTGCCTTATTTCTCCCTTTACAATGAGTTTTGCAATATTTTAAACGTCAACAAAAGAACTAAACAAAAATATGGTCTTACTTTAAAGTACCATTTTTTTTTTTGAAGCGTTCCCTGTGTACATTAGAATAATCAAGCTCTGCAATTAGTGATTGGGCGCAGAGAACAACTTAACTGCTGGCTGAAAGGCCTGAAGACTCAGGTCATAAGTTCACCTACCAAATGTACGTATGGTATATAAAATCCAAACAGCACTAGTCCAACAACAGCAATCCACACAATGTAAGCCTTGTTCTTTAGGAAGGAGAAGTCAATTCGTTTTGTTTCCTCTTGATACTCATTAGCGTCGCTAAATTCCATCGGCGCCGGCACCAAATAGTAGATGAGGCCGCTGATCACGAGAAGTAATGAGGTCGCACTGAGAATGCGCAGTGCATCACGCCAGTAGTAGTTGTCGAGCAGAAGGCTGAGCGCGGGCGCAAGTGATATCGTTCCCACTCCTGCTCCGGCCAGGCCAATGCCATTAGCGACGACTAGATTCTTTGAAAAGTAGCCGCTGAGCACTAGAACTGATGACACATAACACATGCTGGAGCCCAGGCCAAACAGGAACGAGTACGTCACGTACATCCGGAAAATGCTGTCGACGTAGGACGACAGTAGAAGACCAACTCCGACTAATATTCCACCGAGTGTGGTAACCGCTTTGCATCCAAACCTTTTACACAGAGAGCTGCTCAGAGGTGAGAAAACGAAGGTGAGGCCAAATGAAATCGAGGCTACCCAGGCTGCGGGACAGAGCAAAGGGGGCATAATTAGTAACTAATCAGCAACTGTTTTACCCTTTTTGCAGCATGTGCCGTTAAGGTTCCTACCGTACCGAACTCCTTAGTCAAACTCATAGTTAATAGAGGGGAATGGTTATGAAACCCAACAAAGACTCAATCCTCGATCCTTAAAGCGCTATTTCACCAATAGGTTCCCTACTGGGGTTCAGGGTGTAAAAAATATACGCGAGCCTAGCTAGCTGAGTATGGCTCTCCCCTGGTACGGTACAGAGCTTGTTAAACCTCGACACCATGTCAATCCCTAGGCACGCTCTCATTAGCATGTTGATCGTTCTCTGATGGTGTACAGCCTAGCTAGCCGAGTGTACCTCTACTCTTGTATTGTATCGTACCCGTAAGCCTCAATCCTCAATCCTTAAAGCGCCATCTCACAAGCAGGATCTTTAGTGCGCTACGGAACGTAAAAATAAATGCGGGCCTACTAGTCGAGTACACCCTCACCCTTGTACCAATCCTCAATCCTTAAAGCGCAATCTCGCTAGCAGTCTCTTAAATGGGATAAGGACGTAAAAAATAAATGCGAGCCTAACTAGCTGAGTCCGTCTCTCGGTAGGGAGCTCGTTCAACAAAACAAATGTTAACTGTACTGAGCAACGCTTCTCTGATTTGCTTCTTTGCGTTGCGCCGTTTATTGACCTTAGTCTTGGACGCTTTTCACACAAACGCGGAACTATCACGCCTTCTTACCTGTAGTGGCCTTGCTTTCTCCAAACTCTGTCAACAGATTAAGGTACAGCAAGCCAAATACGTTATGGATCCCCATGACAACGAATTGCGTCATAAACGAAGCAAGAACGGCAAACCAACTCAGGCCTCCGTCAAGGGTTCCAGGCACTCTCAAACTTCTCTTTTGCATCATGTTTCGTTTGAAATTCTTTGCAGTCTGGTGAGTGGAAGGAAAAAAAAAGTTGATTGACGTTTCGAGAAAACTGCAATTTTACGAAACCAGCTAGAATGTCTCAATTGTCTCACTTCTTAGCAAATACTTTATGTACTTTATTAAGACTTACTTGTTCAGTTCAAAACTTGTTTGTCATTTTAGAAAGTTTTGTTGGATGGGCGAGTGTTGAGGGGAGGGGCTAGTGTTGAAGGAAGGGAGGCGAACGTTGAAGGAAGGGGGTCTAGTGGTTCCTCGCTTTGTCCGCGCTCAGTGAATGCATATATAACTGACTGTGTAGTTGATTTACCTTTGTTAAAAGTTGGTGTAAACTTCTAGCTTTTTCCCAAATGATGTCTAGTTCTCAGATCTCCTCCACTCTGGGAACCAAACTGCAATGAAATGCGGAAAATCTAATGATATATGGTGGCACCTTGATCTTTCTAAGAGTATACAACGATCGAGTCTTGCCATCGTGAGCCCGCAAATCTCACGCTTTTAACTAGCGGCCCTGTTGAAGCCGCTAAACTACAGAAACGATGGGGTATGGGTGAAATCATGAGAAATTTTGTAGACCCGTAGTCGTCATCAGACGGCAGTTTGTCTGATATGCAAAATATTTTGAACGAGATGATTGAGATGGATTGGGAATGAATAAGTTAGGCCTCACGTTCCAAGATACAGCATTCGTGACCAAGCCACTTTAAATCCTCGGTACTTCCGATCATATTAACTTTATCTTCAGCAAATTTATGTCCAATGCGACAAATTTTCCGTAATAATCTAGAAATCAAGCCCGTAACAGCACGCCCTTTCCTTTTTTTGTTTTCGTGTCCCAAATACCAGGGGTTGACAGGATCGGTGAAGCGTAGAAATGTTGCTATTCCGCCCCCATGCAGCATTTTGATCAGGTTAAGAACACAATTAGAGAGAAGCTTTGTTCGTGTTCTAGACTGGTTTTTAAACACTTTAGTCACACTCTTAAACCAGAAGAACAAATCTTGGCACCACATGTCCGACAGTTTATGAGGTTTGACCAGAGGTCTATAAATAGCTGTAGACCTTTGGTTTGGCAGAATATTTGTTCCAAATGTTGAATTGTTCACGCTTGCTGAACGCAAAAACTGATTTAAAAGATTTAAGCTAAAGGCGAGTGCGTCACACTGTTGTAAACAATTTTCTGTAAAATGAAAAAGGCAGCAGTTTGAAACGATAGAAAAACACGACTGAGAAATGAAACAAACTGCAAAAAAATATATATTGAATTGAAAAATGTTGAATCCAGATGTTTAATTGTTCACGCTTGCTGAGCGCAAAGATCTTAATTCTGATCTAAAATTAGATGCCAATAGGCTTAACGCTTAATGGCGGGAGTTCCCCTGGGCTTAAGGTCTACTGTGTCACGCTATTGAAAAGCTCTATCATGTAAAATGAAAGAGGCAGCAGTTTGAAAAGACCGGAAAATACGATTGAAACTTGAAGCAAATTGAAAAAGCACGCGTTTACGCGAAGAATTCGGCGGTGCTTAAAATAGAGGGCTTGGTATCCGCCACATTTAAAACAAAATGGCGTTGATCGATCTACAACACGATAGCTAACTTCGCGGTGGTCTTCCAATGCTAAACAGGTCTTCTGAATAATAATATCACATCACGCAAGGTATTGATAGATATATCAATTCGTTTTCTTACTGTCTCTCCTATTCTGTTTCAACAGTCAGGGTCTAAGAACTTCCTTTCTCTCGTTGTATCATGTTTCACTGCCTTTTCTTAGTGGTATTCATTTCAAACTTGGTACTGTTCCTTTTTTCGTCGACGTCTTTAGCTCGCGACGAAATTGCCAGGGAAATTGTTATCTCTTCAGTAACAATCTATTTCGAGAGTAAAAATGTCTCCTTTTCTTCTGAAAAGCAATTTCGATAAACTGGCTTTTCCTGGATGTAGTGAGAGATCCGTGAAGCGGGACGGGATTTCAATTCTAATCGGCACAGTTTACATTCATTTATGTCACAAACAGCCGACTTGAGAGTTCAATTTCCGATATCAATCTTGAAAATAATAATCTGCTACACTGACAAAAAGATTCCTATCATTTGTCTTGCTGAAAACGTCGGGCAAGAGAAAACAATCGCCTTCTTGTGCTTTTGAAAATAACTAATAATTTGGTCCCAATCGGAGTGAAGTGGAAGAGTGTAAAACTGTTTCCTCACTTGAAACTGGTTTGAAATTTGAAGAAACTGGACTGGAGAAGGATTTGCGCAAGAAAGCGATCAAGTTATCTTCATTTTACAGAGTCGTTTCTCGGACAGATTTTAGAATAAATTTGAATTTTGGATTTCTTTGATATCCCGATCGATTTATATACATTGCCCTCGTGGTTTGAACTCTACCAACGTGGCTTGCATTAGCGGCTCGCTTCCACAAACAAATCTTTCCTGCTTTGTAACAACTGAGGAAATCTCAAACAGATTGAAACTTAAGTTTTAATAATAATAAAGAATCGCACGAAACGCTAAGAGCGAAGAGCCTTCCTTTGTTAAACACGCTCGAGACAGAGACTCATGAAACCTTTATCCTCGAAGCGAATGTTTTCCCTGTGTGGTCCGTGTCATATCTTATCAGAGAATTTCTGCACTGAAATTAAATAGAATATAAGCTGATATAAATGAAAACACGGTGACCTGATACAAATCGGAACCGCGCGAAATCACGCGGGTAAAATAAACAAAACACGTTAAAAAGAAGAGAGAAGGGATCGAAATGTTGCTGACAAAATAACTGGGTGGGTTGTGTATCGCAGGCATGGCTGCAACAACTTATGACTTACTAAATATCCCCGGAAAGGAAACTATGCATTCGGAACTGGGGTCATTGTTCGACCCACTACGACACATGTTAGAAGTTTGATGTCTTAAACAGGCCTATAAAGTCAAGAAAAAGGAAAAAAATTTAGCCTGAGGCATTTTATTTACAGGCCGAGTAGCCAGGAAAATCTCACGATCGAGTTAGATCAGGTTTCGAGAACGAGAAACTTGTAAAGCAGCATGAGATAATTGAAGTGGAAAGCAACTTGGTGTCGCTGTTGCTGTCGATGTTTTAGCGACATTTTTCCACGTAGTCACACGGGAAGAGCTGAATGAGGGAAACCTTTTCTAGGCATCTAACCCGGGGGAGGGTAGAAGGTACTTCAGAGATTTTTAACCCACTTGAGAAGTGCGGCAAATTCCCCGATTTTAATAAAACTAAAATTACTTTCATCTAAACTCTCCCCTCAGTTCCATATAAAAGTAAAACAAAACTTATTCCCAGAACAAATTGATCAAAATCTATGCCCTATTTTAAACCCGTCGGCGCAAAAGAGCAGCCTCCCCCTACCCTCCCCACACCCAGGCTCCTGGCGAATACACCACGTGCACCGTTTTCGTCTTCTGTCATCGTGTGATCAATCTTCACTGAAACTCTACCTTGATTTGACATACTTCAACTTGCTAATACGAAATATTAATTAAGAGGCCAAGGTTGCATGCATTTCTTGAAGAATTATACTGGGCCACATTGGAAACATGTCGCAAAGATCAGTTTAGAGACGGTTCGAAATGCATATGTTTATAAACTACTTCACTAAAACAGTAGGAATTAGCTATTTTGATTCAGAGACGGCCAAAACCCGAAACATATTTAGTTGAATTGCTCTTCTGACCCGTAAACAGTGCTCGGGTATTTTGGTCAAATCATGAAATACATCCTCAATCCTCTTAAAAAGTGTACTTCAGTTACAAGAGCACAACCTCTCTTGCCCGAAATAAAACGGGCAGCAAGTCACGTCCCATCTCATTCTGGAAATAATTTGCCAGCCGATAATCTGAAAATGTCCAGGGCACTGTTCCTTGGTGACATTTACTTGGAAGAAGTCAGCACATGTTCCGGTCACTGCTTGTATAACAGGAATAGAGAACACGTACCAATTATATTTCTTACTGCGTTCAGTTTCTGTGCGAACCAGAAAAATTGTGATTTTGCCATGAAAACCATCTTTTCACCAATTTTGGATCAGTTTCCTTGTGACAAACCTTGCGGATTTTCTTTTCCAACAATGTTATTGTATAGTGACTCAATAGTCGGTAAAAAAAAATCAAAGGTATAGTTTCAATGTTGTCACAGAGCTCTTCGTTTGAAAAAAAAAGAAGACATTATTTTTTGTTCTTATTCTTCTTTCGTCACGCTTTATATAACGTGACACTAACGACAGTGACAGTACTGCGCGAATCAAAACATATTTCTTTTGTGTCGCTGGCTTATTCCTTCTTGAAGCTCTCAGATCTCAGTGGTAACCGGACGTAAGTGGGAAAGCAGCGGAAATCGGGCCTTCCTCTGAGCCATTTGGAAATGTCTTTTCTTTCAAAGCACAGAAATAAAACACCACAGGGAGCCTATGCCGCTCAAGTATCAAGTCAAGGTTACTCCTGCGACCTTCCCACCTCACTCCCCCAGTATGTCCCCCATGATTAATCCTTTGAATACAGGACAACTTTTCGTTTCTGTTCAGAGAAAGTTTCTCTAATAATAGCAACAACACTCTAGTCCAAAAGCAGGAGAACAGTTACACTGTAGTTTTGCAACACCCACTCGTACCAGGAAAACTGGTTAAGATATCAACAACTGAACGGCTGCAATGTATCATGTCATGAAACACGGTTGTCCAAATTTGTACATCCACCTCGCTACATTGGCCAGTACCGTCACGGTACCTGACAATCGTTTGCCTAAATACGAGAACAGTGGGGAAATGTGAACCAGAAAAGCGCACATTTTGAGGAAAACGTTTGCAAATGGGAACACCCCACACGATCTCGCCAAATTTCCTTCCTGTGATCAACAACTGAAGCTCAATTGTACAATAATGCATCGCCGAAAACTGGAAGTACAAGTTTTGTAATGGCGTCTCTGTTAAAAGCTGTTTTTCTCTAATTTTGCAATTATAACTTGAAATGACGTGACAGCTTTATGAACAAATCCAACACGTATATTTGACAACAATTAGGATAGGAAAACAGAAATAGAAATCTTTTTTGCTCCGAGAGACCCTGAGGTCACTAACTAGCGAGGTATTCTGTTTCGTTCTTCAGTCACCGCTAAAATCCTTCAAAATTGTTTGGCACAGCTGTTGAAACAACGAGGCTAACGTATCGCGCTGACGGACCTTTACCGCGAAGCCACAGCACAAAGTAGTACTGATCTTTGTTATACTGGCAAATTTCTGTCGATAACTGTGATCTCCGAAAATTTACACGCTAGCTCATGGAATCTCGCAACAAAAATAAGACCTCCTCTATTCCGAGAAGATCATTCGTATCACAGTTACAGCCGTGTGCATTTTTGCTGGCGATATTCTTATAAGGCTGGCGTTATGAAGTGAAAAACATTCAAAGGGTTTACCCTGCGTGACGCCAGGCGGGGTTTGCCCGGACGTGAGATATTTCGATTATATTACCGATCGTTAAATAAGTTCGAAATATCGCAATGTGAGAGAAATCAAACGCGTTAAGGGCACTAAATAATGAAAGAATATTGTCTTACCCGTGTTTGGTGAAAACGATAGCAGAGAAGTTTCACTCCCGGAACAAGCGAAGCGAAGTTTAGTCTGCACGAAGTCGCCGTAACCAAGACAGTACAGATTGGGAGAATTTTCTGTGATCAGTGAGCATTGTCTGATGAAAATAGAAATTCTCTCTAAAGGGCAACGCATTGGGTGAACGAAATTTTCTTTAAAGAGAGGCTTTGTTCTCCGGGTAAATTTATCTCCAGGCGAAAAGAAAATCAACATTGTGCAACAAAATGTTTAGTCTCTGCAGTGAATGAAAATCTGGTGACCGCATACGTGCAGAATATTCTTGATTTTCCTGATTAAAAAGAATTCGACACTTACAAACATCTCGATATGCTTGAAGGGTTAATACGATTTTAAGAAGAACAAAGAATTTTGTAGCATGGTTTTGAAGATTGTTTAGACAATGAAATCCGGTCTTTTCTAAACATTTAAGAGCATGAATTTTTCTTTTGTCATATTTTGTAAACCAGAGCATAAGACTGCAGGCATCGAAGTAAATAAGGTGTTATACTGTTAATTCAGGCCGCAGGTTCAATATCAATGCAGTGCCTAGTCTGATAATTAATTTATCGTCCGATGAAACCACGAAGGAATTACACATTTCTGGGACAAGGCCGTTAATATTCATTGCTATGCGAAGATCTAAGCCGCCTTTGCCAACGCTTCGGCTGCATGTGGTGTAGCAACCGCTTTGAACTGGGTTACAACACCAGCCAGGAGGGCAATAGTCTCTCATATCAGCTCGAAGAGAATTGCATACGAGCTAGTAGTAGTACGGCTACAAGTCATGCCATAAACGATCAACATAACAATCTTTGCGGGTTGTTTGATATTTTCGTTTGACTTGAAACCGCAGGTGGTGATGAAGCTGAAGATTGTCAGATATTAAAAGATGTCAAAAAAAAAAAAAATTGTCTGCACCGCCATAACTCAAGCTACTAGATTGACCCAAGGGTCAATTCTAAGTTTCCAAAAAAAAAATTTAGGCGACATGCCTAAGGGCAAGCAACGAATGGAAATACCGTGCAACGCTGATAATTTTGCGAGCATGAAACGAGCAGTAGAGAGATGCTGGATGACCGAAGACTTAATTTTTTTTCAGTCAAAATTATTGGCGTGCTTCCTTCGACCCGTTCGAGCATCACTTCCGAATAGTTAGGAGTTTGGTGAGGTCCAGACGATATTTCGACAACTCAAGCCATTATGTTATGTCTTAATTTTCCAAGGTCTCGTTGACTAATTCACTCGTTATCTGAGCTAGCAAGCTCATGCAACCCAAAACAAAGCAATCAAAATTCGTACCTTGTTTGGCCGCCTTGAAGTCCAGCAAAGGACGGCTTGCCGCAGTCGTGGAAATAGACGCGGATATTGGTCATCTGTGAGCGAGTGCCTGATGGTGTGGCACAGCACTGGTTTTCCCCAGCCAGTTTATCCGGCTCGTCCAGTCACTAATTTAAGGCGCGTTGGATAATGGGATATGCGCTTACCTCGGGGGGTTCCGTTTATACGTAACTTTTTAAAAACTGCAACGGGGCTTCCGAAATTCCTTCCTCAAACATTTGCCTGAAACTGCACTGCAGCACAAATCTCGCTTTCTGTCGACGTGTGCCCACATTAGAAATATACGCCCACTGAAACAAACAAAATGAAACTAGATATTGGACTTCCGCTGTTCCACTCTGTGCGGTTTTTAGCCACCGCATGCGAAAGACCTCCGTGTCGGAAATGAAACTCAGCAATACTGCTTTCCCCTTTTTCCCCCATTCCCTGCAAGGTTGAATGAATTTTCTACCCGTTAATCATGACATCAGAAAAAACGCTTTCCAACAAGAAACATTGGCACGAAAATTTCGTTGGTTTCCATGGCAAAATGTACGTTTTTTTTTTTCTTGAAGTATCTCAGTCAAGTAGGAAAGGTTGGCAATTGAGCCGCAAATAATTCGATTTGGACTTCGAACACCGGCCGGCAAGTGTGCATGTGCTGAAATCAATAGCAGCTGTCAATCATCTCTCTTTATCTTGGGTTCCTCGAGAAAAACAAAATGCGTGTTGAGGAACTTTTCTCACATTAGAAGAGAAAAGTAATTGATAAAGAATACATTTTGTCAAAATCTCAAATATTCTTTTTCGATTTTTGTTCAAAATGACGCTACAAGTGCCCCGCGTAATCTTGATAACCTTGGAAGAAAACTTTCCCCTATCCTCCCCTTCCTTTCCTTACACGTTAGCAAAACCTCAGGAAAGATCTTTCTTTTGTGTTTGTAAAAAGTCACGTCCAAAGGAAGTAGAACATAAAGCACTCTCAAGTTTGTCTGTGAGTGGATACCCAAGTGGATGTGGACACCCTGAAGATTCAACCTGAGTGAGCTAGAAAAACGCACAAAACCGATTCTGACAGGGAGTGGGGGAGAGTACACAGATCAGATTTGAACGTGATAAGGAGCTTCCGTTATCGTGTTCAAGCGGATTGACTTGGAGTTTTCATGTCATGGTGTCCCTGACATCACGTGGAAGATTCATGCACAATTTAAACCGGATCTCCTCAATTTGGAAAATTTGACCTTGAAGACCTCAGTTAATTAGCAGTTAAGGCTTATAGTATCCGATTACTACGTAAACACATGAAAGTACATTTGTTTAGCACTGAGCTGCATGACCTTGGTGCAATTTGATGGGTCACCCCTCCCTCCCTTCCTCCCTCCCTCCCTCCCTCCCTCAAATAATCAACGCACCCTCTCAGGTGGGTAAGTTCTGTAGTTAAAATATCCATCCCTTCCCCGTGAAGTCAATTGGTGCAACACAGCTTTTGAAACAATTTTTGCTGACAAAAAGGAACTTTCACAGGTTCTACTGCAGTTCAATTTGTTAGCGGAATTCTCTAATGAACATGTTAGAAATGCTGTTATTCTCTGCTCCCTGACATGGCAAACAACTACCCAATTGTGTTCCAGAAGAGGAGCTCTTGAGGGAGGTAAACAGGAAAAATTGTCGCGTTGAGTTGCATTAAGGTAATAATTTTGGCATTTTTGGAGATGGGGGACACCACGGGGGGTACTCCCTGAAAAGTTGGGTTTAGATGTGCAGCCCGGGCGCTTCCCAAAACCCTTACACTATTTAAGACCAAAATATGGCATTTTTGTTTCGCTATTTATGACCTGACCAAAAATTCAATACCCTATAAGACCTGACCCGTAAATCAGTATTCTTTTTCAGACCTGCCTTAGTTCAGACCGGGAAGAAAGCAAATTTTCAAGGGTTATTTGAGGGTAAGAGTTCGTTTTCGTTCTGGAACGCTGATGGACAATGATTTATACTGATACGATGTACAGGGATAACCACCACGTCCGCGTGAGATAAGTGTGACTTTCAGTTTATCATTTCCAAGAACGCCGTAACTGAAGAGGCCCACATAATGTGGCAGAGGAGGTCAAAATTTTAACTTTCAAAAGAGCAATGTTGCGTTTTTACTGAACTGCATGTTCTTTCTGGCTGCCGTGAAAAGTTGGATGTTAATTACGCGCGAAGCCTAGAAATGGTGGACCATTTTACCACCGTTTTTTGCACCAAAACTGATAACGTTGTTTTTCGATTCGTGACGTCGGAATGTCGTCGATATCTAAAGCTGACCAATGTACGGAAAGGTCTAGCCTAGGTCTACCATCTGCTTATCAAGAGTATTTAAATTGATGAAGTCACAAGTGAAACAAAAAGCACGACCATTCTTAACGCCTATATGAGTAATTAAGGCTCAAAGGGTTAAGACTAATAAATATAGTTAACTCGTGCTTGCTTAGCCATATACCATTCCTTTGACAGTAAATGAACCATCTCAAAGTAATAGCGACGCTACACATCTAAACGTTTTGGCCCAGCCTCGAACCCAGTGTCTTCGTTCCCTTTACCAGCGGTCGGAAAACGAGCGATCCTGGAAAGGTCCGAAAATATCGGACATACGGTTTATTTGCGCATGCCTAGTTGACAAAAACGTGGCTCAATCGAGACGCTGGTGTTTATCTGCGCTGATTTCCATTGTTTTTTGAAACCAATCAAAATCGAGCCTGTCAGAACTCTCGAAAGTCGCTCGTTTCGTAGAGTTAGCGTAGTAAGGAATGAGGACTCGAGGAACCAGATTGAGTTTGGCCAGAACCTGTGCGCATGCGCTGAGCCAATTACCCATGGAGTGGCAGCCATGCACAGCTGTTTCGTCCGTGTTAGTACTCATCAGACGTAAGATCTCTCACACGTTTACCCCAGAGGCGAACCCGAAGGCTGCTTTAAACCCCAGCCCCATAAAACACGTATGGAGCTATTGCTAAGACTGTTCACTACTCCAGTCACGAACGTGTGCTTATGTGTAGATGTGGAGTAATAGCGATACGCGTATGACGACAAAATTACGTCAAATAAACTATTGCGATGGAGGGTCCGTGCGCAGGCGTGCCAATTTTAACAAAACTGGACTATTCACTGCTTTTGATATTTCTTGTTTTTGTATTCGATATTATACTTGATAACATTTAGACCGCTCTCATCTGTGAGAG
>Ga0126338_10001989_pt1 | contig 13753 bp, 7 predicted proteins | sample OrbCmetagenome_2_FD_92529 | JGI IMG/M metagenome (GOLD analysis project Ga0126338, IMG submission 92529) | Coral microbial communities from Petempiche,Puerto Morelos, Mexico - Orbicella C C metagenome | ecosystem: Host-associated > Invertebrates > Cnidaria > Coral | place: Petempiche,Puerto...
CCGTGCCCCAGTGGCCCGTAAATGTCAGAGTTTATCCTGGTTTCCAGACAATGAAGTGTGAAGCAACTATTCCTTTTGAATGAAATTCTTGTTCCATCACAAGTTGAACCCCAGCATTTTGGCATGGTATTACTTAATACTGTACCCATTATTTTACAATCCTGGGCCCAGGTGTTATCCAGTGGATAGCATTTTCTGCCCTTTGAACAACTGGAGCCTAGTTGGAGAGAGGTACTTTGAAAATATAGTGTTTTGCCCAAGAACACAAAGCAGTTACACAGTTAGTGCTGGAATCAGCTTGACTGCTAAACCTAGAGTTCAAGGTGGCAGCCATAAGGGCACTGTTTCTTCCACTTCACTGTGCAAAGAAGTAGTAATGCTGTACTCCTAGCTGCTTCATGTTGCTGATAATCCATCAGGCAGCTGTGATATCACTGATTGAAAGTAATTCAGTCTTAAATACTTGATAAAGAAAGCTCCCTTTTGCAGTACATGTGCTGAAAGCAATTTAGGCTGAGATTAGTTGCATCAGTCTGAACATATAACATAGTTGAAACAGCTTAATTTTGATTATTTTTCTTGCAGGTTCCAACTCTTGTTGATCGAATGCTTACACAGCCTTCTAGTCAGCGTCGTGGACTGGCAGCGAGCTCAGAAGCCCTTAGCTTACTTCTCAAAAGACCTTGGGACCCGGCCCATGGACTGGTCACACAACATAAACAGGTACTGCCTGAGTTAACACCCTTTTATTGCTGCTACTGAGGTTAACATGCCACAGAGGTTTTAAAAGCTCTCATAACATACGTTGTGCATGTATTTTTTTCAGGAAGAAATGTAGGGTGCTGGAAATGGTCATAAAATGTCTGTTTTATGGTTTATTAATTTATTACTGTTTTTATAGCTGTTTCTTTTTGTATTGTTCACTGTTTAGTGATGACTGTATCAGACCCTTTTTGTGCAGGGTTACCATGTTACTTGTATTTGTTTTTACAGAATGATGTGCACCTTTAGAAAACCTACTTATATTTTGTACTGGAATGCAGCCATTTTGAAATGGAATGGAATGAATATGAACCTATAGCTGACAATATTGCTGTCTTAACTTGATTACATGTATTTCCACTTCTAATAATGGAGGCTTTTGACAAACAATTACAGTAAGAACAAAAATAAATGAGCAATGATAATTTGAATGACATTTCGATGACTCATTGAAAATTCATTCAAAATTTTTATCGCTAATTCTTGTTCTAATTATTTGCCACTTCATGCTGAAATGTAAAATCAGGTGACCTAACAGGCAAGAGAAGCTGGTTCTTTCTACCATCTAGTCATGATTTGTTGCCTTTTATAACCAAACATTTTGGAAGGGCTGGGTAAGTTAAATCACAGTTTCAGTTGTCACTTTTTTGTCTTAAAGCGAAAACTTCCCGGAACGCCTTTGCTGTTGGTCGTGCCAAGTGGTCCTACAACAAGTATCAGTTCTGGGACGTCATCCAAACGTGCTCGCTTCTGGCACAACCATCTGTCTGTCCTTGGCAAGGTTGTTCCTGTCACTATGCACACAAGCAATGGAGGCAGTGGAGTGTCTATCAGTCAGTGTCTGGATCACATTATTGGTGCGGTTAGGATCAAAGTATTGGAGGTAAAAAAAATATGTATTACTAATTGGTTACATTCAGAAATCTTTTTACAGGCAATATTCCTAGCAATATTCCTAGCCATGACAAATGCTTGTGTGCCTGGAGTGGTGGCCACTGGACTCTCCTTATAGTATCAGGGCTACACATGTACATTGTGGTGTACATGTAGAAAGAAAAGAAAGTGCATATGAACTCATCTGTGTTTGATGTTTCATATCAACCTAATTGTTTTCAACTTTGTTTTATTCTTCAGCTGAGGAGTCATTTTCCCAATCGTCCCATTATTCTGCTGGGTTGGTCAGTTGGTGCTTTAGTGTCCTGTCAGGTATGCAATTACAAAGAGGTTCAAAATTCAAGCAGGTCAACTGTAAGTTGTACACTGTACCATAGTTAAACTTGGCATTTCTGTAAACTATGCCCTGTTTTTTTTACTGTTAGGTGGCATTGATGGAATCAGTGTGTGCCGTCGTGTGTCTTGGTTTCCCAATCACTGGTCTAAGTGGTGTAAGAGTGGTGAGTACATGAACTTTGTAGTACTGTGCAAGAGTAAGTCACTACATCTCATCACATTTCTAAACAGACCTACAATGTATCACTATTTTTTAGACTATTTGTCTTTATTTATGTTCCTCGTCACTAACGGTTGCTGCTACATTCCTTTCCTTTTGTTTTGATCAAATAATCACTGATATCTTCAGGCCAAAATGGTGACAGTGTGCTGTTTGCCTAAACACTGCCAGATCATTTCAATTCCTGAGCTTAGATCCTCCTTTTATGTACAGTGATATTTTACTTAAGTTTCCAGAACAAGCTTGTCTTATTTGGGTAAAACTTTGTTTAATTTTGATGTTTGGTGAGCATCAAATTCAAAAGGTGATGTTGTTAAGATCTATTTGACATTTCTTATTCTGGGGACATGAGAAGACACATCTTCTGATTGGCGTACAATAATATTGTTGCAGCAAATTTTGGCATGACTGGCTCAATTTTGAAGCTGGCACTGGCTAAATCATGCAAAGAAATGTGGTTTAGGTTTAAGCAGCTGTTAGTGGGGTAAGCATTGCATGTTAACCCAAGTAGCAACTGCAAAGGAGACTACCCTAGCTGAGTATTTCTCTATTCTCCTCACCTTATCCATTGATAATGTAGTGTTGTTGTAAGGAGAAATATTATCTTGGTCACATGTTGGTATTTGTTTCCTTGCAGGGTGTAGAAGATCCTCTTCTGGAGCTGAAGACACCCACTTTGTTTATTATTGGTTCACATTCAACTCTCACATCCCAAGAAGATGTTGAGGTACAAGTGTTTCTCATTGTTGTCTTTGCAACGCCTGAAACAAACAGTTCATGTGGTTGGATTTGCTGACAGAACAACCTCTAAATTGCTTGAGACTTCTTGCTATTCTTTTCTGTAGAAGAAGTAGTGTAATGTGCATTGTGCAGTTCAGGAAAATAGCCATACTCCCCCCCACAGAAGGGATTGGAATTTCCCTGGGGGTGGGGGGTCTTTGAGACCACAACATTTAAAGACATGTATGAAGCTCAATTGGAATTTTCAGAGGGTTGAGGGGTCATAGAAGAAATCTCTTCCATGGGGGAGGTATGGGTATTTTCTGGAACTACACATTGTATTGTTAAGGTGTGAAATGTGTGTAGATGAGCATCAAAGATACAGTCTCATCAAATTAAAAACACTTATAATTAATTGTTACAATCAAAGGAAATGAGATTCACTCTCTTGGTTTTGAAACAATTGACAAATTATCCACAGTTCCTCATCAAATTATAATAATTCATCATTGATTCCGTACACATTTACCTATCTCAACACTTATGATTTTACCCTTCCTCTATTTGTTTACAATAGTAAAGATGTCTACATTCTAACAGAAAATTACAAATTGTCTTCCTAGAGGAGTTTATCCAGCTGACACAATTTACCTGTCAACAACATGATTTAAAGAAGTTTCTCCACGTTTTGGGCCTAATAATTTATTATACATTCTTTCTGTCCTTACCTTTGTGTGTGTGTGTGTGTTTGTTTGTTACAGGAAATGCGTGAAAAGATGAAAACAGACACTAGTCTGCTGGTGGTAGGAGGGGCAGATGAACAGGTCAGTGAAGTCAGCATAAGAGATATCTTTTGGTTGTTGTTCAGTGGTTTTCAGCAAAACTGCGTTCCCTGGGAACGAGGTTGTTTTGAGCAGTTATGTGGTTGTCACGCACTCTTAGATAACAGCAATACGTGATAATCCAGATAATAACTACAAATAAGATATGAATCTGGCACGCTTTTCAGATTTCAGTAGGTCCCTTTCTTCGAGTGGATGCTTTTTCTAATTCTCCTCCCCTGTTTGTTTGAGAGCGTTTGGATAACTTTAGGAGAAATAAGATGTCAGATGCAGCTATGACTGAGTTTTATATCATCTACTTTACGTTCTAGTTACGTTTGACTCGAGCTAAAAAGAAACAGGAGGGTCTCACACAAAGCATGGTGGATCGCTTGATCATGGTATGTGTTTCTTTTGAAGCAAATGCGAATATGGCTGTGTTATAATACAGTGGAATCTCGATTCCTCGAACCCTCATTTTTTCGAACCTCCCGATAACTCGAACCAAAAGTTGTTCCCCCTCCACAGTCGAACACTGTAATTTTACCCCCGATTTCTCGAACTCCGATTTTTCGAACCAATTTTTCTTTCCCTTGGAGGTTCGAAAAATCGGGGTTCCGCTGTATGGTCAAATAATTACACTATGCTACTAAATATAGCAAGCGAAACCTTACAAAAATTTACGAGAACTACGTGATGAAGTTCTTCGAAATTTGAAACAGTGACAGGACGGTACATGCAAGACTTTATAAATCGTTTTACCATATTTCCTTTGCATCTATGTAATGCTCGACCACGTATCGTCACCCTGTGCTTTTCGTCGCACAATACATTTATTCGTAGAATCGTGGCGTGACACTTTTAATTAGTAAGTTATGTTAGCAAGAAACGTTAGTATTTATTCGTAGCCCTAGTATTATAGGAAGTGTTTTTAATTGTGTTGTAAGTAGCTGTGTGTGCCCATATTGTATTATAAGTAGCTGTAGCATTGTAAGTGGTGTAATTTTATTGTAAAATTAAAAAAAAAAAAATAGAATCGTCGCGTTACAGTCTAAAAGAGAGACGAGAGTCACGCAAATATGCGTTGTAATTGTGACGTTTGATGTTTGTTTTTAGGACGAGATTGGTGACTTCTTAGGCCTTGTTTTGACGAGTATGAACAACAACAGCGCACACAACAGAAATGATTCCTCGGATATAGATGAGGTGGACGTTCGCAAAAAGAAAAGGAAACGGTCAGTGTCGCGTGACCTGAGCTCTGAAATGGAACGCTCTGTAGGAAAGCAAGCTTTGACGTCACACGCATCAGCCAAGAAGTCCACACCTCAAAAGGCTCCCGTTCAAGATCAGGGAAAAACACTTCTTAAGCTACCCCTTGGCAACACCATGGGGGCTATAAGCAGCGTTCGTTCGCTGAGCCAGCCTAGTCCTGCTAAGCGGCCAAGGACTTCCAAGTCTAAATCAAAAACAGCCAACCCGCCTCCAAGTATCATTCACGTTACTGGAGCTACGCCTACAACTGTAGTCAGCAGTGTCCCTCAAGCCATTCCCGTGCACCCTCTGCCAGGGTTTCCTCTACCTCCTGGTGCCACTGTGACTCGCCAGGTGCCTCTGACAAGTGCTTCAGCGGCGGCGCTGGCTTCCAGTGGCAGGGGACAAACCTTCATCTCCCTTACTCCGAAGAGCTCAGACCCTGGAGCAAGGGTCACGCAGACGTTCATCACCATTCCTCGCGGGAGTTCTCCATCCGTCATGTCGTCAAGTTCAGCAACAGGACAGACAGTGCAATATATCATTAAACCTCAAAGCCAGCGTCACACTCCTGTGAACCTCAGTGCTGTTGGTGCTACCCTGACGGCTCAAGGCGCTGTTGCACCGCCCGGAGCTCAGCTGCCTGTAAGGACCATTGTATCAGCGCCAGTCAGACAAACACCTCTCTCCCAATCACCCAGCTCGTCCTTTACATCTGTAGTGAGTCTCAAGGGTGCTACTGTAACAACGCAAGCTCCCTCGTTTCCATCGGGTGCTGTACCAGTATCTAGCGCTTCCTTAGCTGCGGCATCCTCCCTTGGCAAGTTTTCCCCATCGTCAGCTGTTCTGACCTCCGGGAGACCTACTTTCACCCGTGTGGGTGAGATGTCACAACCATCAACTATCAACGTTCTGACTAAGGACGGTAACAAGCTGGTAGTGTCGCAGGCGATATCATCTGCTGGCCTCAAAGGCTCGTACAAGTTGGTCAGTGGCGCAACTGTAGCAAGTGGAGCTGGACAATCCCAAGTTGTCCTTGGCCATCCTGTCAGGTCAGCTTCAGGGAGTGGTCAGACATTAGTCACTCATAAAGTGTCTGGTCCGCCAGGAACTGTCGCTACCTCGTTACCTGTGAGTCTTGCTGCGTTAGCAGGCAAACTACCGAGCAGCACCACAATATCACAACCCGGTGGTCGAGTCACTCTCGTTCAGAGCACTCGGCCAACTACCGTCGCCACACAGCCAGTAAGGACCATTCCCGGACAAGTGGTCTCTGTGCAGAGACCGGCAGCAAGCAGGACTACCAACCCGCAGACTGGCGCGGTGTCAAGTTTTCCAGGAGCAGTAACAGTTGCAAGAGCGGGAGCTACTCAGATCACGGGGCTCATCTCTTCTGGCTCGCCCGTTACTAACCTTCAGACCGGAACAGCCTTTGTGGTTGGTAAAACGCTTGGCAATCCTGTGGCTAGTACACAGGTAATCCCCAAGGCGGCACCCACCCTAGTCGTTTCGTCTACGGCGGTTTCTGGGACCAAAGTGGTACCCTCAGCGCAAATGGCATCAGTTCTCAACAAGACTAAGACAGTGTTGACTGCATCTGCTCCAAAACCTACGGAGTCACAGACTATTTCTACCCCTGTCACTTCAAATTTTGCTACAACTCCTGTTCAACAGATTAGGAAATCGGTAGCCACGGCTCAGGTGGCGGCTGCTGGGCAAAGTCCTGCAGTCGCACAGTCGGCTGTGAAGGAACAGACACCAGTGGCACCCAAACCTGGTGATGGCGTCGCGAAGGAGGCGGCCTCATCTTGACTTAACTTTATTGATAGTGAGAACCTAAGCCTTCAGCTGTTCTGGTGTCAGATGTAACCTCTGATTGCACTGGCAACAAAAGTAAGTTTTTCCCTTGCTAGTGATCCAGCATGAAATTATTTGAACACGAACGGTTGTAACCTTTAAAGAGACAATTTTAGGAGGCAATGATATCGACTTTGTTATTGGTGGTGAATAATTTCTCATGCTTGAACTGTAAATATGTAATTTACGTGATTATTAAAAAGAAAAGTATCCGAAATTGTGCCTAATGTGGAGTCTAGGGTGTGGATTAGATTTGATTCTGATCCGACGATTTATTTCCTGCAGCCACTTTTGGAAGTAAAGTTGGTTATCACTGTGAAGTAAGAAAAATAGTTCGTGTCCGAACAACCTAGCCTGCGTAGTTGGCGGAATTCGCGAGCGAGTGATTTTTGGTGGCGGAGCCATGAGTCATCACCAATCCTCTCGCGGCTTTGCCACTCACGTTCATGGCCTCGCCGCCAAAACAAAAGCGCGAAATCCCGAAAGCTACGCAGGCTTGCAAAACCTGTTTTCGGTTCGTCTTGCGTAAACTTGAAAGGGCGCAACGGCGTCCCCTCAGTCTGCAATACGTTTAACAATGTGCGGGTGATCAGGAAGCAAGGGGTCCGCCACCCGCCTTTTATGGACCGTTTGTCCCCTAGTAAGAGAAATATTCAAGTTATTAACCGATTCCCTTCCATACGCACACTTTTCTTTATATATTTTCTGTTATCAGGCAGCTCATCATCCTATTGGACCTTCACAAAACAATCGACTACTTTGAAACTCCGTTGAAGGTGTTAAAGCTGAGGTTACATCAATTATTTGAGGCCCTTTAAACAGCGTTCCCGCTGAAATTTGTTTTGCTGTCATTTTAAACGCGACTTGAAGGCTCGAACTGTTTCATGACTGTAGCCGCCTCCTCCACCTTCAGCGCGCTAAGCCGCCAGTCCGTAACACCATACAAAGTTGTATTTGCCCGAAGATTTTTTAGTTTTCTGCCAAATATGCGTCAAATTGAGGACGAAAATTCTAGGTATGGCGGGGGTGTTTTGCCATTGCTCTTGGGGGTAAAACTAAAAGTGCTTGAGAAGGATGCGGAACATCCGTACTTAATCCTAGATGATTGGCTAGTTAACATTCCAGGCTGTTGCCAGTCCGCAAAGAGCTTAGTGGTTTGCATGGTCATCATAATTGAGTTTTGTGTCCTTACGTAATTTCCACCCCTCTTCTGTCTGGTTTCCGTTTTCTTTTCTTCATTTCCTCCGAAACGGCTGGAGACCTGCACCCACAATTCTTTTTTAATCAAATGGAAACGCCATTTGTTTTTAAAACAAAAGCGCGCAAACTTGCCCAAGCTTATTTACAGCAAGTTTTCATTGCCCGTCGCGCGCGCGGAATGCCATCTGAGAGACGAAGAAGATATTAGGGAGCTTAATTGAAGCAAACCACCACCACGACGGAAACGAGAACGTCACTAAACAAAAGGTTATAATGAGCAAAACAATAGCTGTGCACGTGCGTTATAAAGCGTTGTACATTTCTTTGCCGTCCTCTGCAAAACAACATGGTGAAATGACCAAGTTCTACGTCGTATTCCCATTTGGAATTGAACGCTCTCGATTGCATATTCTGCCTTAGCACGCTTTAAGAACCATTGGCGCATAAATTCATTTTTGACTAGGCGTCGTCCTCGGCGTCGCCGTCGTCGTTGCTTAAGCTCCTTATTACAGTTAGGTCACTCGAACTGTGTATAACTGGACATCTTTTTGTACATTTTTGTAGTGGCTAAAGAATGAGGGCTCCATATAAACAAGAGTAATAAGCATCATTTGCTTTTAAAACAACAATAAACTTGCCCTTGCGTATTTACAACAATTTTCCACTCCCCGTCGCGCGGAAACGGAGAAGATAACACTGAGGGCGCTGGAATTGTGAACACCTGGACCTTTTTCTACATTTTTTCAGTGACTTAATATTGGGGGCTCTTCATGTTAACAAGATTATTAAGCATTTTTACAGTGTAAAACACTAATCTTGTACATTATACAAAGGGTCTTCATTTTATAGTCACTCAAAAAGCATATCAAAATTGTCGAGTGTTCTTACTGCAATCCTCACGCAGATCATTTAAAACGAAATTTTAGTTACAGTGGGGCCCAAGAATTGACAAGTGCTGCCTCTGCTGAACAGCTTAAACGAAAAATGAGACGAAATAAATTTCGTATATATCAGAATTTCCGCGAGGCCATCATGTACCTTTTAATTTTTTTAGCTTTGATAGTGATGATTTTGCTGTGATTGAATAAAGGTTATTTGTAACAAAAATAAGTCCATCACACACGGGTTTTGAATTTGAAAACTTTGACTTGTTGCCCCTTAACAGATTGAAAATAGGAGATCAAAAGCCCCTATCCCTGAAACATATTTGTTTTAGGTTCCCCACCCCTCCCTTGAAGAGAGAGTTTTAACTTAAAAAGTTAGAATGTTAGAGGATTATTTGACGTCATCTCAAATTTCGCACCATTTTTGACGCGGCGCGCCAGCCTTGCTTTTCAGCTTGCCTGTTTTGTACTGTCGCTTCATTTTCTCATATATCAAAACGTGGCGGATTACTTTTCTCGTGGAAATAGTTTACTTGTTTTTGCATTCTTGCCGCCAAAAGGGAGACAAAACGTCCTTCAAGGCCCTTCAAGTTCACAGCGGAGATTGCATTGCAAACAATTTAGGAGTTGGGTATTAGAAACTGGGCAAAAACGAGTGGTAAAAAAAACGTGTCACCGGTAGGTTTTCAATTTTCTGCTGCTATAAGACTTTTCGTCGTTCAAGAGCATGTTATTTACGCTCAGCAGTAAGCAGACATAGTTCACAGGTGTCTGGTACCATTCACTTCTCGTTCACCAGACGGCATTAACAAGTCGTGTTTTCAAACAGTGTTTTGGTGGTGTACAACTCGAAGAGACATATAGGCTTATCTTAATCTGTAGTTTGTAAAACCACGGGCTCGATGGACATTGATACAAAAAAATAGTCAAAAATATTAAATTTCCCAGTAAATTTGAGTCAATGGAGGCAAACTATGTTGCTATGTCTGTTGCGTTCATAATTCAAATGTTACCATCCTTTTCACAAAACTTTAATGCTTTACAAAGACGCATTTGAAAGGTCATTGCCAAAAGGAAGAGCTCAAATGAACGGAATTCGATGGTGTGAAGGGCAAATATTTAAAACTTCTAATTAAGATAAAGTTATATACATTTTTCTCATTTTTTTCTCAAAACGTAGGAAAATGATAGAGAAAAAAAACCCAGAAGGGTCACCGAACGCCCAAGATCGCTAAATAGCAGTGGCTACCAACATTAAAGTTGTTTTACAGTTATTCTTCAGAGATTTTAAAGTGTTTTATTTCTTATTTCAGTTGCCATTCAGTTTCCAGAATCAGTCCAAACGTTTCATAAACATTCTATAACAAAGACAACGAAACTGCATGAAATATCTGTTGAAAAACCGTAAGAAGTATTTGTTACTAACAGGAAAAAGTGCAAAGTTCTGTAACTCTTTACGTAAAAAAATGTGCAGATTTAGTACGGACATTTCATTAACAGCGAGTCTGTGGTCTGAAATGTTTCACATTTTCCCCGATAAGGTTAAAACTCGGAACTTTTCCATGATAACTGTTTCGAGAATTATTTTCGTTCAAGCAGCGTTTTTCACCTTCATGTGGATTTTAATGGGAGTTGTAGTTGACACAAATTTTACCAACGTACCGAACTTTTACAAATTTTTTACAATCGTTTTCCCAAAGTGGTTTGCGTGAGATTTCGGCATCAAATACTTTCCCGTAAAATTTCATTTCCGAGATATTGTCAATTTGTAAACTTTCAAAAATCCAGGCTTAAAATTTTACACATCACAATCGCACAGTACACATAACTAGGCATTTTGGAAATCCGGTAGTCGTGTCTTCGATTTGATTGGTGGAACGATTATAGAAAATGTATCAGAAAAACTAAAACATGCAGGCGGCACACTCAGTTTGCGGTGTGTGACGAAGGTATAGGATTAAATTATTGTTGTAGAAGTACTAAAAAGCTTTAAAAGCGTGAATGGAATGTAAGTCAATATAGTAATCACTAGCGAACGAGCAAATGTTCAAATATTGTACAGAACATCTTGTTTATTACTAACAAAATTAACAAAAGTAGAATTTGTAGAGAATCATCACCATTTTTAACGGTATTTTGTGCCGACTTTGTGAAACCAAGACAGTTGTTAATAATACTACGAGACTACAGTTAAAATCAGTTCAATATACCATATCCTTTTAAATGACCCCTGGTTGGGTGAGTGTAACAAATTTCGCAAATATTAACACTGCATCGAGACCACCAATATATTTTTCGAATTTAATTTGCATTTTTAATGATTATTGTACACGTTTTACCACTCAGATCCAGTTCAATTTATCCTTTACAACAAGTGAGTAAACAAAACCAAGGTTGTCATATTGATCACAATCCTTGTTCGTGTCGTCTTGCTGAGGATTTCAGTTTGTACTCTCCATTTGCAGGTAAATGAAAATCAGTTATTCGAATGCTAATCGCTAATTTTCAAACAATTTTTAATCCCTGATAAAAGGTTTCCGTAAAGTTGAGTCAGAAAATGTAACAGACTAGAGCTATTACTTCCTCAGTGCATATCTACTGTGCTGAAAGGGTAGTTCTTTTGCCGAAATCAAAATAGCCTTGACTGTTTCGAGATTGGTTGATTTTCGTGCTAATCAAGACTCATAGCTCTTGGTTTAAAGTCTAAACTGAGTTGAGGCCGACCTGATTTATCCTAAATGGCTGCTCATTTCACGGACACGTGGACAATTGAAGGCGTCATTGATTATGAACAGCGACGTCATGACCGTGTTTCAAAAGCTCACCGACAACCGGGTAAGGTGACTTTTGGCGGCGAGGAAATAAGATAGATTAAAGTCTTATTTGTTTGCGCGTGTTCAAGCAAATATTCAGCTAGTTCAAGCTGACCTTTCTTTTGAGCAGGAATGTTGAGGTCATGACGTAAACAGGTACCGGCTGAATACTTATAAATCTGATCTATAAATAAGGTTAAGAGCCCGCTGAATAGGTTCCACCTAGCGTCTCTCACTCTTACCCCACCGCCTATTTGCCACTGCTCGTAGTTCACCAAACTCCCGCCGCTGATGGTTTTAAGTGAGAACAAAATCAGTGTTTCAGTTCTGGTTTGGGATTAACAGTCTTTTCCTACTGCAAATTTTAAATCAAAACCAGCTCTGGCCCTATGAGCTGGTCTTACGTCTATCTATATAAATGGTTATGCACACACTGCCATTCTCTTTCGCCCCTTCCAAAGTTCAAGGGAAAAGCCTTGAGAGGCCTTGCGAGGAAACTCTCGGGCAAAGCTGCTTAGTTTCTGAAACGCGCTTAGATCTCTGACAGCATTCAGTCTTCTTCACCTTCCTCAGGTCCCGGTAACCTTTTAGTGTTTTACGCAAATTTATTTCAATAGGCGCCCGGCTTACTTAGGTAGCCACGCCCCACAGAGCGGAAACCACTTATTGTCAACTATTCAGGGTTCAGTTAACCTTATTAGCAGTGATTTTCATTAATCATGTTTTACTCTTTGCCTATCGTGGCTTTCACCCTGACCGCTTGTTTGCCTGTTTTTGTCTGTCACTCACTGGCAGCTCTTGATGTTGTTCCTTCCGACTTCGCTGTTCTCGTTATACTTCACTGTGTAACAGCACTCGCGCAGGAAATCCTATCACTAACCAGTTACGCAACCTTGAGCAGGCTGTGGTGGTTGTCATGCAGTAGCTTTTCACTTTATGAGATAGTCTCTTCTACCGGAAGTCCTGTTTCTGCTCAGTTCCAGTCCAGAATCCACATGCTGCGTCAGATTTTTTTGAGGTCATTGCATTGTAGTTACAATGTACCTTTCACCCTTCAAGTCTAATTTTTCTTTTTAGTGCGTCTTCTTTTCTTTGTGATATATTCTTATTTTCCTTTGCGTTATATAAAGAATCCTTCCCAATGCACTTTCTACTTTAATGCTTTCTTTGGCCACAGTTCTGCCCCGTAGAGTGTGAGACTATAACCCTTCCTCTGCTGACCAATCTCCCGTTCTGTCTTACATTGCATTACTTACGAATTAATTACTATAAATTTTACACCTGCAGCAAGCAATATACTGGGAACGACACTCATCCCAACTCAGTCTGTATGTTAGTAAATCGAACTTACACACATATCAAGTCATTCAGGTCTCATTAAATGAGTAAAATGCCAACAAAATAAGGGATAGTTCTACGTGTTTAGGCTTAGGAGTCGAAAGTACAAGGCTTAGTCTAGAATTGTCCATACCAATGAAAACATCTTGCCTTAAGCATAGAACTTGCTCGTAAAATAGTGGAAATGACACTGAAGTGATAAGAGAGGTCAAGCAACACGAGCAATCACTTAGTGGGCCACGAAAACCACCTGCATCCTTAACAAGTGTTTTTACTAAAAATACCAGTGCAGGCGACACAGACCTTGTCGGTACGTGGCGCTTGTCGTTATTTATGCAAAATATATTAGCTTTGCGGAAAGTCAGTAAGCACAACGACCACTTACGAACTGTGTGGCATTGCACAAATGCAGTGAAATATAAAACGCTCTCGTAACGGTCTGTTTCAGTAACTATGTGATTTAGCTGGTCGTGTCGGCACTTACTCCCGTATCACTTACTTATCACGCGACTTTGTTGCTCACACGATCCCATGGAATGATCACCTCATTTAAAAAGTTATTTTTGGTCTAGCTGTGTGGTAAAGGTGCTTAGAATAGTTACGACTTTTGAGACCTTTCCCAGTCGTAACTCTTGAAATGAAAAAAAAAAAAAAAAA
>Ga0126338_10001990_pt1 | contig 13752 bp, 11 predicted proteins | sample OrbCmetagenome_2_FD_92529 | JGI IMG/M metagenome (GOLD analysis project Ga0126338, IMG submission 92529) | Coral microbial communities from Petempiche,Puerto Morelos, Mexico - Orbicella C C metagenome | ecosystem: Host-associated > Invertebrates > Cnidaria > Coral | place: Petempiche,Puerto...
GAGTTTTAATAATCACCATATACACAAAACAAAACAGCAAAAAACATTTGTATAGAAGAAAAAGTTATAATTCGGTTAACTTTTAATCCTAGGTTAGCGTTAACCGGCTTCCGAACAATCCTGCCCTGTTTCCAACAAGTTAACCTAATATGAGCCCGCGATCTAATCGATAACCAGCACTTGGTCAGCGGTCAACTTTAAAAACACGTGACCTTGAAGAGCTGTAAACTTGAGCCCACGATATGGTCACGTGATACTGGTCAGCGGATACCTTGTTTTGACACGTGTCAATTGATCATAACATGGATGTCCAATATCAAGGAGGTACACGGTAAACCAAGGCTGCATGTCTCTGTCAACCTATTATTTGGAGTATGGGCAATTCTGCCGTCATCCTGCATACGCACCCACGAGCAATACCGCTAGCCATGATAACCATGAGAAAATCAACTCGTGGGTTTCCTTTTCTTTCCTATATGAGTATGGGGCTCCGCTTGGCGGCCCTTCAGGCCGCCGGAGCTCCGCTATTAATATCCATACTCCCCCCACAGAAGGGATTGAAATTTCCAGAGTGGTGGGGGGTCTTAGAAAAAAAAAACCCTTCTGTGGGCAAGGTATGGATATTTTCTGGAACTACACAATGTAATCACAGGAATATTATACTGGTACATGTACAAGGTAACTTTGTGAAGCAATGAAGGCCAGGAAAAAGGTTATGGATAACCAAGTAGACTGGTCTAGCTCTGATGCATCACCTGTGCTGAAACAAAGGTGTGTCATGGTCTTGAAGTTGCTATTGTGTTTGAAACACTTAAAACTAGTGTATTATTAATATTTCTTAGACTTACTTTCTTAATTCCACTCTCTTCCAATGGTCTCTGGAAAAAACATTCATGATTAATACCATTAGTGACCACAAAGACATTAAATAAATGGCTAGAATATAACAAGATGTCAAACCCATACACAATGACATCTGTTGTACTTTAATAATGCTGAACAAATCAACCAACCTTTTCAAGAATCCCAACAATTCCTGTCCAGATTTTTAATTGTTCTGCAGTGTTCTCAGTGGCAATTGCAATCTCCTCCCAAATTTCTGCTGCCTAAGTTGACAACAGGTATTTTGTTATTACAATTGACGCGTCCAGTCTGAACTTGGGCTACACAAAACTTCCACAGATACTATAAACATGGATGGGTTCAATTAACTTGTTCATTTGTGTAAGTAACAAACAGAAATCAAATTATCTGCAGTGATACCCACATCAATCAAGCCCACCAATAAAATTCTGGGTAAATTTAAAGAGTGAAAACTGTAGACATTACCAACTGCTACAGTTATCTGAAAAATAGTTATCAATCTTAAGATGCCATGGCTGTGCACCATCAGACAAAAATATTAATTTTAACCATATCTATTGTTTTAACATGTAAATGCCATTGTTGAATCTTAACAGAATTTTCTTGGGTGGCCATGGCTGGAGTAGGTGCACTGTAAGAATCAAAAGGAGATGCTTAGAGTGAACATCGAAAAAAACTTGCTCATTGTAATACATGTCTTAATTGTGTTTTTAAGAACAATGAAGCACAGTTCATGATTAACTAAGATGGGTGACCCATGTTTCGCATTATGCACTCATTCATGGCTCAGTTCCAATAGCCTTTGAAAATGGATTTACAATAAATGTTGAGAGGCACAGCTGAAAGCACAAAATTGAATGTATAACTTTCGGATCATATATACAGGGGTGTAATGTTTATATTTTAAATGACTTACCTTTATGAATTCACCTTGATTGTCATGAAATTCAGCAAGTTTGGTGGCAACTTCCATCCATTTAACCTTGTCACTGTAAACACAGAGGGTTAAATATCATGTTGTTGCTCAAATACATCATTTGACCAGTGTACAGAAGGTCATGGGTTCAACTCCCTCCTGGAATCTTTTGAAAGTTCCACATTAATTCATTGCCTGAATTTACATTTCTTATTGAAGGGAAAAATAACCTTTGGATTTAAACATGTCTTGGTTGAAAACTTTGATTTTCCTTGGAAACTGTGGAAAAAGTATTGCTTCCAAAATCCTGAGGATTCAATTAGGACCAAATTTTAGGCATTGAATGGGGCAGTCCTGTTTGACTGGAAGAATCTTGGAAAAGAATTACATTAGAACCCCAGTAACTTGAACTCTGAAGGGAAACAAAAAACTGTTCGAGTTAGCAGGGTTTCGAGTTATCGGGGTCAATTAAAATATTCAATTTTCCAGGTTAATAATTAATAGTTTATTGATTTTCAGCACTTTGGTGTACAATACAGTGCAAATTAAACTTATTTCACGAGAAACTGATACATTTTGTAACAACTGTAACACCGCATCCAGTATGACTCTTATGATCACTAAAAAACTGTCAAATACGTGATCTGTTCATTGCACTAATTAAAATCAAATTGCTCCAGTCTTTGTCCTAGTGTTAGAATTCGACCACACGATAAGATAAGCTAATGGAATATCTCAAAGGGCATCCGTGGTGAGTCATAAGAACCAGAAATTCGAGTTATCGGCAGGGTAAATTTTGATCCAGGGAAACAAAATTTAGTTCGAGTTAGCGGTGTTTTCAAGTTATCCAAGTTCAAGTTAACCATGCAAAAATGACTGAAAAGTTGGGTCAAATCCAAGGGAATTGAGACTCAGTTCGAGTTAACGGGGGAGTTCAAGTTATCCAAGTTTGAATTACCAGGGTTCTACTGTATGTACAGTGAAGGCACAGTTACAATAATCAGTTTTGTTGCACCTATGCATGAAAAGTTGCTCATGGCATTGCCTAATGTAACACCCCAGAAATGATCATGTCTCACACTGTTTTCATTGCAGTAATCACTGCAAAAAGTAGAACCTGATTCCACAAGTAAGTTTCATGCAACACATACTGCAAAGAAAACATTTTGAGGCATGTTTATTTATGGGGATCTATTATACTGGGCAATTTTTCACGCAACTTTTGTGGCAACAAATTCACAAGACAAGTTGCAAGAAATAATGCTCAGTGCAGCAATGCCTTGAATACATTCTGTCGACTTTCTGCACATGTATCTGGAATTAAATAAATTACTCTGACTGCACACTTAAACAGTGTCAAGAATCAAGGTCCAAAACTCATCAGAATTCTTCAAATTTGTCTCACAAATCCACAATGGTCTTTAGTTAACTATTAAGTTGCTAAAAAACATTTTGGATTTGCGAGACAAAAGTAGCCATGGTGAAAGGCTTGACTTTAATTAATGGAATAAAACGATAAAGGAAAGACAAAACAAAGAGCTCTAGACTAACTGACTTCCTATCTCATCTTCTTCCACATAAAATGCATGGAAATAAAAAAGCAAACATCCAGTAGATATGGACATTGTACCTCTCATACATGTGCAGTAACTTGGTGTAAACTTCAGGAAGTTCAGCATTTAATTGAGGGTTGTCTTCTTTCTCAGAGAGGGCAGCAAGACCCTGAAAAAGTATGGCGATTGAAGCAAAGTAAATAGGCTGCAACTATAGTACCATTCAGACTTAATAAGTCATGACTGAGTACCATGACCTGTACCTAACTGTACCAGCATACTGCAATGAATGTCGTCCTCACTTAGCATGTGCTTGATGATGGGCTTAGTAAAAAATAAATAATTTAAAAATCAATTACTAACGACATTTCAAGAGGAAGCTGCATTTGCACTAGCTGGTTTTCAAGTGGGTCCTCTATGCGGGGCAAACAGGAATCTAGAAGAGAAAAACCTGATGAAAATCCTCAAACAAAGGTGAGAACCAACAACAAGCATCGTGTACACCTTTCTCACTTCAACACATGCTGTCTACCAGTACTGTCATTAACATCCTGTTTACATGAAAACAGGGTGCCCGGGCTTGTCATGTTACCCCGCTAGAAGGGTTAAAACATAGCTTGCATTTACATGTAACTCATCTAAACAAGATAGCCAGTAAGCTATCTTTTAAGCAGCCACTATGCACCACAAACAAGATGGTGGGAAAAAGAAACGTTTTGGCGGAAACTTTAATTTTTTATCACTCATCCACTAGCAGCTACTCTTCAGTCTGTAGGACTATTATTTTGCACTCTACTAATTAAGCATAGTTACTAGACACAGTTGACATTGAAAGCTGCCTTGGAATTTACAGTGTAATTTATCCTTTTTTTCTTATATACATGTAGGGGAGGGTCACTCCAAAAAGCTTACCTTTTTTATCACCACCTATAGCAAGTAAACATTTGGTTTTTCCACTCACCAGAGTTTCAGCCTCTAAAGTACCTGCTATCCTGAAGAAATTCATCTTGAAAGAAGCCCAAAATTTGACTTTGGATGCCACCATTTTGAAACTGTACTTAGTAGCCAGGCTGTGGTTAAATGTATGTGATCATTCGATCCAACTCAAAATTGATAGGAAGCAGAAAAATCTGCAACTGACTTGGCATCCCTCACAAGGTCAGCAAAATGTATTTTTCCAACTGACTATCCATTTCACTATTTTCAGGGTTTGGAACACATTTGGCTGGAAATAATATGGCTCAAGATCAGCCATAACATAGCGTGGTAGTTAAAAGGCTTGTCAGAAACCATGAACAAAATCTCTTGGAGGAAATGACATCACAAAAACGCTGCCTGGCTGCTGAGTACTGTTCAAAATGGTGGCAATGATGTCAAATTTTGGGCTTCTTTGGAGACAAATTTCTTAAGGAAAACCTGCACTTTAGAGGCTGAAACTTTGGTGAGTGCCTAAACTTAGTGCAAGGTTTATAATTTTTTTTTGGAGTGACCTTCTCCTTTAAATGAGTGAAATAATGTATATTACTAATAAAAGTAGTTTATGGAGTTTCCTCACCTGCCAGGCAAGAAGCTGTGTCTCGTCAGATTCAATTGCTTTCTTGTAAGCCATATAAGCCTGGTCAGGTTGGTTCAACTCTGATGCACATTTCCCAAAGAACACCAAGGCAGTGTAATTGGTTTTATCTGCCTTCAACACAGCCTACAAGTGCAGTGACAAGACCTCAATGTAAAAACCTTATAATTTGGAGCATGCATAATTGAATAGTCCTGAAAATCAAACTTGAGCATATATAATGTGCCTTAAAACAAGAAAGTCCATTACGCTTTTTAATGGTTACAATGGTAAGCCTACTACATGTAGGTCACAATGTATGATTCTTGATGAGAGATTAAATATATTTATTTGTCCTGATTTATATCAGAAATTAAGGTGGCTTGCTAAAGTCTTGAGATGGGGTGAATGAGCCCAACTTTTTAAAACTCTTTTCAAGATTTTTTTTCCCTTTCTCTTGAGGGAAAACTGGACACTAGTTGTTTTCTTCCAAAATCTACCCGAACAACAATATCTCAAAATGTCAGGACTTAGAAATTGGCCCTGATTAAAAGCTCATGCAAAATAAAGTCTGAAAGACAGATTTTTCGCAAACGAAGAAAATGTGAAGTTTTGCTTATTTCACAAAGCTCAGAATCTCTGAGGCTCTCAGACTGTTTTATACCAAAGGAAATTTTCGTGAAAAGTGGGTTAAAAAAGCTAAAGCTCCAAAGGTAAGAGCAGTTAATTAATTAATCAATTAATTAATGTACCTTGCAGTGTTTAAGAGCTTCCCTATAATCCTTGTTTTTGATGCACTCTCGTGCATTTCGCAGGGAAGTCTTCACTTCCTTCGTCGCCATCTTGAAAACGTTCGCGGGCTCCGCTCTAGTCATGTACGACGTTGTGTAGGATATCACAAAACATCTCCTGGAGTCCGTGCGTGAAGTGCGGGGTTCTTATTGAAACCCGGTTCCCAAAGAAACTTTCCCTGTGTCAGTAGCTCCTCGTTTCTTTTTTGCGTGCTTATAGACCTCGACTCCGTTTTGGTCCATAAACATGCAAAAAAGAACTTAGCCAATATCCAGCCAACTTGACCTCACCCTTGGTCAATATTAACCCATATTTCTCGCCTTCATTTCATCTTTTGTAGCTTTTTGTATGGAAGAGAATGCAGCCGATAAGAAAGTAAACTTGAATATGGATTCTTTAAAGACAGCAGGGACGGATTCATGATTTTAGAAGGTAGGGCCATAGCAGATGGCGCAGACTACAGAAATTTGAGACAGATAGAAGCCACGCATGGAAAGATAACACACCTTGTTTCTTCCATAAAATTTCATCAGAATTGGGCGGGTCACATTGTGAGTGATATCAGATGAGAGGGGTTATGTTTACGATCAATTCAAAAGCTTTAAGTCTAAAAAAGTCGAGGTATTTGAGGCCAATGAGCCCATCGTATGGGTGCTTTTGGGTGTGTCAGACTTCTTTTGATCCAGAGTACTCTTCGGCAATTATATGAGGGTCTTCGTTTTGTGGGATTGTCATTCGAGAAAGCCACTTGTAGGACTAGTTAAAGTAATAGTTAGATTTTATTACAAACCATTCATCAGACTATTTACTCTTAAATATTTATCACAGCTTTCTCTAAATGGTGCTATTCCGGGCTTTCAGATGTTGAAGGCTAAGAAAGGGTTGTGAGATTTTTACCCTTAAATGTATTTGCTGTTGAAATTGCAAACTTCATAGGTTTTGTCGAGAATTCCAAGTGCAACACAATCCGAAAGCCTGCAACAGGATAGCGTAGAACCATCATAAATTTCCAATCGCAGCCAATTTTATCTCCTCTCTGGAACACCCGCACAAAATTTGTTGGTACCCAGTTAGCTAAGTACACAAAAGAAAGAATTTCCGTGTTGAGAACACAGCTAAATAATATGAAATCGTGGTGTGGACCAAAAGCTTGGAAATTTAGCCAGTAAAGGGGCAAAGTTGATTTACAATGTCATTTGACGTAACACTGGTAATACATCAAACACAAAACACTGCGTTTGACCACATTTCTAAACACCAGGGCCGGGTTGTTCAAAGCTCGATTAAGCTAACCTTGGATTAGCGAGAATTTTGATTTCAGTTTTGCGACGTTTCGATGAAGTTTTCTGGTTACATTGATTGTCCTTCAGTTTTGAGCTTGAGCAATCTCTAACTACACGAAACATTAGCAGTAAAAACCATTGCTATAAAGGAAAATGAATTCTTCGGTTAACTTTTAATCCTGGGATAGTGTTAACCGGCTTTCGAACAACCCAGCCCTGGAGAGTTGAAAATACGGAGTATTTTCGACGAATTTCGAGGTGTTTGGTAATGTGGTGAAACACGGTCTTGAGTGTTTTTTTTTATGCCAATAATATGTTATAATTAATAACACATTAATTTTTAGCTTATCCCCATGTCAAAAACATTTACAGCTTCATTTTGCCTAGTTCCTAAGACTTGATACTTTGCTGCAGTCAATCCATTTCAGGTCATATGGTCCGATGAAAAAAGAGCAGGCTTTCCTGGCCATTCATCTTGATTAGGTCAGTGATGAATTGACCGTGAGGACCTGGGACAAACACTGTACGGGAACTAAGCGATGCTCCATGCTCATCGATACAGTAAAAGAGAATAAATTCAACTTGTTAGACATTTTAGCAAGCATTACATGTATCACTACAGATTTAAAGGAATTTGTCGTTGAACTTGTTCTAATTTGGCATGCCTCTAGGGTAAGTCAAAATGCAATCGTCAAGTTTTTATTTTGCTTACTACACACTAAACCATCCTATCCTATAAGAGATCTACAATGGAGAACAGATGTACTTGGGACAGTTCCAGGAATCCTTTCAAATTGGTGCGTTTTACCCTCGCCATCATTATTATGACCCTGACTCAGGAATCATATGGATGTTTTTTTAATCCTAAGGCATTTCTTGCCATGTTCAGTAAAGTCCATTTTTGAGCTAACCTAGACTGCTGAACAAAACGACTTAAGACACACCCGGGGTTTAATTAACGTTTTCAGCAGAAGGGCAACTGGTTTGCATAGGTCAGCAAAACTATTAGAACTGAACTTCTTTGTAAGAAAAACGTTCTGCTACATTGTCAATCCAGCTGGGCAAAATTGTCCCCACAACCGGTCAATTTGCCTGGTGTCTGGCCCTTAATGAAATTCTTGCTGATCTGTACAGAGTTAATCTCAATTTGAAGAAATATCTTCACTAATATCAGTGAGAACATGAACTACCTGCAATTTTGTGCATCACTTTTCTGCAGGTGTTTGTTAATAGTTTACTTCAGATTGAGACTAATGCTGCACAGTCATTCTTTAGTCTTTCTACTAAGCAGTCTTGGTTGACTGAAAACTGGAAGGTTAGCAGGGAGGGGAAACCATTCATTACCCAACCCTATCTTCTCTTACACCTCACATCTCTCAGTTCCATACATGTAAATTGTACAATCATATCATTAAAAGCCAGCTCAAACCTTGTTATCATTTTGTTCAAGACATTGCTCAAGGTACAAAACCACGCTAAACTGCATATCAAGATAAACCCACTCAAAATTAGTGATCCTAGATTTTAAACCTGCCTAAGAATATGCAAAGCCATGATTACATGCGATCATAAGTCTCCCGTGATGTGGACATCTCAGAACATGTAATCTTAGCAACAACAAATGAAAAGCCATCCTGAAATGGAAATGTTGAAAAATTATTAGAAGATAAGTAAAATGAAAAGCAATGATTGTAAGGCAAGCAAAGCACTACTATGTAGATGGTATTGTAATTCAAAGACCTTTTAGTATAAATCTACTAGGGCTCTATCACAAATGCCATTCCGTTCTTAGCCATGCTACTCGTTATCCATTCTGTTGTAGACACATATAGTGAGTAGCCTAGCAGTGTGCAGGTGTTCAAAAAATTGTGGCCACTTCTTTGTGTTTTTGAAGTCTCTGTGGAGAGACTTCAGGTAAAGTTTTGAATGACTAGTACATTTATACCATTAAAACAATTAGATTATTTGCTCTCAAGTTCAATGCACGATATAAATCTCAAGCTCATAATCTAATTGTTAAGTAGGCAGTTGAAATATCACACTATTTAGAGAGGAAGCCACAGAAGCCCTAACTGGTTTTCATGTGCATCCATTATCCAGGTTGGATTAGAATTTGGAATATGCTGGGTTTTTTTTCAAGGACAAAAACTGGAGTTCCCAGAGAAAACCCTCAGGGCGAGGCTAGAACCAACAACAAACTAAACCCACATACGACACATGGCTGGAAAAGAGGATATCACTTATAGGGGAGTTGAAACTGTAACATAATATTGTGCTGGCAGCACTTGACAAAACCCCATTGATTATAAACCATTATACCATGTGACAAGTTCATTCATACAGTAGCTGCTTCAAACACTGACAAGGCTGCAGATAAAACAACACCAAGTAGGCAACCTTACCGAAATTAACCCTGGGAGCTCCATCCAGAACTTGGAATTAGGTATCATCTCCTTGCCCGTTTTTCCAGCTCCTCTGTTAATCAGTGCTCCAACCACACAATACAAAAATAGTCCAGGAAAGAATCTGCAAACATGGAAAATTTAAAAATTCTGAGTATACATCTCAAAGGGGATGATATACATTTCCACAGGATACATGATCTTTAATCTTAATAAATTATTGCTGATTAATAATAATTTTTGCTAGTGACCAGACAGTAGAGCAGTTGTAGTATGTTACAATTAATTAATCCTATAAAACCTGTAAATCCCCTATATGGATACATGTGTGCAAAAATAATTGCACATTTTCAAACAAAAAATATGGTTGAGCCTGCTTCAAGACAGTGACCCATTCAGCCAGAGTGTATCCCAGTCTCTGTAGCATGAAGCAACTAGAATTATTTCTACTCCCCCTGGATAAGATGCTTGTCCATCTCATGTTTACTCCCCAGCATTTAAAAACCTGGGTGGAGAGAGGCACTGTGAGATTTAATTCTCTTGCTCAAGAACACAACACAATGACCCTGGCCAGGGCTCAAATTCAGACAACACAATCCGGAATCCAGTATGCTAACAATTAGGCCACCACACCTACATTTTAAAATAAGCTCTTAATTCAAAATTTTGCCACACAAGGAAAAGATGCAGAACAACAAAAGGGTATTGTAAAATAACTGAGCCACTGTGCGCACACTCACATTGTCAATAGGTGCGTTTCGATAAGAGTATGTAAACACGGTGTGACGTTTTAGATTCTCGTGCATTTTTGAGGATTATTTTATAAAAGCAACAGAGCACTTTTTCCGTGTTTACATAGCCTCATCTAAACACTCGGAGGGTTGGGAGAATTCTCAAAAGTTATGCAAACCCCCAGCTACGTCTTGGGCTTGCAAACTGTCTCGAATTCTCCCAACCCTCCTTGTGTTTAGATGAGGCTATGTAAACAAGGAAAACGAGCTCTATTGCTTAACAGTAAAATCTTGCCTAAATACTGCCTTTCTCACTATTTCTTTACATATTTTAACAGAGGATTGTAATACCTGAAACGAACAATTAGGACATAAAAATAGTTTTTATGTTACATCCAGAAATGATTTTCCGGAAAATTGAAAATGTATCTTTAAAATACAATCAGAACAAAAATTTCTCCTCTTACTCCTTAGTTACTGTTTTGATTGAGAAGAGAGATCTGTAACTTGAGGTAGACAAGCGTTTCGTCAACATTCCCAAACACCTTGAGTTTGCTACACTAGCTGTACCTTTTATATTTGACAGTATTACACTCAACCTTCCCATCATGCACTTCATTGATTGCGTTGGTCACTGTATTTTCTATGGCATGGTATAAAATAGTTTTAAAGACTTGTGTGTATACCAAGAAAATACAGGTGACTTGTGGGATGTTCTGTGGTATACCACTTGAAAGTGTTGCATAATTAGTATTTCTCAGTGTTTGGAAATGTGTTGAAATGCTATCTCTAATGTTTGATATATTACATGAAAAAGAAGTCACCATTTAGAAATGGGTAATTCCACAAAGTGCATTCATTGTACATGCAGATATTTAATACAGTACATATGATCTGAGAACATCATGTCACAAATATTGGGTTTGCACTGATGTACATACATACAGACTGGCAAGCTGACTTACAAAATAAGCAAGATTGATCCAACACTTAGAGGTTTTGAGGGTTCTTCAGAACTTCCACTGCCACCTGGTGGACAGGCACCCTTATATTCAAGGTCTATAAGATACTGAATGGGAGACAGAATCGCTTTACTCATATCAACTGTACCATGTATACTGAAGTCTCTGTAAACACCTAACTGCACCATGTTCATTTAACAACCACCTCCCTGCATGCACATTGAAATGAGATGCAGAAACATTTTGTAGTGCAAAGGATTTTAAAACTTGTACTCATGCACAGAGCACAAATTTTCAGAGTAAAGGGGAGGGGTATTCTGCCATTTGTCATTTTACTAAGGAAATCATCAACTGCTTCAAACTAAACAATGTCAGTAAACATGCTTATAACAGCAAGTCTACACAACCACAACACTGAGGCAGGGGCAACATCAATAACCTGGTGAGACAATCTTACATAGTACAGAGTGTAATGTTCAGCACTGACACGCAGTAGTCACACGGGTCCCACCCCTGCTTCCTCCCAGTTTATACAGAGTTTGGTAGTCAGCTTGAGCCTTTCTAGGGCTGCAACGATACAATTTCTCATGATGCACTACATATCTTGATACAAGTGTCACAATACGATACACGATAGAATACATCATTACATACAACTGACCGGTGATGTAATCTTATTCTTACTTGACTGTTTTGAAATCATTATTTCCATTTATAACAAACCATAAATGGATGAACCATGTGTTTTGTCCGAGGGCACACAAGACTGTGTCAGCTGACAACTAATTGGAACTGCGCATGCTTTTGCATCGCCATCTTGAAAGATATGCGACTGGAAGCACACAAAGCAATACAAAGCAAAGATGGAACTTTTTTTCCCTTTCCCAGGTCCCTTTGTTTAATAAATTGCCCAGAAAGGGCTTAGACCTGGGTAAGGAGTCATAAAAGACAGTTATTTCTGAATGCTGAATTTTTTTATTCATGAAGAATCACAATATCATAATATTGCAATACCTTGTCGTAATATCAATACTCGTATCGTGACAAAAATATCGGTGCATTGGTGTATCATTGCAGCACTAAACTTTTCCCCTTGCAGAATATGAATGGGTAGAAATGCTGACTAAGACGTATGGATTATTGACCAAGTGTGAGGTCAAGATGGCTGGATATTGGCCAAGTTCTTTTTTTGCGTGGTCATGGACCGAGACGTAGTCGAGGTCCATAAACTTGCAAAAAAAGAACGAGGCCAACATCAAGCCATCTTGACCGAACAGGCTTGGTCAATAATGAATTTATTATATGGCTTTCGGGGAAATTTTTCTTGTGGGACACATGTTTATTGTGTTATAACCAATCACGAGTGAGATCTTCAACCACAGAAACTGTGGAAAGCAGATGTACATGAGTTTGGGATGTTTATAATGTGAAAAAACTATTTTCACAAACCAATGTGCCGGGCCGACACGACTGCACTAGTGGCTGTTGAATCACTCAAGCCTGAACGATCCAAATCGGTGCTTTCCTTATTTCGTTTCTTTATTTTGATAATGACGAAAAGCAAAGAGTGAAATTGATGAAAATGGAAGTCTTCCATTACATTTTGTAATATGTGAATCAAGCGCAAATTTATTTGGGAAGCAACCGCGGAAAATTGAGGTGTCTCTTTGCCACAACTAATTCCAAAATTAGGAAACATTTGCATATATCGTCATCAATCTTTCCAGGGTGTTTAGATCAACAAATCACTGGGCCCAAGGGATTGTAATTATCTGCTAAAATAAATTGAGTTGCTAGTTTAACCAAAGATGATACCAAGGTTAGCAAAACAACCAAAATTTAAATTTTTATTCATCCCTATTTACAGCCGGGTCAAATTAACTGTCGCTTCGCTTGAGTAACTGTACACATCGGCAGGATTTTTGTTTTCCAAAATCACTCAAACTAAGTACTGGATGCAAGTGAATATATGAAAGATTATATATTTGAACTGCGGAGAATATGAAGACATGATTGATCATCGCAGTTATATACACAACTTAAGCAGTTGTGAAATTAAAGCCTGAAAAAATTTCAGGCCTGAACGGGATTTGAACCCATGACCTCTGTGATACCAGTACAGTGCTCTACCAACTGAGCTATCATGCCAACTGGGAGCTGATCAAGCGAAAACCAAAACTATATTTATAGTTCCATGATCAATGCGATACATCTGTTTTCTGCAGTTTCTGTGGTTGAAGATCTCGTTCGTGATTGGTTATATAACATATTAAACATTCCAGACATATTTTAGGTGTTCACAGTTTTATGAGTTTGACTGTAATTCCAACTTCACATGAGGATTTGTGTGTGAAATAGAGAGTTTGGTCTTTTCACATTGTTGTTTTTCAGGTTTCAATTAATTTATAATTATTAGAAGATTCATCTTAAATTTCTAAAGTTATTAATTTTACCTACCGTGAGGAATTCATCCTTTATAGTGTAATTTACATGCACATGGGCAAGTCTTGGAACTTCTGTGTGATCTTTTGAGGCCTCCCATGTAGCATTTTCATTGCATCTGAATTTGATTATAGTAATTGGTAAAACCGGGTGGTTAAGAACAAATTCCTCTCCAGAATCAAAAAGTACATCAAAGTATGTTGGTTCTGAAAGTCCAAAAAAAACAGAACTAGTTAAAAAGAACTGACTGTGTTA
>Ga0126338_10001991_pt1 | contig 13749 bp, 13 predicted proteins | sample OrbCmetagenome_2_FD_92529 | JGI IMG/M metagenome (GOLD analysis project Ga0126338, IMG submission 92529) | Coral microbial communities from Petempiche,Puerto Morelos, Mexico - Orbicella C C metagenome | ecosystem: Host-associated > Invertebrates > Cnidaria > Coral | place: Petempiche,Puerto...
AATCTATACCTCATAAGCTTCTATCCTCTGTTTCTGCGCTGTTGACGGATTTAACGCCGTTTCAACAGCTTGAGTCATTCGCAACGCGGCTTCTTGTTCGGCCGCCATATTTGATTCAAAACACTGAAATCAGTGCGTCCTGTCGTGATAATGTAGTGTCCTTTGGAGCAAATACCGCTTACCGTATGCACCACATGCTCATGTTTACACCCAATTGGCTTTGGCCTGCGGGCTAGCAGTAGTACAGGTACGCAAAAGAATTATTCCTTTGTTGTTTGATGGTATTCGTTTAACAAACACTTTTTAAAATGATCGATCAGTTCTCAAACTGACCGTTTCGTGGATATCTTTGAGCACGAGAGTGCGCGCGGGAATTTCGCGAGGAAGATGACTCCTAATGCGTCCCCTCCCGTTCGGAATTAAATTATGTGCCAAGAACTTGATTAATGAGTTCCTTCCGCTTACATAATGGCGGACGATTCTTTTAACGATGGCAGAGCATCGGAAGAACCTTATACCAGGATTCGAACTCTAGGAAGGGGAGCTTTTGGTGAAGCGGTGCTATATCGAAAAACGGAGGTGAGTTATCCATTGAAGCTGACGGCAGCTGCTCGAGAAATCGAATATGGTGCACACGATGTTGTGGGCTCCTAGAAAACGTCAACTAAGCTTTACCATTTTGATTTTTTGTAGTTATCTCTCCAACAATTTGTTGTACATGTAAATCACGTTTCGGTTGCCATAAGCTTGAATTTATTTCTCAGCAAGTTACGACTGCTGCTGAAATTATCATTATGGAAATGGTGTTTAAGATTATTGATAATTTGGAATTGTTTTTGATTGCGGGAAAAGTTATTCCCTGGTTGAAAATTCTCGTCGTTAATCATTTATAATGACCACAGCTGTAGCTACATTTGTCAAAATGGTGGTTTGACCCTCTTATTTCAGTTGACTTCTTCCTAGAAAAAACATGCATGCTATTTTAGAGAATTTTTGTTCGCGATCGTCCGGCCACAAAAATATTATTTTACTTTTATTTAAAAATGTGCAACAGATACCAAGCTTCCTCTCAAGGCTGAAACATGTCTTATTTCCCCTCGTAGTTTTGATGTTTTGTTAGCCAGATGGATGAAATAAATCATAATCATGACAAATTTAAGCTCATCAATCACAGAAAACAGTAACTAAAATTGAATGGACAATATTTTTTATAATTTTAGCTGTACCATGAATGGGTTTGGTTGCATGACAAAGCTGCAATTCAAAATTATCGCAATTTTGGAGATCATAAAATTAATACAGTGGAACCTCGATTTAGCGAACCTCTATATGACAAAGTCCTTGGTATAACAAATGATATTCTTCACCCTAGCAATAGTAAAATGTAAGGAAAAGTACCTTGATACAACAAAACCTCGCTGTAGCGTACATATTTTGCCAGTCCTTTCACCCTTTGTAATATCGAGGTTCCACTGTAGTCACATTCTAAAGTTATGGGCCACTGTATCAGGTCACTCTTATTTGGCAATGATCATGCAGAACAAGATGGCAGATCTGTATCACACTGCTCTGAAGAAATTAAGCATGTAATCTTTAGTTCATAATGATAATTGAACTGACTTGGAGTGCAATTTGGTCTAAAATCATGCATGTGATAATATTTGAAGGGATGCATGGAGAAAGACCCTAAGTGGTATCTGATGGATTACAAGATTCTCCAAGCAAATTTCCAAAAAAAATCGCTTCCTTGTACAAAAAAGGAGAATTTGATGTGAGATCAAGAGTCACTTATGGCTTTTTTCCACGAACCCCTTCATTTGTCCAAATAATATAAGATTTTGCAATAAGTTAACAAAATGAAAATTTGGGTAATTGGCCAGTTGAATGATCTTTTCAACCTTAAAGAATCAAATTATATAGTCACATTAATCGTATCTATAACAAAATTCTCAAGCGTGATTGGTTCTCCCTGTGCCTATTTGTGGCATAATCAGCACGCAAACATGTGAGTGTCCAATTACAGGTATCCAATTTCAACTTTTTGTGATTGGATACCCGTAACGGGATACCACGTGATTCACACATCAATTACGAGCGCTTTAATGGCTTCCTTTGCAATGTTTTCTACAGTTTTCAAAGCTTATGAAAAACGTTACAGACATTTTCGCTCAAACGAAGTTCTCAAAAGACATTTTTAATTGCGAAATTTGTTATAGATACGATTAATTAGTAATTGGACCTCGTGTCGTACAATTCAAGGAGTACATGTAATCATGCTCGTAATTTCAAATCGACCTCGCGCTTCGCAAGGCCGAATTACTCACTGAATTGTAGTTCACTCAGTCCAATTACTGTTACTAAGCATCTAGAAATCCAAATTCCTCAAGTTAAAATGAATCAGCCCGTGATCAGTTGGAAACAAATGACGATGTACATATACATGAATACTGCTTTTCTTAAATTAAAACTAGCACCAACCCTCAATAAAGCTTCCTGGCACCAAGAATAGGTTGCCAAGAAAGAAACATGAAATTATATAATAATTCGATCATCTCTATCATCGAAAAGCAGAATGTATGAAATCAATGTCAGTAGAATATTAAGTTCTCTTATGAAAACTAAATTAATGCTTTGAAAAAGTTAATCTGGCTCAACATGGAGATTAATGAGGAAAAACCCCGAAATTTAAACTTTACATGTGGTTACCCTGCTCCAAAAAAACAGTATATATAGTGCACATCAATCTTGTTGCTAACTTATTACTTGTTTTAAAAATACATACATGTACAGTACTTTTAAGTACTATATTTAAATATTTATACTAAATATTTTTAATTTTTATAAATATATATTTTTTAATATGTACAAATATTTCAAATATCTATACTAAATATTTTTAAAATAAAAAGAAATGATTTTAATTTGATGTTAAGAACAGTTATGAGTTGTTTTTAAATTATTTTTTTGCTACTTCATTCAGGACAATGTCCTTGTGGTTGTTAAGGAAGTGAACTTAAGTCGTGCAAGTGAGAAGGAAAGAATCGATGCTGAGAAAGAAGTTGATATCCTGTCCTTGTTGAATCACACCAATATTGTGACATACTTTAATCATTACATTGATGGTACATCACTGCTGATTGAAATGGAATATTGCAATGGTATGTTTATATTACAATCTTGAAGATTAAGCGCTTGCAATAATGTTTTATTACCAATTCAAAAGTGGCTAGGTAACAGAATAAAATGACAGCCATTTTTCTATCAAGTCTATTGAAAGAGAATTTTCAGGTCAGGCCTCTTTCTGCATAGAGTTTAGTAAGTTACAGATGAGTAAATTATCTGTATGCTGATTTTTAAGCATCTTGTTTTTCTGGAAGATTTCTGTGATCGCCCATCATATGACATGTACATTGTCAAACCTTACAGTATTGTGTTACTGTACGTATTACTTAATTCTCTGACCTTTTATTGGACAATCCAGAAAACTGGGAAGCACTTTTCAATTTGATTAGGCTAATCAAGGGCAGTTTTAGGTTTAGGGCCACCCTTAAATGCTTAGAGGGCTGAATATTTCTCATCCTGCCTCCTAACCTTACAAAATTATGTTATATTAATATTAAATTTCAGGTGGAACGCTCAATGACAAGATATGCGGTCAAAAAGAACTATTTGCAGAAGAGGTATTTATGATAATCATTTTTCTTCTTGCCAAGTTGTCTTATGATGCTTAGAGAGGTACTTTGGGTAGATAGCAATGAGTTTTGCCCTTAACTTTCACAACACCACCTCTATTTGGCCACTGTTAATAAAAGATGACGTTTTTCGCAAAATCACTCTCAAGTTACAGATTAATGAATTAATAAAAGTATCTTGCTATGGCTGATCTTTGTTGTTTGCAGATTGTGATCTGGTATTTTTTCCAAATATGTTCCGGTATGAGTCACATTCATGAGTGTGGTATAGTTCACAGGTACTGTATGTGGTTTGTCATTGTTTTAATCTGCTTAGCATTTGTAGTGTTCGAGACTTTCATTTTTCTTTTTTTTCCCTCCCTCTCCCTTTAGCTTTAGTAAAGTATCTTTTTAGTTAGTTTGTCAGTTCTCAAAGTTATTTCCCTTCTGTTTGTAATTTTTTCACTGAACTTTAGTATCATTGTGATGGGTGCTTAGGCTGAGGATGGGTTTGTCATGTGGGGCTCATGGCTGGGGTACTGGTAGGCAAGCTAATATATGGTGTTGTACTGACCCATATTTGTGTCGGTGGTACCTGCCCTGCCAGGCTCTTGGGCATCCAACCCTCATTGGCAGCATGGGCATTTACTCTTATTAATAAAAGTAATTGCATTTTGCAGCAAGCCTCTCATTTTTGTCTGCCCTTTTCAGAGACATAAAAACCCTAAACATATTCTTGACTAAAACTGGCTTAGTAAAGCTTGGAGACTTTGGTATTGCAACTGTGTTGAAAGGTTCAAGAGAATATATGGCAGAATCTGTAAGTACATGTACATGTACAGTGTATAATCTCTGACTGATGTTCATTGTAAATAGTGTCGTTCTTATACTCTTTTGATTATTAATCAAGTCTAAACATAAGATTTCAAAGTGCCAGTCGAGAACTTCTTAATTAGTACTTGTACACTACGTAATTCAAGCATAACAACATTAAACCAGAAGAATAATAAAAGAAGGAAATTTTCTTTCTAAGTCTCATATTTTATATTAGATCACCCTCTTTGTGCTACCTGTACATCTAACAACAACAACAACAACAACAATGTCAACCATTTTATTTTGCATTAAATACAGAGAATATCACTCAGCAAAAGAATACATTAAACTTAAATAAGCAAAAAAAACTACTCAAAATAGTGAAAACTAAACAAGCTGAGTAGTTACAAGAATTATTACGCTTGAAATCAGTTGTAGGAAAAATAAAGAAAAGAAGAGATAGAAAGAGAAAAAAATATAGATAGATATAAATATAAAAAGAAATACACAATGTAAGTATTAACAGTACCAGTTATAGACAGAGCATTGTTTAATTAAGAGCGATAGTAACTTAAAGAAAAAAATACTACCAGTAAGCTAGCATTAAGGGTAAGAACTTAGAAATTGCTTAGTCAAGGTTTGTTTAAATAAATGCGCAGATAAACTTTTTATCTCTTCATCCAAATTGTTCCAGATAGAAGGACCAGAGAAATGTAGATTGAAGTTATACTGTCTACACATAATATTTCTCCTCGTCAGGTTGTTGGAACACCATATTACATGTCACCAGAAATAGTTCAAGGACAAAAGTAGGTTCATACTGCAAGTAGTTTGCTTTTTCTTAGTACTTTTTACAATCCACTTAAAACCCAGTCTTTAATAAATAAATTGTTGGAACCTTGCATGTGCAGAAATTAGCAAGGCTGAGCAGCAGCCTTAGGTAACCTGGGTACTGTTTGAGGTTGTACATGTACGTACCCTGAAAAAAGGCAACGCCCATCTATTTATTTCCATTCTGTTCGATTTGTCATCTTACCATTTCATTTCTGTAACTATCAGTTTCATGTCAAATTGATCCATGTGTGATAATCTGCTGTGGTACAGCCCTCGCTGGTTTTTAAGAAATACATGTCCACTCCATATAGGTACAACCAGAAGAGCGACATGTGGGCAATGGGATGTGTCTTGTACGAAATGCTCACCTTGAGAAAAGTGTTTGATGCCACTGTAAGTAAAATGTCTCTTAAGTTCCATGTGCATATGGTTTCTGACCCCTCCCCCCTCCAGGGGGGGGGGGTGGTACTCAACACGGATAAATATGGCTCCACCCATGAGCCCAACCCCTTACCCTTTTGTATGCCATTTTGAAAAGGTATCCCTTTTGGATATGTCTTAGTAAAAATGTACCCCTTTCAAACACTTTCATAACTGGCCGATGTATTATGAATAATTTGCCAGAAAAGTGAGTGTCCTCTTGTTATTTTTATGTAGTGCTTTTAAAAATGATCCACCATAAGGTGCATCTGTTCAAAGTACTTCAATTTAAGGCCCTTTGAAATAACTACATGACAGAGTTCCGTCTCCTTTCGTATACCTCGACTTGTGAAATCCCTACCCTTTTATATACTTGAAGCCTGAAAAAGGTGCCCCTTTTGGGTGGAGCCTACCCCTATAGGCTATTATAGGAACTAACTCCCTCCCTCTAGTTTTCTAACTTGCTTTGCTTGGCTACTTTATAACATAGTGTTATTCTACATTATTTGTTGGACTTAATCTGATCTTGTATAAATTCTGGTGTAGATCAAAACAGTGAGACCACATACTACTCTCTCTATTCTTTAGAATCCTCTTAGACTAGTTTCTGACATAGTAAAGGGAGAATTTGAAGATATCAGCCCACAGTACACAAGTGAGATGAGCAGCCTGGTAACAATACTGTTGTCACAGGTAACAAAAAAGGCCAGCCCAGTATAAAGTTAAAAACCTCAAATGTGGAAATGTAATAATAATATATTGTTGACATTATGCATGTGGAAACTGTAAGCTAAGTAAGCATCAAAATATTGTGGCCCGTTGCACTTTGGAGAAACACCAGTCTCAGTTTTTAATGGATCAACATCTTTTACTCCATAAAACCAGACCACTGCTTTGTAAGAACAATTATATGAAATTTTATTGGGAGCCATTATATTTTACTTAATGCCTTAGGTTCATGTTTGATTAATATAATTATGAACATGTGCTATATAGATCATACTACTGAAAAATCGAATATAAAATTGTTGTTAATAGTAAAACAATGTTAACACTAGAATCCAGATGACAGGCCAACAGTTGATGCAGTTCTGGCCATGCCACTGTTGAGCAATTTAGGAAGGTAAGTCACTACGTTTTGGAAAAATACTGAGTTTGGTAATTAACATTAAAAGTGTAATTTGTTATTACAGCCTGCAGTACTTAAAATAAGTCACTGAGTGTATATGTATATAAAACCACACTGGAAAAATTATGCTTGAAGGAAAAAAGTACTTATATGACACTAGTTTTCCACTTTTTAATACTTACTCTTTAAGGTATCTTTTCTTTCCAATGTTCAAAGAGAGATGGAAAAGAAAGTTTGGGAATTGAATGCTACAACCAGGAGGGCCAGGTTAGTGTAACGCAGACTTATTTTATAAGTGTCATGTGTTTATGTAAAAACTAGTTTTTTGTAGATACATGTAGCTAACTTAGTAAATATTTCCTAACGACTTCTAAAATACAGTCCATAGTTAGTGCAGAACCCAAAGGAGGGCTTCATATTTTGAACCAAAACATTGGGAAACATGTTCCTTTTTTTCAGACTTGCCAGTGGCTTGACTGAAGTTGTGCCTGTGATTACATCCAAAACCAGTGAGGTGAGAATGTTACATTCACATCAGTGATAAACAATCCTTCTGTTGTTAATGTAGAGCTTTAGGTAGCCCGATATTGAGACTGAAAGCAGCAAACAATGTTTGCATGTCATTCACTTCTTTCACTAATAAAATCAATTAGTGATGCATTATGGCAAAGGTTTTATTTATAACAATTAGGTAGTAGTACTCTACCACCATATTACATGTATAACTCTAGTTAGCATCATAAACAAGGATTATTTCCAAAAAGGAATATGTAACAGTAGTCCTTTGGATCCATTGCAGTCCAATGATAAAGCAGAATACCGCTAGTCCAGTTGCATCATCCCTGCTTTTTGATTGCTTATATTTGTGTTAATTTATAACAGGTATTTTACTGGGGAGGTGGTAAACAAACACCACATAAAGTGGACATGTTCCAGGGAGGACATTCTGCTTTACAGGTATTCATTACATATGTTGAAATTACATGTACAAAGCCATTAAAGTTTCTTAAGAAAGTGTTGAGCAGGGTCAGTTGGGTGAAACAGTTGTGAAGCAGACGTTTTATGCATTAGCCCTTCATCGTGTTAAAATAAGCCTAACTGAATAATATTAATGATTCTACGTATCCCTTCATATGTTCAGTCTTCCCATTTTAGAGAGACTACCAGCTACATGTATAATTTCAACTCAAATACTTCCATACTGATGACACAGCCTAACTGACTTTTGTGTAACTTCTCTGATTGGTTGTCTCAGTTTTCTTTAACTGTAATCAAAATGAAGTGCGTTAAGAAGGACCATCTTTAGTTTCTCATGCAGGTTTGGTTGAATTTACTGTGCATTCAGTGGGAACAGCACTTTCAGATGTTTCTAGCCGCATCTCTTACGAGCTTTGCATCTTCTCAGCCATTCAATAATACTCTGAACGTACTCGCACAGTACTGCTTTTCACCCTGTAATGATGTCGTTCTTGTAATTTCAGCTTGCTGTTGGTCAGTCCCATTTTGCTGTTGTCACTGTAGAAAATGAACTCTTTACTTGGGCTGTAAGTACAAAGTAAATTTTTATTTCAGACACTGTACAGGATGTTAGTAGATAGCTTAAGCAATGAGAAGGGTGACCCAGAGGACGACGCCTACTAAAAAAATGGATTTACTTTTACCTTTGAATTTCGCGATTGTGAACCTATTGGCCTCAGAACTTGCTCAAGCTAAATATATAACGCCAGTGTTCAATTCCAAACGAAAATACGAAAAATTAGCGGCCGTCGTTCTCATTCTACAAAATACGCGGAACTTAGTCATTTCACGTTGTTATTTTCCAGAGGACGGCAGAGAAATGAACAAAGATTTATAGCGCACTTGCACAGCCATTGTTCTGCTTATTATACCTTTTGTTTGGTGGCGTTCTCGTTGCCATCGCCTTCGTGGTTTGATTAAGCTCTCTGGCATTAGCCGAAAACGTGATTCAACTTCCAGGTATTGTGTGGTTGAGTTCAAAGTGCTTCTTGTTCAAAGAGTCCTCTGGGTGTATTCCCTAGAGCTGGTACTGTACATTCTGAAGTTTATATTATTTGTTTGATTTTTCCAGAATGCTCATGGTGGTAAACAGATGGTGGGTCAGCTGGGACATGGTGACACTGCAGCTTATCGCATTCCTAAACCAGTTGAGGCAATGCATGGAATCGCCATAAAACAAGTGGCCTGTGGAGATGAGTTTACTGCATGTGTTACAGGTAGAAATTCCACATGAGATGACTTTTTGTTCTTCTTTCCCCTTCGAAGCCGTTATTTGCGTTCGTCACGCAACGCTTCTCCCCACTTACAGTTGCTTTAACCCGATCTGCATTCCTTTCCGCAGATTTGCCAATCATAGCTTGTGTCACATATTCTTTTAGTTGTTTACAGTAGTTTTACAGTAGTAGAAATAAACTGTTGTTGTTGAGGCAGTCGCGTCATGGTGTAGACCGTTTATCCGTCTCAGACGAATAAATCGTCTCAGAAGGATAACTCGTCGCCTGAAACAAATTCAGCATCGAATGATCTGGCTCTAGTGTAAATTCGGCCATCAACAAATCTTCTCAGTGTTTGGAAACGTGTTGAAACTTGGTCTCTCGTGTCTTATAAATTACATCCAAATGGCGTCTCTGACCGAGACTGGATGATAGAGGCGGATCAAATCCACAAGCCAGAAGTAAAGTCTTCATCCAACACCTAATTCTCCGAGCCGGAAAATATAGGAAATATAAATATCTAAGGTGGTGTAGATAATTTCGATGTTGATATATCTTTATTTTCGACCAGAGGAAGGTGTCTTGTACACATTTGGGTCAGACTACTGGGGTTGCATTGGTTGTAACAATGAGTTGGACGAGGAAGTTGCCACGCCTTACAGAGTGGAATTCTTTGCTGAAAACCCTGTGTCACAAGTGGCGTGTGGGGAGTGCCATATTGTGGCTCTTACAGGTTGGTTTAGCTTCCTGCTGTTTCGTTTTAACGGCTTCATTTAGACTAGAGTTATTTCAAGTGTCTGCAGCTGAAGAAAGCTGACCATAGAGCGGTTTACAATTGATACTCGAAAGTAATCAGGCAATTACTTTGGTTTTGGTTTTGGTTTTACTACGGTTTGAGATTGGCTGAGTAGTCTAATTGGTAAGTTATTGGTTTGGTTTTGGTTTTACGATGCTCAACTGAAAACCGCTCTATCTGACTTACCACAACGTAGTCGAATAGTGCAACAAGCCAATCAGGGCTTACTATTAAAACCGCGCACGTAGCAATCCACAAATCCAGTTCACGATTGGTTTCGTTACCGTTCCTAATTGGTCGAGAGAATTTTGGATTTGTGTTTGAGGAAACCTCGGTCAGGGAAATCACATGATTCTCGCGACGCCATCGTTTCCGGAAAGCTCCGTTTTCAAAATGTTTTCCGTACTCACGAAAACGCAAAGTCGGCGTTTTCAAATTCTTTCGGTTTGAAGAGCGGTTTCGAAAAGCTCTGTTTTCGTGACGGATCAGTGTGGACGCCAGTCACAACCGTAGAAATAAAACTGCGTTTTCAGATTTCTCTGGCGTAGTATGGACGCTGGCTAAAAGCAGCTGCCCCAAACGGGGCCTTGTTCTTCTGCAAAGCAAATCCATCTGCCCTTGCATTAGTTTTGTAAGCTCATGGTTTCCATTCAAGTTAAGTTATCCTTTTTGCAGGAACACTACCGCTTCAGTGCGAAACGTTTTGGGGTGAACCGATGGTGTAGTCACAACACGTCGCTTTTTTCGTGTCTAGACTAGTCTCGTAAATTGCTAGATGTTCTGCTTTTCAACGGAGAACATTATTATATGTTTCACTGTGACCAAATAGGTCTTGACGTGAAAACTTTACTAAGCAAAACCTAGACGTGCATATAATGCTTCACACTTTGCTGTCTGTTCGTCTAAACCTCAGTTCTTTTTCTCTTTCTTCATACAGTTTCAATGGAAGTGTATTCTTGGGGCTGTGGAGAGTATGGTAAGCCTGCTGATATGAAATTTTGGAATTTGTTCAGCTTTCTGTTTCCAATAAGATGTTTTGAAAAAGAAGAAGCTATTTTTAAAAATCATTTTCATTGCAGTGTATGATTTTTCAATAGTCTTTGTCAAACTCATTAATAATTCATCAAGTTTAGACAAAGGAAATCTTGACCGTGAGAGTGTTGGATCTCTGATCTTAAGTAGCATAGATTTTTACGCTTTTTTTTCTCCGTTTTCTCCTTAGTTTTAGTTTCGATAGAGCAGATACATCAAACACTCAAGACAGTGTTTGACCACATTTCCAAACACCTCGAATTTCGACAAAAATACTCCGCTACACGTCGTATTTTCAACTCTCTTCTCGGTGTTTGGAAATGTGGTCAAATACGATCTTTCGTGTTTGATTTATTACTTGAAGCTGTAAATAGAAATTTCTTGTTTTATTGAGTGGAAATGCATTTTGGACAGTATTTTGTCTTTTTAGGTCGTTTGGGCCTGGGAAATGAAGACGATTGTGCTGCCCCTCAGAAGGTAAGAGTTGCACCTCACTACGCTGATGTCGTTTTGTGGTGATACTGACGCTGTCAACCTACAATCTAGCTATTTTACCGAAACGTTTTTTCCAAGCTGCAAGGTTCAAGATTGGCAGTTATAACGTGTCGATCGGTGGACGGGATATTGTGTGACTTAGGGAACGTCCTCCAAGGAGCTGTGGAGGCCGTGGTAGTTTTAGCCTGCCAGCAGGTTCGTTACGAACTCAGGTTCTTTGCGGGTTTCGCCTCTCTCTCCTCCGTCATTTTTCCCGCGAAGAGCAGCCTGCTCGCAGGCTAATGGTATTTGCAATATAGAGCACCATACTCTGAAGCATGTCCAGATCTTCTGTTTAATCCACTAGTAATCTGCGGATAACAGTGTCTTTGCAAAATACCATTAACTTCTGAAAATACGCCTTCATGAAAGTTAGTCTCCTAAAAACCCTCCAGTATCACGCTCCCTTGAATATGATCCCATGCGTGGACCGGCATACTTGCTTCAGCTATATCGCAGCCGCCATACCGGAAAGTTTTGTTTTGCGTTTCATATCTTTGCAGCATGTATAGTATAGTAGCCAGCGTTACAGACAGAAATTTCCGTGTAAATTCCGTCTGCGAATTAGTGCACAATTTCTTGTTCGAGACCCCCAACGAACTACTAGGATCTGTGTAGTCGTGTGTGATTGGCCTCTTCATAAAGCGATTTTTTGATACTGGCGATAAAATGGCTCTCATTGAATAAGGAAATCTCCCGAGCTATGTATCAACGGAAACTATCCGCGAGTTAAAATAGGCTACGTGTACAAGAGTGACTGAAATGATTCGTTCTGTTCCAGGTTGATGTTCCATTGCAGTGTAAGGTGGTATCAGTTTGCTGTGGTTCTGACTTCACCTTCTTGCTGACATCAACTGGACGACTGATGGGTTTTGGCAACAACGATGAAAATCAACTAGGAATTGACACACCCCAGTCACTGAGGAAAAGACAAGTTAAGGTATACTGATGACTGAATTTGTTTGACGTTCATTTTGGGATCGATTCCTCTTTTTTGGTGTGCTTACCATTTACAAAAACCATCCGGTTGGAAATTTCAGGCATAAAGATTAAACAATTGCGTGCGACGTTGTGTGAGAAGGAATCGCTATAAAGTATATCCACATCAATTCGAGAGACTTAAAAGAGCAGAAAAATAGCATCACCTCAAATCACAGCCCATATTTTCTGAAGCTTCCCAAACGGAAAGTCGCGAACCATTTGATTTTCTAACTGGAATTTCCGGTTTTCCCATGTAAATGGTAAGTACCCTTGGTTTTGGTTTTCTTTCATTTTGATGTTGAGTAACTACTCCTTGAGCCAGTATTTAAAGGGCTCAGTCACGGTATTTTGAGTTATTTTGGCCACATACAAAATTACCTTTAAATGGTAGGAAACCTAAAAGTAACAGTTTAACAAGATAGAAAAACACCAAAGAGATAATGATAAACCATAAAGGAACAAAGATGGCTAAGGATGGAGAAGATTAACACGGATTACAAACGACGAATTTGAAAAATTGAGGCTAAACTTTTCAATATGCGCAAACCGTGACTGAGCTCCTTTAACATGTTAATCTGACTTACATCAATATTGCTCTTCAGTCTGTAATATTACTTTCTGTTTTGCTCTTAGTCTACCACAGGCCATTTTCCGTACGTCACTCTTCCCAAACCTGTGATGCCGCTTAACAAGTGAGTACACATTGTTAGCTTCTCTTTCAACTTCCTAGCCTCATGGAACGAGTAATCCTTATATGGTCCTTTCCCCATCACGTGAGCCATCTCTTCCTCAAGGAGGGTGGGGAAAAGGGCGATTAAGAATGGGTTGATCATCAGCAAATAGTTGCTATTCGATCTGTATTTGAATGCTGGTATTAAAGGCCCAGGTCAAACGTGGAACTTCGCACGAGACGAACTAAACTGAGCGGATTAAGTTCATGGTAAGCTCGACGTTTGACTGAAGCAGACGGATGAAACGTGTTGGTCCATCTAATTTCGAATTAATTTCGACGTTTGACCCAACAGTCGAGCTTTACCCGTTTGTATGGACTCAAGTTGCAATTTCGTTCGTCTCATGTGAAGTTTGACGTTTGACCTGGGCTTAATAATGTCCTTTGGGAGAAGGTCAATTTTCTTTCTGTAATTGAATTAAGCAATATGGTTGCCTTGCGTTTTTCTTTTCTTTTCATTTTTTTTTTTTTTTTTTTTTTTTTTTTTTTTTTTTTTTTTTTTTTTTTTTTTTTTTTTTTTTTTTTTTTTTTTTTTTTTTTTTTTTTTTTTTTTTTTTTTTTTTTTTTTTTTTAGT
>Ga0126338_10001992_pt1 | contig 13749 bp, 9 predicted proteins | sample OrbCmetagenome_2_FD_92529 | JGI IMG/M metagenome (GOLD analysis project Ga0126338, IMG submission 92529) | Coral microbial communities from Petempiche,Puerto Morelos, Mexico - Orbicella C C metagenome | ecosystem: Host-associated > Invertebrates > Cnidaria > Coral | place: Petempiche,Puerto...
CTCCCCCTCCTCAATAAGGAAAAAAAAAAAGATGGGTAAAAAAAAATAACACCATTAGTGGGGGGGAAAGGGGGAGAAAGGAATATGGGTTGGGGGGGGCGGGGGGGGGGGGGGGGGGGGGGGGATTTTCCCTACCCTATTTATGACCTGACCAAAAATTTGATATTCCATTTATGACCGTTGCGACTGACACAGTTTCCCTAAACATAATTTATGAAGGACTTTTGTTGATGATCTTATCGATAATGGTGAAAAAGTAGCTTCTTCTAAAAACGAACCCAGTTCAAGACAAGAGTGCAAAAACCATACCTTATTTATGACAGAAATGGCCAAAATCGACACCCTATTTATGATCAAAACGGCTGAAAAACCATATACTTTGGGGCCGCACATACCTATATCGCCCATATAAGGGAGCCCCTCCTCGGGGGAGGCGCTGACTACAATAATCATGTGATTTGTGGGAACATTTAGTCGTTAGCTATCGACACATATCACACGCTCCGCGTAATAAGTTATAAATCTTTGGAATTCGCTTAAAAATTCATGCATGACTACAATATGCGACAACAGTAGTTGACAGAGGCACATTTAGAGAACGACACTACACTATTGCTATTGTCAGCCTCCTTTCTAATTACAGCGTACCCCGGCTGCCATTATGAGTGATATAGATCCGGTATTGAACTGTTTCAATAGCAAGGAAGAAAAACTAACAGCTGTTTGATTACAAGCAGTGTGTAAACAGATATCTTTTATTGGTTATGTGAGACGTTTCTGTCCTAAGTGTGTGTGGTAGAAGACCAATTGGCGTAGAGCTCGCTATCAAGTAATTTATCGTATTTTTTATGGCTGTTTGATATCGTTTCTTATCGTTTCGCGACGGAAGCCTTTAATACACGGGCCCATTAGTCTCTTGAACTTCCGAATATTTTATTACCACCGGAACTTTTGAAAGCTTTACATCCAGATGGAATTTCGCAATTTCTTTTTTCAAGGATCAGATTTCAAACAGTAGGATAAACGCAGCAAATGTTTTCCGTCCACACTTTGCAGGAGAAATTTGAAAACGGTGTTTTTACTCTGAAAACGCATCAAATGTTTTCCGTCTACTCTTAGCCGGAGAAATTTAAACGCGCAACAATCACCGGTCATTTCGAATTCGTGTTTGAGGAAAACTCTGTCAAGGAAATCACGTAATCGTGGCATTATCGTTTCCGAAGAGCTCCAAAATGCTTCAAAATGTTCTCCGTCCACACTAAACGCAAAGTGTGCGTTTTCAAATTCCTCCGGTTTGGAGAGCGTTTTCGAAAAGCTCCGTTTTCGTGACGGATTAGTGTGGACGGTTAGCTGGACCAAAGAAATAAAGCTGCGTTTTCAAATTTCTCCGGCGGAGGGTGTAAGGGGCTTTAGACACCGTAAGGTTTTGACTGTAAAGTTCAAAATGGTTATTACATGTACTGTGGAGTACTGTAACAATTGACATGTATTCATTGTTTAATTTGTGTGATCTAGTTCGTATGTTAAACCAACTTGGTTAACAGGGCTCTCAATCAAAGAGCAGAGTTTTACAGGAATTCATATTGCTTTTCTGTAAACCGAATTTTTCTTTCGTCCGGCTTTTGTTTTGGAAAGCCAGGATATTGTTGTGAATTCGTTGTATTGTGTTTTGATAGCCAGGTACGTGGATCTTTTCGAGTTCTTGTGGGCGTTATGTATTGCTTTTTTTTCTCTTGTGGCTGTGTGGGCCGTTAATGCCTTTAACCATTTCCACGTACATTTGTTTTTCATGCGTAAGGATTCCTATTTATTTGACGTTGCATCACGACATTACCTATGAGTCGATGAATCTCGTTTTTCTCATCACTTGCCTGCGTAACACTGTATGGATATTATAAGGAGAAGATAGATTTTGAGCTGGCAATGGCTCTTTCTCAGGGGTATGTGCCTAGGAAACCGTCTTTTATACGCAAGAATGCGTGGGCTGACTTCAATGCAACCAACGCATGCGCATTGCACGTTGGCGGACCGGATTGTGTTTGACAGTGGCTTCACATCGTTAACAATAGCCCAGATCTTGACAATTGTGAGGACAGTCGCCTTTTCGTCTAGGCTTAAGTTCTCGCGTGTTGCGACAATTTCTCGCCTGACCTTTGTTGTCCTTTTGCACTCGCGAACTAACGTCTAATGCCATTTTCGTTTTGTTTCTATTTCCATCTTCATTTGCGTAAAAGTCAAGCCTACTTTCTCGCTTATCTCATATGTAACTTTCTTGTTTTGCAGACTTTAGGCTTTGTCGTTCATTCTAGCGCGTTTATTAATGTTTATTTTTTTAATTTTCCTGCTGGTTTCTCGTGATGAGAACGATGTTTTTCCCCACTGGTCGTGAAAAGCTCCTTTTAAAAGTGCTTCTGTTATTTAATGGCTCGAGAGCAAACTGTAAACATTGCCTTTTGTATTTGGTTCGCAGCTGTACATATGCAATACGTCCGTTTTGTTCTACTCTTAACACAAATTGAGAGCAAACCTACAGGTTAATTAAATTGAACATGACATGTAGCAAATGTCATTTTGAATATTGCGTTTTTCGGAAGGGGCCAATAATGTACAGTGATGTTCGCGTGCCCGCCAATATATCATTATATGAACACATCCGGTTTTCATTCGATCTCGAAGCCATCTCAGACATTTTGCAACCTGTATTTTCACTCCTAACCATTAAATGCTCATAATGGCAGATGTGTTTTGTTCACGCAAACTTTTGTTTAAATCGGATTAAGAGAACGGGACTTCAAAAACATCGTTTATAAATACACGCTAGGTTTTTGTGCGATATTGTTTATGTGTATCTACAAAGGCAAATTGGCATGAGATGTATTTGTATCAAAGCAGCAACATGTCTGTTTTCCTCGCCATAGAATTAAACTTTAAACATGGCTTATACTCTGGTATGAATTTTTAATTTATTTTTGCTCAATAGCGCCTTTTCGACAGTTTTGTTTTATGCTTTTGCACCCGTAAATCTCTTGCAGCTGAGAGGGAAACTCTGAATTTCCGTCTGGACGCGTTCACGCCAGAGTTTGTATTGCCCGCAATCGAGTTTCAATAAGCAAGAGGCGTTTTAAAAAGACCATGTAATCGCCATTTCAAAGGGCTATATATATTTTTTCGATTTTCAAGTGAAAAGATTCTAGTTTTTCGTATCTAACTGACCTGTTAGAAAACGTTATTCATTGTACAGTAACGAAATGAATCTATTTGTGTATTGGTCGTGAGCAAGATGTATTCACTGCTGCCAATTTGATAGCCACTTTTAATTGAATGTAGATACGGCGCTGAAAAAGCGGTGAAGCGATGGCTTTCTCTAGTGTTTGTTAAATTTTATAAGAAAAATCATCGTGTCTGTTCTCTTTTTATACTATAGTGCTTTGAATAATGAACTTAACGTCCTTAGCGTTTTCATCGTATCTGGTAATAGTTTGATCTGGTCGTAACTTTACCTGCTTCGTTTAAGGCAATTCATTCACCTAAACTGATAGGGAACCTTGGTTGTAACTTCAACTTCTAGCAAGAAATTCCCAGCCCGTGTTGTTTATATTCCCACAACAGATGCACAGTCGGGTTCGGATCGGCAAGTTAATCTAGTTTCTCACCTTTCGTACGTGAAGGATCAATGCGTGAACAATGTCAGGCGTCCTTAGAAGCGCCGAGCGTAATGGAAGTTCGTTTCCCCAACTGTGGCCATCATTTTTGTTTCATGACATTTTGTCTTTTCAAGTCTTGCCGTACTGGATTTCTCTTATATCCTGTTGCGCGAGATAAAAACACTTGAATTCACGCAAGAATCGCACCCACGAGTTTCCTTCGGTTTTTCTTGGTAAGATAGAAGACTTGCGAAACTTTTTTGTGGGAATTTATGCAGACGATGTGTTCCTTTAGGCGATTTCCTTACACTGTTTATATTTTCCTCCAGTTCGGCGTCTCGATTAAATAATTCTTATTTTCTCTCAGTACCTAATGTTATCTGCTTTATTTACGACAACTCAGAGATGTCAGGAAAATTCAACGTATTTTGAATTGCAAATCATCTGCCTTCGTCAAACAATAGATCTTTATTCGGTTGGGATGTTTTCATGGGGAAAAAATTATGTTGTCGACGAAATGACTGCTTTGAAATGAGTCTCATTCATTGGCCAAATTCAAACAAATTCCCAATTAGCATTTGTCGTCAGATTGTAAAGTACCTTTGTGTTTAAACTACCGCTCGGCAAAAACTCGTTGCTAGCTCGCGGTAGTTGAGAGAAATATTCCTCCCACATTTGACCATATTGCCGATGTTTTAATGACTAAAAACGTCTTTAATAGGCGTGAAAAAAATATATATATCTCGACAGATTAATGACCACTGTTTTGGTCGGTCGATTCGTCATTTTAACTTCTATTTAGTTAGGACATTGCTGTCATCACACTCTTTGAAATCCATTAGCTTTCACCGCGAAGTAGCGTCGTTTGGATGTAGAATTTATCGCCTTTAATTATTTTAATTATGTTGTGATTGAAACTTTTTCCGCGGAGAAACTGCTTTGTGTTAGCAAGGTTTTCATTTTGTCAACTGAAATAAATGTAGCGATATCAATTTTGTTCGTTTTTCTTCACTTTTTGGATGCGTACTGCTTTTCGAAAAAATAACTGACTCTCATGTCATTCAATTTTTCTGTACTCACGTTTAAAGTTAAGAAACACAGTCTTTATTTTCCCTAACGCTAAGCGAGAATTTGAAAAACATTTGATGGCCGTTTTATAAGCAAGGGATTTATGACTTCTTGAGAAGCAATTTTCAGCCGGTATTGAAACTGATATGTTGAATTAACCGCCCTTTTAAACATTTGACGTTTGGATGCTCGAAAACAGCGACGAAAACACCAGCTGTTTACTGAAAAATGGCGGTTAATCAAGTCTAATTTGGTGATAAATTAAGTGGTTTGCCTGCCGCCGACGCGGCAGAGTAACCTCACGAGGCATTAGCACCGCGTGCCTCTGCAATTGTTCGGGTTTGACGTATGTTTTTGTGGGTCATATTTCGATTACAGGCTAGATTACCAGCCGTTGTTCGGGAGAGGAGCCCGCAGGAAGGAGCCCGCGGGACCTTGGTGAGCGGCGGAACTCGAGTCCATCCCTAATAATGACTTCTCTTCTTGTGTCGGTGCTTATGGCCTGGAAACTTATAATGCTAATATCTTTGATTGATAAAGTTCGTTAGTGACTCAATATTCATTCTCTAATCAAATAAAATCGATCCGTATTTAATACGAAAGGCAACTCATTTATTTTTAAAATCGTTCCTTTTGATAAGTCATCAAGTATGTTTGCGAGCGTCTCATGCGATATCTTCTCTTTAAAAGATTGGAATGAATTTTGCGCTTGTTTGCTAAAAGCTCTCAACACAGACATTATTTTCACGGTTTCTGGATCTTGAAACGTTTAGGGTAAATCTTTCAAGTTCGTCGTTTATTAGTAAACTACTATTTTCAGGTTTTCTTCAGTTTAAAGGTGATTTTGTATATGGCCAATATAACTCTAAATACCGCGTCGTCGCTTAGTCTTAAGCTCAGTTAAGACTAAGTAGCCTGCGAGCAGGCTCACCTTTGAGTCACGCACGCGAGCGGCGAAGAGCAAAGCGATCCGGCGGAAAGGAGTCTGGTAAAGATGCGCCAAGAAAGTGTCTCGCGGTTTCGCCGCTCGATTTCACGCTCACGGCTACGCCGCGCGCGCTTTTGCTCCAATTTGAGCCTGCTCGCTGGCTAAAAACCAAGCGACGATTCATTCTTAGCCAAGCTGAACTGATAGCTTGTCTGTTTGCAAATTTCGCTGTCAATATGTTGTCGGTGACGGGATACGATATATGTTCCGTTGTCTAACGAGAAACCATAGCTTTCTAGAATTCAACCACATGTAAATTTCTTTTAGAACTGGCTGTGTTGCTGCTGTGTTTGCTAAATGCAAACGCAACAGCAAAGCAACTTAGCAATAGCTCAGTTGCTTCGCTGTTGCGTTTGCATTTAAGCTTACGGCGTAATATAAGTGTTTCATAAAAGGCTTCGGTTAAACGATCAAACATCTTCAACCTTACACGAGCTGTGTGAGTTATACAACTAAACAAAGTAGAACGAATTATCGTTTGTAATTTGGTGGCGAGGAGGCTTCGCTTGGTGGCGAGTGCGTGGGTGGCGAGACTTCCTGGTGGCGAGGTGACCGGTAATCGAAGGTCCAGATGTTGAAATTTTCAAAGCACTGCATACAATGTTGACCAGGGCTTTTTTGCCGATTGACTTTTCGAAATCAATGGATAAGATGTTGCATATTTGCTTTAGTTTTGGTTTAGTCAAATTTGAAACTTCCTTGAAAGTTTTTGGGAGTTTTAAACTCGCCTCGTCCTTGACAGTTCGCGACGCCGTTTTGTTTACATCGGCAACCCCCGAAGCAGTATAGGATTATGGTTATGCGCAAGTAGAGAATTTGTATAAACGCTGTTGTTATCGCCTTGATAACTTCCTACAAGACCTCGCTTCTATACCGTTCCGAACAGTCCTCGGCTGTCTTCGTTGCATTGCCGAACATGCCCGAATCTTTCACTGACTATGTTTTGCCCATTACCCACACACCCCACCCTGACACACACTCATTCCACCCCCATTTCAAACGTCGCACCTCGACTGCAACTTTGATGGGTTCGAGATTTTTCTGGGCGTTAAATTCTTGTGTTAATTTACCAGACCTTACCATTGTCTATACATAGACTCTCTATTTTCTAATAAGATCGTTGACAGAGCGAGAAAAAGAAACAAAAAAATCAGGTTGTATAAACTCTTGGTCTTCGGCCGTCGTAGCTTGATTAAAAACATAAAGCAAACGGCGGTGATATACATTTTAAAAACATGCAAAACATTTTAACGGTTATACTTTTGAAAATGTATGTTGACTAGTATACGAAACGTCAAGTTCATAAAACGCAGGTCTTTTAAAATGTTTATCACCGCTGGTTGTTTTATATTTTAAATCAGGTTGTGTTTTTGAACGAGCGTGGGCGTAAGGGTTTGGGAGTGGGCCAGGTGGTAGGTAAAGAGAGAAGAGGCATTTCTGTTTTGCTTGCTTATATCTGAGGCAGCGTCAACACTACTCCGGAATTTGAAAACGCAGCTTACGGTTAAGCCTACCGTCCATACTAATCCGTCACAGGAACGGAGCTTTCCAAAAACGTTCTTCAAACCGGAGGAATTTCAAAACGCCGGCTTTGCGTTTTCGTGGGGACGGAAAACGTTTTGAAAACGAAGCTTTTTGAAAACGTCGTAGGCACGATGATCATGTGATTTCCCTGATCGAGTTTTCCTCAAACGCAAATCCAATATGACCGGTGATTTTTGCGCTTTTAAATTCCTCCGACGTAGTGTGGGCGGAAAACATTTGACGCGTTTTCAGAGTGAAACCTCCGTTTTCAAATTCCTCTGACGTAATGTAGACTACGAGTAGTCCCTCTTTTGCTTAGCCCGTCGTGCGTCACGAGAAAGAAAACCACGAGAAAAAAATGAGCGCGCGAGATCCTGGGGGCGGGAAGCACGCGTCTCGCCCCCCCACCGGAGTTCACGCGGCCATTTTTTCCTCGCGGTTTATTTACGGTCTCGCTCGACGGACTAAACGAAAGAGGGACTACTTGTAGTCTAGACGTAATGTGGACGGAGCCCAAGAAACAACTGTGGAAAGACTAGACATACTATGAGAGAAACGCATAGTTATTATTCTTAGAAGTATACTTACATAGAAGCGTAATTCTGTTTAAGGGAATTCTAGCACTCATTAATTCTGCTTTGGATCCACTACTCGAAGCGATCTCGCTGGATTTGGAGAACCATATATTCAAGATGCATTCAGAGGACTTCACAAGGTGATGATTTCATCTGAGACCACAGTTGATAAGGTCTCACTAGGTTGTGCGCGTAGTAGAAAATTTGCGTGGGAAAATAACCTCTTAAAAAATGTGAGAAAATCAGCAACAACATAACGAACAAAAAAAACAATCAACCAACCAGCCAACGAACACACACACAAACAAACAAACAAACAGAAAACAATTGTTTGTAGGTTGGTGCAAGCAGAAAGCAAACAAATAAACAAACAAACAAACAAACAAATCAGGAAACAAAGAAAACTTAAAAGGACCTATGACCATCATTTTCACTCTCTTTTTTTGTGTCAGTCCATTGCGGGATTAAGGGTTACCTCGCCGGTACCCATTATACACAGATAAAGATGATGGTAATGACGAGGACGAGGGCGAGGACGAGGACGAGGACGAGGACGAGGACGAGGACGATAACAATTACGATGACGATTATTATTTGTCAAATTCTTTTGGTGTGCAAAAGAGCAAATCAAATTTGTCACGTGGAAGTGTACCAAGAAAACTTGTTGGATGTAAATTAGGATTTTTGGTTTGGTGAATTTTGTATTTTCCTTCGTAATAATTGTTTTTCCACCATCAAAATTGTCGTTTCAGTTCGACCCTGTCACGTGATATAGCTGATAACCCGGATGCTCCTTGTTCTGGCTACATACAAGAGATGCAGGTAATCTGGATGCATTTTCTAGAGAGTCTTCGCTTGCCCACATGTAATTTTACTCGTGTTAAGTGGAGGATGTTCTAACATTTTTACTTCAAGCATTTAAGTTTTTGTTTATTAAGATACTATTCCTCCTTTGATTGTATCCATAGTTTGCTTTAATGTACTTGTACAGTCGAACCTCTACTGACGGCCACCTCTCTGTAACGGGCACTTTTTTTTTGTCCGTTCACTGTTATTTTAACCTCTCTACAACGACCACCTCTCCACAACGGCAACGGTCAATAAAACTCGCTCCAACTACTGACCAGGATTAATCAACGACTGATGAACAGTGTCTACAAAACCCCATTTCATTTTGCAAAAGGTGACGAAACCTGATCCGCGCGTCGTTTGTCTCTCTTTCTGTTCGGGTTTCTGTTTCAATGATATATTTTGATTGTGTAACGTATTTACATGCTACAATAAGCATTTTTTAAAGACGAAAATGTTGCAGCCCCGAGAAGAGATAAGTGTCATATTTCATCCCTACCTCCCCATAACAGCCACCTCTCCACAACGGAGATCAATTTCCTCCGTCCCCATGGTGACCGTTGTGAAGGGGTTAGACTCTATTTCGTTTCTCATTTGCACACTTTCTTATTACTTCCCTTTTGCTTCCTCTGTTTTTTTTATTAGGATTTTATTATTCATGTTCAAAAGAACTACGTTGCACTTTATGAATGCAGAGAGATTCTTCACCAGAGGTAGGAACAAATAAATGCATTTTTACCCTCTTAAGAATTGTTAGCTCTTTGATGTGCTTGCTAAACGTGTTTAATTTTCTGTTTGTCTTTTGTTTTGAAGATTGCAATTTTGCGCCAGGCGTAAGTGTTGTGTTTTGGCGAGTGTTGTGTTGTTGTTTTTGTTTGTTTGTTTGTTTGTTTGTTTGGGGGAGGGGCAATGGGTGGTCTATGAGTTGATAGTTCATGAAGCTGAAGGCCGAATCAACTTTCACCTTCACCTCACCTTCACCTAACTTCTTCGCGCCCAGTGGCGCATAAGGCCTCAACACTCTGCGCCAACCATTTCTGTCGGCCACTGCAGTGGACACCTCGCTCCAGCTCCTCCATCCAGCTCTTTCTCTCTCGTTTTTTGCTGTTCTTTGACCTCATAGAAATCACGAGCAAATAATTTAATTGTTGAAGTAGAATTCTATTTACTAAATCCCATTCCCTTAACGATTTCCAATGATTTCTCAGTAGGTAGGATAAAACTTCATGCTGTAGCAAAATTTACGCGCCGATTGACATGGTCGTTTGAAACTAGCAGCTGTTTCTTTACGTTCACCAGCTTATTGAACAATTTTTAGGTTTTGAAAGTCATATAACGGCAATTTTCCTCTATTTAGCCTTCTTGGAAGTTGAATTACTCAGAAATATTTCCAAATCTTCCTCCAAAACAAGGGAGATACGAGCCACTGCACACTAATCAACTATTAGATTACTCAATTCTCATCGTGTCCTTGGGCAAATAAGGCCATACAATTCGATTATGACCTCGAGATTTCTATCGCGTGTTAGTTGACGAGGGCGCAGCCCTCGTCAACTCGAGTGCTAATTGTTTTGTTAATTAATCCACTAGTCGTTCAAAACTCTATCTAAATCCTCTACACTGACACGAAAACGCAAAGAAGCGGATGCCAGTTTGTTTAAACAAGCGGACACTGCAACGCTTCTCACAGAATAGATAGTGAGTAACGTAGCCAATCAGAGAACGGCACTCCTGATGGAACGCTAGTGGATTTATACTGACAGTGTACTATGGTTAAACCAATCAGATTGCAGTTTTTTGCGTTAACTAGTACACGAATAGAATTCTGCTAATTGTGAATAGTCAGGCACTAGGTTATTACTGTGGTGGTTATACTCAATACTTGAATATGTTGTTTTCTTTATAGTAGCTATCTTTTTGAAGTTAATAGCGTTAAGTTATCAACCGTAGTTGATAAAGGTAAAACTTAAATTTGACCAACAGTTTCTTTAGAAACTAATACCTTGGTTCATGGATTGTTTTCTGTTACCCTAGGTTGGAAGTTGTCGTTTGTCGAACCATTGAGTTGTTTGTTCGTCACGCCAGTTTACTGAGAGCCATTGGAGAAGGAGGCAAACTGAAGCTGGCAGCTGATATGGCTCAAGTAAGTGACGAGGCATGACTGCACCCTCCTACCGGACCTTCTTACTGCAGATTTTATCAGTTAGGATTTTTTTCCGGGTATCTTAGGCTAATGTCTCAGAGTCAAGTGATAGAGATTTACCAGGCTGTGGACTCATGTGACGTCGCATTGCCCTGCAAGCGTTGTTCAGGCCTAGATCACGTTTTTGTTACTCAGAACACTTGGCGGGAAACATCTTCGATCCCAGGTTCACTCTCCTTTTCCTCCCTTGTCGCTGAGGAGAGAGACCCAGAGTCTCCCTCCTCAACGACAAGGGAGGAAAAGGAGAAGGAGCGTGGAGTTTTGGGGGGAAAGTCTCATTTTGGTCTGCTTTCGATTCTGCCTAGACATTCACGTTTTCATTGACTATTTTTTCTCGGTGAACTGAGTGCAGTGGTTTGATTGACCCGGCATATTCCAGACAAAACAACATCGACAAATCAAACAAGCAAACAAACAAACAGTCACGGTAATCGGACCTTAGTATTGCTTTCTTGTCGATAGAAATCTCTTTAAAGATAACTTAACGTATCGACATTGCTTCACTTATCCTTTGCTTTTATTTAGATTGAATTTGCTGTGGGTCCGCTGTGTCATAAAGTGTCTGAATTAGGGAAGTCGTACAAGCTCTTGAGATCTTTTAGGTGAGTTTTTAAAACACAGTATCTGATGCGTTATCAGATGTAGTTATCTTTGATTTGTACGGCCTTTCATCATCCTCCCCCCTTTTTTTAGTAGGAAACGGAAAGCGAGCTGTTGGCCTAATGAACAAACCAGCCAACCAAGAATCAAACGGACAGCAACGAAGGAACAAACGAATAGTGAACACTTTAAAGATCAATCAGACTCAGTTTTCCTATCTTCAAAACACACTTTAGCAGCAAAGCCTACTGAAACATTTGCCGTTACGTTCTTGTCCTTGTTTTGAGGTACCAACTAATGTCTTTGACAATCTACTTTTTCTTCCAAAGACCTCTGCTGTTTCAAACCTCAGAAGATATTGTCGGTAATCCTGCTCTGGGAGAAAGTCTTCCTCACAGCGTGGTGCTTCATCATCTGTTTTCTAGAGCTCCTAACGAACTCAAGTCCCCTCATGAGGTATGCAGCTCTGTTTGTCAGCGACAATTGTGCGTTAAAAATTGGTTTACGGTTTCTTTTTGGATTTAACTTCTCTTTATTACACAGATATGTTTGCAAATATTCATATTCTTTTTCACCAACCTGCGATCAGACATTCTTTTTTTCTTGGTGAACGGAGGAATTAAAAAAAAATTGTTAAAAAAGAACTCCTAATCGCAGACTTTTTCTCTGTCATGTGAGCCTCGACGCGGCGAAAAAAAAACCCGCCTTTTTAGTAGCAGAAAGGGGAAGAAAACCTCTATGACCAGTTGAGGGTATGAGATCGTTTCGGCGAGTACAAAACTGATTTCAATCAATAGTCAGCAAATTTTGTAACGTATATTTAAACAAGTAGTCAACAACGTTTACATTTGTTTCCTCCTCCCTTCAGGTGGCTGGTTGGTCGTTAGGTTTCTATTCTCAGTGGCTGGATGAGCACACATCGGAGGAAGAAAAACTTGCACTTATTAGGCATGTATGACGTGTGTGACTCGAACATCACTGATCTTTTTTCTTTCGTCTAGGCCGTTTTAACTACCACCTCAAAGTTCAGAGCCACCAATGCAAAAAATAGCCAGATAGTGTGAATTAGTCAGAGAACCAGTCTGTGCAGCACACACTCAGTTAATCTGTCTATCTGACGCTCAGTCTATCTGTCAGTCCACCTTGCGCCCGTCCATCTGCCCGTCCGTCTGTCCGTGTGTGCGTGCGTCCGTCAGTCAGGCAGTATGTCCGTCGGTCCGTCCGTCCGTCAGTCTGTCAGTCTGTCTGTTACTCAAACAGTCAGTCAGTCAGTCCGCCAGTCAGTCAGTCAGTCAGTCAGTAAGTCAGTCAGTCAGCCAGTCCGTCAGTCCGTCTGTCAGTCAGTCAGTGTCTGTCAATCTGTCCGTCAGTCAGTCAGTCAGTCAGTCAGTCAGTCAGTCAGTCAGTCAGTCAGTCAGTAAGAGTGGTTGTTTGTTGCTCTCTTTATTTGTTCAATTTGTTTGATTATTTGTTTTATGATATTCAGAGGCACACTGGAGGCGTATGTTCAGTCCGTCAGATCACGAGGTGAAAAAGAATTTGCTGCTATCTATCCCATCATGCTTAGGATTCTTCAAGCTGCCAGCGGCTCGCCAACCCCTTGACACTGTGCAGAAGGGAATCCATAATTTTGACTCGCACTGTTTTGCAGGGCAAGTCTAATGCAGGGTATATACTATAGGGAATATGAGAAGGGAAAGGGGATAGTTGATATTCAGATTGGTATATAGCATATCTTTCAAAAACCAGAAATTGGTAAAAACTGTGGTAGTAACTGAGTTGTAGTTTTAGTTTTTGACATTAAAGGCACCCTTTATTTTATCGGGTACAAATAAGCAAGGTCACTTCTAAAACGCCAAAGAGTGGGCGAAACATGGCTGTAGAAATTAGATCGCTATACGTATAGAAAACGGGAAAGAACAATTGCTACAACTTAGCTCCACACTGTTCTTTCAGAATTAAGTTATTGAGTAAATAATATTCAGAATATATTGACTTGATACGCGTCCGCCAAGTTAGCTTTCAGTCCTTTGACACCAAATGTCCTCATTAGTATCTAATGGCGGGTACAGATGTGTTTTATAAGTTGGAAGCGGGGGGGGGGGTCGGGGGGGGGGGGGTTTGGGGGAGTAAAGATGATGTTTTTTTGGTTTAAAAAATCAGTTGGAAAAAATATAAAGGGGGGGGGGTTTTTAGGGAAGGAAAAAAACCCTCCCCTTTAATTTTTTTCCAAACGAAAATTTAAGCCAAAAAAAAAATAACCTTACTTCCCCTAAAACCCCCCCCCCCGACCCCCTC
>Ga0126338_10001993_pt1 | contig 13747 bp, 6 predicted proteins | sample OrbCmetagenome_2_FD_92529 | JGI IMG/M metagenome (GOLD analysis project Ga0126338, IMG submission 92529) | Coral microbial communities from Petempiche,Puerto Morelos, Mexico - Orbicella C C metagenome | ecosystem: Host-associated > Invertebrates > Cnidaria > Coral | place: Petempiche,Puerto...
AACCATTTACGGAAGGAAAGGAAGGAAAACTTGGCTTACCTTTCAACATAGCTTTCCATTATGCTGTGTTCATTGTGTTAAGTCATCTGTACACCAATATCTGCAGCAGAAGAGTATTGTAAATAAACTAAGCAGGTGCTTCGATCTGTTAGGCACAAAATGAACACGACACCAACGGACAAAACAAATCACGACACAAAGAATAACACACAAAGAAAGCGAAAAAACCAGGCTAACATTTGCAACATACTTACTTTTGCTTAATCCGCATTCTCTGTGACAAGTAGAGGTTCTAACTGGGTAAAAATCCACAATATATCTTGCTGTTCGATGCTCCCGCTTGCAAAATGTTCAGACATTTTCGAAACTCGTATGCAGCCGCAAATTGTCAGCGGCGAGCGCTTGAGCATGCTCCAAGACAACAGATTTTTCAGCCAATCAGCGGTTTTTCCGCCGTGCCGGCCACTGGCAGATGTATAGATTATTGACCAAGCCTGAGGTCAAGATGGCTGGATATCAGCTTAAGTTCTTTTTTGCCTGGTAACAAAAACCAAGAAGCAGTAGAGGCCCACAAAAATGCACAAAAGAAGGAAACAGAGGGTAACCGGTTGCGGGCAAGAAGGCACCACCTTCCTGCAAGGGTAGCCAATTACAATACCAGATTTAGTTCATTTTGCCAGGTTGCAGGGCTAGCCAGGATGACAATACAGGTAACCCTCCATTGACAACTTCACTCACACTCAATGTCAAGTTCACAACATTCAGCAAACACTAAAAAACACGCATAGAGTGTACATGGTACATGTATGCGTTTGCAATGCAGTAAAATATTTGCTCAAGTATTAAGGACAGACTCTCACCTTGGCTCTCAAGGTCTGCAGTACATCAAGATAACAAGCCAAAAGAGGAATACTCAAGCCATCTAATAGAGTACTGTGAAGCCACTTCATTAAGTTTGGATCCTAGGGAAAAGATTACAAGTTTCAAACACTGTACAGTATACATGTAAATTAGGTGCTACTGATTATAAATTTTAAAAAACATGAGAACATTGACGCAAAGTAGGTAAATTAATTTATCCTATTGAGATGTTGGTGGTGACAAAATTTCTGGACAAAATCTTTTAATATAAGGCATTTCCATTGGTCATTAAAGAGCATGGTAGTTTTGTTTTTTATTGCAATGTATCTTACAGCCATAATGTTTTCTCAAAGCTGTATCTTAAACAGTGAGAAGAGTAAAGATCATTCATTCAAGTTACATTTGTAAATAAAGTATTTTACCACCAGCAAAGCCAAGCTTAGGGGTTGATGTTGTTTGCGACTTGCGACCACCAGTCAAAAAATTCATTCCAAAATAAAGCTACATGGGAGCACTTTAAAAACATATGCGGGATTGTATGCTGTTCACTTTTACATAGATAGCATAAATCATCAGATCTTATGTTGGCTCTTTTAAGTTTGTCTTAAGTGTAGATGACATAGTGGTTTATCTTGAATTGTTCAAAACATTTTTAACTCTGTATTTTTGGTAATTGAGAAAGGCCAGTTATATAATTTTTGGATTTCAGAAGGCTCCACTCCCTCGCTAATGATTTGGTTTTCATTGGTGGGTGGTTGGAATTTGTTCTCGACAATAATTTTGTGCAGCGCAGCATTGGAAAGATTTTGTTCATTTTCGTACCAGTTCTGTTTCTGTGTTTGCCTGTCTGTCAGTGGGCAAAATTGTCCATTTATTTTTAATTGCGCTGAGAAGACCATAGTATGCAGTGAAACTAGATTTACTTACTTATAAATTCATTTATAAATTTCCATAAACTATTAAGTAACCAAGCTAACCTGAACTCAAGTTTACATATTAATATTGTTTTTAAACCATCTTTCTGTATGGACATTACATTTCAATCAACTCATTGTAAATTCAGTCCACTTAGCAGAGATTTTTAACAATAAAAATTACCAATTGAAAATAAAATTTTTATTACTGTCTGCATTAATCTAATAGAGGTTTCTGCTGAGCAGGGTATAATTTCAAAGGTAACTATTCATGTCAGTGGTGAACTTTACAGTGTATTAAAAGTATTGTGCAAACATATTAATTTGTATGTAGAAATAACTAAGGCATTCATGCATTTTATTATATGGCTTGTGTTTGTGGCCGATATAAAACACGCTCTGATTGGCTAATTCTAGGACATTATTCTCCCATAATGCCCATAGGCCAGCCGATCACAGGCCTGTAAAAGCAAAGCAAAAAGCCAATAATAAACAATTTATTAACCATGGACATTCAGTCTATCGCTCAGTCAATAAGGTAAGGTCTCAGTTCGAGATTTCCCCATAAAGACCTCACTTGCAGTTAATAAGCAGTTTGTTATCAAAATTAATTACAAAATAAATGTTTCACTCATCAGTACAAAAGGTTTTTAAAAAGCAACACATTTTTTATTTTGATGGTTGGCTTCAAAACAAAATGTACCATGTGTAGCAGGTGCATTAAACATTTCAGTGCATGATATTCAATACAAATCTAAACTCACCCATTCTGTCTCACTCAGAATTTGTCTTGTTCTTTTGGTTGCCTTGTCTGTAGTTATTCGTCTCATCACTGGCTCATTTGGAAGCTGTGGAAGAAAAGTATGAGGCTACAGTGTAGACTGGCATTTTCAGGAGGGAGAAGGTCACAGCAAAAATCTGTGCTCTAGTTTAAGCACCCAGGTGCCAAAGGCAACTAACTTTTGCCTTTAGACTACTGGAAAAACTTATTCTTTTCACATCAGCATAAGTGCTGGGCACCCAGGATCTCATGGTTAGGAGCCTTCAGGCTCCTTTTAATTTTCTTGGACCACAGCCTTGTCTGTGGGGAAGGTATGGATATGTTCTGGTACAACACAATAAAATGGTTATGTTTTGGACCCTAGAAACTGACAGCAGCCTTCCCTCTCAGCCTTATGCCGAACATAAAATTTACGCGAGTAACCATCATTCCATAGACCCTTGAAAGAAACACTCACTAGTGTTCTGATAGGTCATAGCTCAGCCAACCAGATAGCAGCATTAGGGTACCTAGCAGAATTTTACTAATGACAGTCAGTGAAAAATCTTACCCCTTCATAAGTCAACCTTGCTAGCCGCAAATTGGAGAGAACTTTTGTAACTTTGTCAAACAAGACACTCTGCTTGGTTCCCCAGCCATTCCTGTTACGAGATCAAATGACATCTTGAAAATTATTGCTGATTTAATGGCAATTCATTTAGATGACTACTGAACATTTAAATGTAATAGTTCTAAGTGTAATGTAGTTGCCGATGAGTTAGCATCGGAGCTGTCTACAAATAATGACTTCTCCCTAGTGACTACTAGTTACTTTAGAACTTGATACAAATACATACATGAATTGGACTTCCTGATAACTGTTCTATCCACATTAATTAGGTTTCGAGTATATTTTTGCACAAAAACTAAAAATGTTTTAATATTTATATTTATAAATGAGAAAATAGAGATGTTGTTGTTATTGTTGTCAGTTAGTACCACGGATTTAAGATATTCTATACGTCTACAAGTAAGTCACTGGCAAGCGAATGCACATGTAGGTATCTGTCACGAAGCAATCCACTAGTATTTCTCATAATTTTTTTCATCCTCAATTCAGCGATCTGCTTCAAGAATTCACTTTAATAAGAAAACCCTGCTGATTCCTTTAGTTATTCCTAGCGACTGTGGGGTTGAGAATGGAAATGACAATTTTCAAAAGCACCTTCTATTTTGTTGATCGAATTAGTCTTGTCAAAAGCTGTCAACCATTTAACACGTGCATATTTTATGAAAAATTAACCACACAACATACCTCGAAATTTGTTCTTCCCATGTGTCTGGAGTCTTTTTACTAGACACAGTACTCACATACTTCTCGCATTCAGCCATCACTGCTTTAGCTTTGGCCGTATCGTACATAATATTCGTAGAACACGAGGAGGCGACCGGTTCACAAACATCGATTTCCTCATCATCGGATATCGAGGGCAAGTTTTCTACGTCTTCTCTGGGCAGAAACAACGTTTTCACTGGACGCACTTTAGAAGCATCTGGATGTGCAGACCACGGTTTGGCGTAAGAGTGATCGAGGAGAATAACCTCGGCAAGAGAATGGATATCTCGAATAACTCCTCTTTCGTTGTAATGCGAAAAGGACGACATCTTGTTTCGCATGTGACCGGCTCTGCGAATGCAAGAATTGTGGGTAAATTTTGGGCGACAAGTCTGATCTTTCATAGCCACCTACACGACGTAGGATACCAACAGCGTTGAAGGCCCTCCGGCCTGAAGGACAGTGCCATGCCTACTACCGGTTTTCGTCAAATGAAAAAAGTAGATATTAGCAGGGACTATTGGAATCCACAAAGAAAACTAGGGGTAGCCAGGCATTTTTTCGAGATAATTAACCTCGAATAAAAATGCTGACATCAGCATTTTTCGGTAAAAGAAGGAAAAGATATTTCTTCGCAGATTTCCTTAGAAGTCGGCCTTCACACACAGGAAAGCAAACATACTTATAAAGATCCTTTAACTACATAATAAATGGTAACATAAAAATCAATTTTGGTGCGTTTTTAATATAAACAAAATCGTCGCAACAGCGCTTTTAGCGTCCCTAACAGCTCTCCTCTGGTTTAGCCAAAATACAGCCTAAATAGCTTTTCCGCACGTCTAGAAACTAATCACGTGTTAAATAGGCTTGCCACTTGTTTTTATTGTTTGTTTGTTTTATTGTTTTACTTGTACATTGTTTGTCCGGCCGAGGCTGAATATTCTTATTTTAAGCGAGTCAGCGAGCCATGCGAGTTGGTTTCGCTTACCTCAATAAAAGTTTTCTGGTCACTTCAAAAAGCTTCGGATTGTCGTCTTTCAGGAGCTCTCAAAATGTCTTAAATTCGCTTCGGGGGCCGACCGTGGGGGGACCACTACAGCTCAGTTGGAGCATTTTGTAAAGCCCGGTTTCACTTGCGATGGAAGCATAAGTATAAGTATCAACTACTCATTTTGCTGTTCATTTACAGAATATATCCATTCATTTGAGTCCAAATTTGTTTCATTATGGTCAACATACTCTCATTAACACCATTATGACCTTCATTTGCGCGTAAGGAAGGTTCAAGAATAACATTTGCATATGTATTAGCATTCAAAATCATCAAAAGATAAACAATACCTTCCTTTGACATTCATTGGCTGTAAATGTATTTTCATTTTAGTCGAAATAAAATTCGTTGTCACGAAACAACAATCATTTACACTTTTGAACATTCCTTTTCCAGCAAAAGACTTTCAGTAACAGAATTTGCATGAGCACTCACAATCAATTGCATTATTGTACAACCATATTCATGAAGATGACAATCTTAAGTGCGGTAAACTTTGACAATGTTATGACGAAATTTCTCATCAATAATAGGACAGACGCATAAAAAACTGATGTCAATTTGTTTTTTACAATAACAAGACCCCAAACTGGTCAAATGCCGGGAATAAATCAGGGGAAAAGACGCGTAAACTTACTGTCAACAAAGATATGTGAATTTTATTCAAAATGACGCGAACGTTGTCAATAGCTTTTCTCGCTTTTTGATTGGCTACTTAAAAAAGTCCATAAAATCTCATTGGTTAAAAAGTTGACAGTATGACAGCTGAAATTTGAACTTGAAAGCTTGCATAAATTAAAATTTTAATCCGTCTGTACTCTTATTGATGATAAAAATGAGCCAATCAGCGCGCGAGAAATCAGACAGTTATTGTAAAAATATATATTGCCGTACACCGTACACACTGAGATCGGTTTTATAATGCCTATATTGTTATTTTGATCCGTATAATTTTTGTCTGGTACGAATATTTGCGAATTTAATTATCATCTTGTCATAAATGGCGCCCCCAGACACGGCCAGACATAAGCATAAGAATGAAAATATGCCTATGCTTAGGCTAGGCTTATGTCGCTGTTGTGTCCAGGGGGGACATGGCTGGCACACGCCTAACTATAAGTGACAGACTTTCAGACAATCAGCGAGCACTTTATGCTTAGGCCAACCATGTCCCCACTTAATAGCGTAAGCATAAAAAGACTTATGCTTATGTCGCAGCTCATTCTTATGCTTATGCTTATGCTTGCGTCGCAAGTGAGGTCAAATACTGACGTTCAATGATTGGCTAATTAGGTCAAATTCTTTAATACCAAATTTGGCACACAATGTACACAGTGTGTTTTTAAGCCATACTTAGTGTCTTCCAAGCGTGTAGTCGCCTAGTACGCGAGTTAAGCGGATATCAGATTTTGGATTTGCAATTTTCATCCCACAACATGGCATGGCCAGTGTTTGCCACGATTAACAACTGTGTTAGCCTCCAAAATGCCTTTTTTCTGTTTCTTCTGCTGCTAATGTTCCATTACCTGATGGTGGTCGACGAGTTCAGAAATATGCCGCCGGGTCCGCACCTGACAGCTCTCCCTGTTTTAGGGAACGTACTTTCCCTCAACGCTAGGGCAGAGCACCATTATTCATTAAGTTTCTAACAGTCAATCTTACTTTCCACGCTAGTTTTGGGAAGATGTATTGTGAGCAGAGCCAATCCTTGGTCAGTAACAAAGACTTAGCAAGAGCCCTGATGTTCACCATAATCAACAACATTGCTATAATTGCAAAAACATGTGCTGCCAGTCATGTAAGTGCTTCTACTTGGAAATTACGCTTCCCAGCTGTGTACACATTCTGTGTTATGCATGCAGCAGGCTATAAAGCTGTAGATCTTTGCACGCATTGCAGGCCTATGGTACAAGGTGGTATTATTATAGGTACACAGCATGAACAGAGAGCAGGTATGCACTGCATGCAGAGGGCTTTGTAGCTGTAGTCTTTTGCATGCAATGCAGGCCTATGGTGCAAGGCAATAGTGTTATAGGTAAGCAGTGTGTACAGAGGGCTATGAAGCTGTATTCCTTCGCACGCAACGCAGTCCCATCGTACTAGGAAATCGTGTTGTAGGTATGTAAAGTGTGCAAAGGACTGAAGTCTTTTGCACACATTGCGGGCCTATGGAACTTGAACGCAGAGCATGAGAGTTTTCAGTAATGGCTCTTTGATGGAATTGCGTGCTGTGGTTGGCTAATTCTAGGGCATTATTCTCCCATAATAACCACGGGCCAATTACGGGCCTGCAAAAGCAAAACGAAAAGCCATATAATAAACAACTAATTAACCTCAAATGTTTGATCTGATCAGGAAAATCTCAAACCTCGGCCTTGCCATATTGACTGATCGATCGGTTTGAGATTTCCCTGTAAAGACCTCACTCTTGGTTAATAAGTAGTTAAAATTGCTGACATAGCTCTCTTGATGATATCATGTAAAATGCTTATTATGGGTGATTGCAGCAGAGTCTGAAACAAGAACAGAGGTATTGTTGAAAGATCAACAATGATTGTCATAAATTATTTTCTGCATTACCATCTATTGCAGAAAACAAGTTGCATGCTATTTGCTCGGAGCTTCCTTTGTGGGAATACTTTAGCTACAAAGCTGCTTGCTTCTACTATGGATTTTGTGTTAAGAGGTACCCAGAAAGTGCTGTTTCTTAAACACGAGGTATGTGTAAAAACATTGTCCTTACCTTTAGCACGCAAAAGAGAGGGTTAGTGGAACTGAATGCAAATTGTGATACAGGAGCATGAAACATGAACGTATTCTCTGTATCTTCAGTTGATCAGGGTTGTTCATAAAAATTTTTTTTAAAGTAGGCGGCTTCAGTGTTGGAGCAGGTGGCTGTTTGTCATCTTTTTGGAAGAACTACAGGAATAGTCCAGCAGAGAACTGGCCAAGATCATGAAGTAAACAGTTATCTTTGTCACCTGTCAGCTTCTTTTGACAACCGTGGTTGATGATACCATTTACACTGAGTTACTAGCTTGGAATGAAGGAGTCTCTTAAGATATATGGTAAATTTGACCCAGGAAAACAGCCTTTAATCTCTACTGAAGTCAAGTGTTTCGTAAATTGAAGAGAACTGTTCTTCAATAGAACAAAACTAAGAAAAATTTTAGCTGTTGTAAGTTGAAAACTGGCTGGGCAAGGATCTACCCAAATGCAACAACTGACACATTTTAGAACAGCTGAAAACTTATTGCTGCATTGTAAGTAAATTTGTTGCCCTTTTTATTTCTTGCAGGGTTATCTTGGCGCATGTGGTGCTTTACTTAAATTAATGAAGAGCATGGAGGCAGACAAAGATCTTGTAAACTGTGGCTCAATAAATAGGTCATAAACCCCTTTGTTATAGACACACATTCCCTTTAGTTACTAGTGCCCTCAAAGAACATTGCTTCAAACACAAATAGCAAGTAAATGAGTCTACATGTAAAGCAGACATCAAAGCGTTTAATCAGATAGGTAGTGTTAGGGATTTTTTCTCTTAATGTTTATTCACGTGTGCAGTGTGCAGTGTGATGCTTGCTTTTTTTTCCTTACAGTTTTTTGTTCTTTCGTAAATTCAGATTGTATTAGGTCAAGTCAATACAGCAAACCAAGAAAATGCTATTTTACAATTATAACATAATCATTTTTATGTAACATGTACATTATTCATTAGACTTTAGTAATAGCATTCAAAAACACATTCAGCTGTACATATTACAAATAAGTCAACTGTAAGTTACATGTACAGGTTTCCTTGCATTATACTTAACATGTAAAACATAAATACATTGTCTAGTTTTGTTATTAAAGTTCATCTTTTTTATTCACAAAGGTGCTCTTGTTTAAAACACTCTGAACTTGCTAAACTCTAATAGATTGAATTTACATATTTTTAAATATTAGTTGTGAATAAAAACTGTAAACATGTCACAAATACTAAACATTCTCACACTTACGAATCCAATTCATCATAGATACAAAACTCCCGACAATATTAAGAATCCTGCACCCCCCCCCCCATCTCCCCAAATATAAGGAAAAAAAATGGCATGTCAAATAGTTTGTAAAAGTTTCTATTAAATTTTGATGACTGATATTATTACCCCAGAAACAGCGTACAGGAGAAATAATTTACAGGTAACACTGTGTATCAAGCTGATACATACAGCTCAGTAGTGCTTTGACATGTTTTCATTTATGTCTTCCATAAACTGATTGAGATCCTGCTGACAGCCGCATTCAATTTAATTCCACTTTGCCATTATTTGGCAACAAACATTAGGTGACTGTATTTAGTCCAATATTTATTTTGTCTCACTGATTACATGTACATAATCAACTTTATGGATAGAAACAATGGAAATATTTACTGCAGGAGTCTGGGAGGTTTGCACTGTCTGAGTCACATTTTGATGTAACAATGCAAATAATCAAGTTGGTCCACTTGAAGTGCCAGTTCATGTAAGAATTTGAAAATATAGTTTAGTTTTGAATTTACTTTAGGAATTAATTATTATATTTAAGTAATTACTTGGGGAATGATTTCTTTACATCACCAATGAAGAGATTTTGGACTTCCTGGGAAAAATCCTCCTTTTGAAACACTGAAGGGTTCAAATGTGTAATCCAGTGGCAGTTCTGGGACAAAGACAAAAACAATGTGTATTTAATTAACAAATACAGTGGAACCCGTTAATGCGGACACCAAAGGGACATGATAAAGTGTCCGGATTATCCGGGTGTCCATATTAAGCAGGCTAATTTAAGAGAAAATATATTACCTTTTTAGTTGTCGGGACAAAGAAAACTGTCTGTTAGAAGCAGGTGTCCGTACTAAGCGGGTGTCCGTAGAGTGGGGTTTCGCTGTAATTCATTTTGTGGCAATTATTTCTAACTACTTATTAACTGGGAGCGAGGACTTTACAGGAAAATCTAAGACCGAGACCTTGCCGTATTGACTGAGCGACAGCAAGGTCAATACAGCAAGGCCCGAGGTTTGAGATTCTCCCATAGAGACTGAATGTTCGAGGTTAATAAGTTGTTTATTATATGCTTTTTGCTTTGTTTTTTGCAAGCCTGTAATTGGCCTGTGGGCATTATGGGAGAACAATGCCCTAGAATTAGCCAGTCACAGTGTATGTTATATCGGCCACAAACACAAGCCATATAATACATGTAGAGGATATCACATGCCCATGTGTGGATATGAATTTTATCTTCAAGTGCTCAACTTGATATCTCACAAGGGAGTGCAGCGAACGGGTGAGATAGTGTTGAACATGAGAAAAAACAAGCAGGCATGTAATATTCTGTTTACTAAATAAACATACTAATGACAATGTTTTTGATGATTTTCTGAAGATTTCCGACCACTTTCTGAAGATTTCCAAAGATTTTCCAAAATTGTTCCGAAGGCCTGATGAACATTTTCAAACATTTTCCGAAGATTAATTACTGAAGATTGCTGAAGACGACCAAAGAAGATCCGAAGATGTTTTGATCATACATCAACAAATTTAAGTGTAGTTAACGGGACAAAGGAAAAATGTCATCAAAAAGGAATAATATCTTCACAGTGTGAAAGATAAAAATAGTATCTTCACTGTGTGCGATGAAGATATGACTTTTAGTAAAAGGAAAAATCCTGGTATTTCACTGGTGTTTATATAATAATAGAGTTTAAAGGATGCCTTATTTGTGGTATGCTCCCTGAAGTGATTTCAATCGGCTGAACAAGTGGAATGTCTACCTAATTTTGAGTAGACCTTGAATAATTTCAGTCTTGTGTGCACTGACGTGCCAAATGCTATATTCATGGCCAGGTGTCCTGATCTTTCTTTATCTGGACTACACATAACTATTTCATTGCAATTACAGATTAGCAGGTTATAATTCCAAATTGTCATCAACCATAGTAGGTGTGGAAGTCAATTAGGGTACAGGAAGAAAGACCTATTGCGGCTGTATGCATGCATGTCACCTCCTTCCCATATGTAACTCAACACAAGCTAGTACATGTAATGTAGAAAAATAAGTAAGAACATGTGTTGCAGCACTCAAACAAGTCAGAATTATTTACTTTAAAAATAGTTGATTTCCTCTTAGATTTTATTTGTCTTAAATGTGATAGTAGTTTTTTAAAAGACCATTTTCACTAGTGGATTGTTCCAGGGGTTTCATTAATGTTTTTAGCAGGTGGGCAACTGGTTTTCACATGCAGGCAAACCTTTTTGAACTGAACTTTTTTGTTATATATATGAAAAGACTTTCCTCTTGATGGTCAAACCAGGGGGCAAGATCATGCTCATAGTTGGTCAATTTGCCTGGTGCCCAGCCCTTAATTAAACCCCTGTTGTTTTAATGCACAGGAATCAGCTTACCGGTGATAAAATCTATCCGTGGAATTGCCAAAGTGCTATATTTCTGTATCAGGTCTCCCCAGTACGTGTTCATTTCTCTTCTCACAGTTTTCTTTTCACAGGTATGATTTCCTTCCACTGTGTATGTGTTATTAATGACTCCATTTTGATTAGCTTTATGATCATGAACAAAAAATGAGCCCCATTGATTTGATAACAGAACTTCTTCCTTGCTTGTTTCAATCTCTATGTCCTAGAAATGGAAAGAAGTAACACCAGATTGAGGGACACTTAATTCTGTAACACAGCAGCAAAAAGTGAAAAATATTTAAACAACTGGTGTAATTATGCCCCAGTGCTAATTTGCTTATGCAAAGAGGAAGAACAGATTACAGTAATTTGACATCTTTATTCTAATAAAACTTAGGTCCAATGGTCTCAATGGCCGACAGCAGAAGTCATTAAAACTCCACTTAGGTCATGCTTGGGAGGTCAGGTGGCCTCATGGTTATTACGCTTGTCTCCGGGATCGAGCAGTCCAGGTTCAAGCTCTGGCCAGGGGCATTGCTTTGTGTTCTTGGGCAAGACACTTTACTCTCACAGTGCCTCTCTCCACCCAGACGTATAAATGGGTACCGGCAAACTTAATGGTGGGGGTAACCCTGCGATGGAATAGTTTTCAATCCTGTGGGGAGTAGAAATACCGGTACTCCTAGTCACTTCATGCTACAGAAACCGGATAAGCTCCTGCCTGGCTCGTATGCAGACTTAACATACCTAGGCCATGCTTACAGTGAAAATGTTAAAAGAAACAGTCAGGTTTTTTGCACCAGCACAAAATCTGTCTTAAACAATATATGTGAATGCACTATGGTACCAGCCTGGCACACAAATGCATTTTTAAAAGTATCCGTTTTCATCTCAACCAAAACAAAGCAAAATGTTTTCACCAACTTGTCATTTTGTTTTCACCTGTCCACACTGATGCGTTTTCATTCAAAAATACATACTTTCTGAATGCGTTTTCTGAAACTGTTTTCAAAAGTTTCCATTTCCATCATCAGTTATGGACTACTGATGGTGCGTAATATATATGCTCACACTCTATGGCTCAATTATCTGATACTCCATGTTGTCACAGTCTTGAAGTTAGCAGCTTTATTGTCAGAGCAGGTGGCTGATTTTTCCATTTCTTTCTATTGGCCAGCAGAGCAAATTGGCTGAGATCATGAAGAAGTCAGTAATTTCTGCCAGCAGCTGTACATGTATACCAGCATAAAATACAACAAATTTCGCTTGTTTTGGACTTTTCATTTTGAACAGATTTTTAAGCCAGGTCAATGACATTGCTTTTAAACTGACTCTACAGACCCTGTTTCATAATACACAAACTCCTAAGTTAGAAGGCAACCACAAAAACTCTTTCCAGTGCGAAGAACTGATGAATTTCAGAAACAGTATTTAATTTACAGGCTTGTTTAGAAGCACAGCAATGCTGTTAGTGTTCTTAAAATTGCATAGGAATACAATTGGTACAGAGTGATCATTAGTAAATTTAGATTACATCCATGAATGACATAATTTACAAGGCAGGATCTACTCAACTTACATGCATCACAAGTCTTGCTTTCTTTGATCTGGGACCATCTTCAACTGAGCACTGCTTAAAAAACAGAACATACCTTACCTTTAAACAAAGGAAAAATTCACATTTAGCAATAAGTACAGGACAGGCACTTTTTCGCCAATCTGAGATCTGTATGTTTTTAGAAAATAGCCCAAAGAAAATATGTGCGCCGACTGGTTTAAAATCGTGTTTCTGTCAAACAATTAGATTATAAGTTTGAGATTTCTATCGCATGATAGTTGATGAGGGTGCAGCTAGCCCGAGTCAACTATCTTGCATAGAAATCGAGAGTGAATAATCCAATTGTTTCAGTTAATAAATCTACTAGTTGTTCAAGACTTTATCTAAATCCTCATCATGGCCACTTTGAAAATGCCAAGAAACGGCCATCATTTTGTTAACAAGAGCACACTGCTACTACTCACTATCTATCACAGAATAGATAGTGAGTAGCATAGCCAATCAGAGAACAGTATTTGTGATAGAACGCTAGTAGATTTATATTAAAACTCGATAGAAACACAGAACTAGCACGATCTTTTGACGTAATGATACTGCAAACAAAGACAATTTACATTTTTATGATCAAAGTAACCAAGTTGTTAATTTTTTTCATCGCAGAAGTTTGTAAAAGAAATAAGAAAACATGTTCTCCGTGTTTCTATCAAGTTCTGGAAGCACTTGTGGAAGTTTGGGAGAACTTGAAAAAGCTGTGGAAACACTCACCTGTTGGCTCATGTTCCCACAGCAGATCTCATTCTCCCAAACTTCCCCACTTGTTTCTATTAATATAA
>Ga0126338_10001994_pt1 | contig 13747 bp, 6 predicted proteins | sample OrbCmetagenome_2_FD_92529 | JGI IMG/M metagenome (GOLD analysis project Ga0126338, IMG submission 92529) | Coral microbial communities from Petempiche,Puerto Morelos, Mexico - Orbicella C C metagenome | ecosystem: Host-associated > Invertebrates > Cnidaria > Coral | place: Petempiche,Puerto...
AAAAAAAAAAAAAAAAAAAGAAAAAAAAAGAAAAAAAAAAAATTAAAAAAAAAAAAATTTAAAAAAAAAAAAAAAAAAAAAAAAAAAAAAAAAAAAAAAAAAAAAAAAAAAAAATCAGTTAAACTGGAGGAATAAAGTTAAAAATCTTCACAGCAATTGAGGAGTGACTCAAAGTTTTTCGTAATTTTCCTCGTGTTTAAATAGGCCCTTTTAGTTTAAATACATTGCAAAATATGTACCTGTTTCATTTCCACAAACACTTCTCTTCTCAACTCTATGTTGTTTTTTCGTAGTCGCTTCAGAGCCACCAGTTCAGCCTGAAACATATTATCACGAATAATTAGCGTGCTTGTCAGAGATTATTGTTTAATAATCTAAGTACTATTCATTTTCAGTAGTTCGCAGACGTATCTTAAACAACCGATTAACCAAGCAGATCTTTGTTTTTTTGTACTGACTGATCTATCACAAGACCTGAAAATAAGTGACACCATTGCATGGTTCAAATACAAGTGAGTTTAAAAATTAAACGTGGCTGCCTTTATGCTGCTTTAATACTCGTGACGCGCCTATTTTGATTAAGAAACGCAGGCCCCGGTTCAAAATCATTCTATCACGTTACTGGATTAAGCTTTTTTTTGTCTGGAATAAATAACGCATCACTGGCACTTGATGATGGTAAGGTTCTTCCTAAGGTGTGATCCCTTATCTAAAAGTACCATCCGTACACTTAAATGCCTCGTACCTTATATCGTCCAACGTTTGTGAGACTGATATTTAAGTCACCTCCCATGGTGCTAATGAACGAGCCGGGACCGGTTTTGACCTGGATCACGTACAAAATCAATTAAATATAACTCAACTTGGTAATTCAGGGCTCCCCTGGAAACAGTTTGCGATCCCTAACTGGGCTTTAGAGTGTTTTTATACGATTTCGTCTTGCTTTGGGTAACTCGTCTACTCGTTATTTATAAAAATGTCCCGTAAAGTGAATGCAGGTTTCTTTTTGCACTGTGGCTGGCTTACATGGGGTCTATCTGAAGAGAATTTATCTTGTTAAAAATGGTGTCCATATGCGTCTGGTCCCTGCATCTCACCGCGCGTAAGGTGCCTTTTGCAACTCTTATGTTTTATTGGTACACATGATATCCATGTCTTGTACTTTTTTGCATTTCGAATAAAGCATGTATGTAAATACGCACCAATATAACATGTACTCATTTTGATTTGTGCGTTTCATCCAAGCGGACTACTCACAAAACCTCCTTTTAAGTAGTTGCTAGTTTAATAGATCAAATACATATTCTGGCCAATATTGTAATTCGAAACAAACCGGTCAACCAAATATTTAGGGAATAGAGAATGGAAAGATTGTGAACAAGTAATTATTAACATTTAAAAAATAAGTTTTGTTATAAGCTTTCAAAGTCAACTTACTTTGCTAGAGACTCGGCTGCCCCGAGAGCATAAGATGATGTCTTTGTAATCTATCACCCACGACGTATTCATAAGATCCCTTTCATAAACCTTTCTCCTGGAAACATAAAGGCTAAATCCAGTTAGTAATAGAGAGTAAATGAAATGAAATGTATTAATAAAACTGAACTAAGAAGGTTGCAAAAGAAAGTAGACTAACACTAAGCGAATTTAAGCCGAATCAAATTGTTCCTTATTTACCCAAATAGTTTAAACAACAAGAAGCTGAAGTGAAATTCAGGAAGACTGTTGTTAAAATATGACATAATTGAGGTAATGAAGCACACGAAAACATGTCGTAACAAAATAGCACATCCTGCACAGGACAAAATGTCATAAATGATCAATACGTAGAATGATAAACTTCTCTTATGATCAAAATCTTTGTTAATGTATCATTATTACTGCTACTGTAAAAATATGAGTTATGATTGATTAATTAGTTCAGACCACGGGGACAATCGGGTCATTAAAGTACTAAATGGACGTTGCACGTTACTTGTAGTAAAGAAAGCCGAGAAGAAGGCCAACAACCAACACCATCAACATCAGGGTCAGAAGCCACAGATAGTTGAATCCTTCTTCCTCATCCTTTTCTGTGGGAAGCAGAAATAAACCCAGACAAAAAATATCCACAGTTTAAAACATTACAGAGTATCCACATGTAGCTTGGGTTAGTGTAACTCTACGATAGCAAGCTAAGATAACATTTTGCATAATGAAATTTCTTTATTTAACAGTAAGTTCCCATGCATATTAGAGCAGACAGCAGCCATAATCAATCTATATTTTTTTGCTTTCCGAAGGGGGGGCGGGGGGAAGGATGTACGCTTGCTTACTTTGTTACATGTCAACCAGAAACGTGCAACCCCATATGTGATAAGACGAAAGACGATAAAAGATGATAATACAAAAAGTCTTACACATATGTCGTAACAAACATCGAGAACTTGAGCGGAATTTAATTCATATTGCGTGTAATTTGGCCAAATTGGCAGAAGCTGACGAGTCAATCACTTTGACGCGTGCGGACTACAATTAACAGACATTAAGACCAACCGATAAAAGGTATTTATTCTCAATTAATTATATAAGTACAGATGGCCCATAACGTGTGAGGATGCCAAATTATTTTGGTCTTGTACTTGTTTTACTCAGCTGGTTATAAAACAGATAAATGATGTAGGTTTCTATAGATTTAAATGTAGGTATCAGTACATTGTTACATAGATTTGATGACTCTTTAGAAGGAATTCCTTGCCACAAATTTGAAAGTAAATATGTTTCTTTTTTGTATAGTTCTCAAAAGTGTTATTCCAAGTAAGAACACTTCTATAGCATAAGTCACATAAGTAATCAAATCTCTGTTTTACCTTCGGGAGTCTTCAAGCATTTTTCTCCTCGGAATCCGCATTTAGGTGCATCAAGTGGCACAGTCGTTACTCCATTCGGCCACAGTGTGGTCATATTGTAGACTGTGACACTTTCATTGTTTGGCTTTGTTTGATCAATCTCCGCTATAGGAATCAAACGCCCATTTTGTCTGTTGCTAAATACAAACACTGGTATCCGGTTACCTTCCCCGTTGATGGCCACGTCTCCAGACATGCCTGAAATATAAACAAAAACAGTTGCGTTTCTATCTGCTTTCTTTTTAATGAAGTTAGAGAACTGAACTTGCAACTCTTGAATGTCTTGTGTCAAGAAGTAGGATAATTATTCTTAGACATGTCATACATACTAGTAAATATGTCATGCTTTTTGAGTAGTATGCCCTGGAATATCCCACAAGTCACTTGTATTTTACAGGTATACAAACGAGCCTTTAGGCCAGTTTTGTCTCAACTGATAACTAAGTACAAAATTTAGCTAGAAAATAGAGCGGCATGAATTAAAATCTCGTGTTCCGCTATGTTACAATTAACTACACTTTTTGCAACTCCATTAATTTGCATCACTTCGAGTCTCTAGGGAGCCATCAGAATTTCGTATTTCTAACGGTGTCATCATATTAAAGAGGTTAACTTAACTCCCTTGTTGCCAAAAGTAAGCCGTTGTAATAACGAGGTGCCCGTTTCGATGTAAGGCGGGTTTCTATTGTACCTTCAAATAAAAATTCTAATAGGCGTATCACCTTTGAAAAGTACATCGCCATTGCTTATGTTTGTAATAATTGAGAATCCATCAATCTTTGTCCCTCCTTGACTTACAGATCGATTAAGACCAACAGCGTACAGTTGTATTGCGTCATGAAGATAGGCGGCAAACTGAAAGGTCTGAAAATATTGTTATTATACATGTAAGAACAAAGGTCGCCACTAGTCTAACAGTTGAACATTACGGACTTGCCTGCAGGGTTGAAGAAGGAAAGATTTAAGTGATGGCAATCACTATATAGAGAAAACCTCTTTCAACAGATCTACTTCCTATTCCTTTAGATATTTAATTTATCACTCAAGCGATAATTTCCTTGTTCCTTCTTTGTTGACATATTGTCTTAAAAATGCATGTAAGTACATAAATATTGGGCCAATATTTCGTACATAAATCTTTCAGAACACGATGTTACTTATCAATTTTACAGAAAATGTTTGCTTGATAAAACAATACTTACAACCGAAAGTTCTGATATATTGTTTGCCTTTATCGTTTCACTGAATTGTCGTACAAACGTTTCGTAGTTTTCTCCGTGTGGCCCCTTCACTGACAGATTAACAGTACCATCAAAAAGTGCCACAAAATCTTCCATGCTCCTACCACCGGCCCACGATTCCTTGACCCAGTTACTGTCGATTGTGAAATCAAGTGTGATGAAGGCGTACTCGCCATTCATCATTTCCAGTTCATTCGCCGCTACAAGAAGCTTCGCCACCTCGTTATTGAAGGCAAGAAGAAAGATAACTGAAAAGAATTAGGTAAGAACGAAGGTTAGCCAAATAGAGTTCTACATTCCTGCCTGAAAAACGGAGCGAATGAATGTCTTGGTTTGTACAAGTTTAAGTCGTACATGTATGTTTTGAAATAATCTCCATCAACACTGCGTTTCGTGACTTTTTTGATATATATGAGGGGAACAACGAAGACCACCTTAAATATGAAAATATCCGAAACAGTTGTTGCATGCTCATTGGTCTAGAGCTACATTCGATATGATGAGACACCACGCGTATTGTGTGTGTTCAAACATTTTACGTAAAAATTTGCTTCGCTCTTAGTTCCACTTGAGTCTTGAACATTTTATTGGTATCTCTAACGAAGTACATTTCTGTAGTTCGTAAGATTTGATGAAAAGGTGTTTGTTTTTCCTTTTGCTCTAGATTCATTCCATAATTGCTAAATTTTGTGCTTTTCTGTCTTCAAGACGGAAATCGTATTCATACACTTCTTACGTCTGGCGGGGTTCTTTGACACAGTGAACGCTGAATGATTTTTTATGTATTATGTATCTTGTTCCTCACACTTTAATACAACATATACATAATTCTTTTTTTTTTTCAAAAATGTATTCCCACTAAAAAAACCTTAAAAAAAGAGAAAAATATTGCTTACTTCGCGCTTGATCTTTGACTTGACTTAGGAACGTATTGTGTGAAAACGAAGAACTTGGCACATAAAACCCTTTGAACGGTACGCTGATGTTGTTCTTTTGAAAAATTTCTGTCATGGAGATGGCAACTGGCGTCCACACGAGATCCTCTGTGGAAATAATAGCGGCACGTGTCCAGTTATAGACCCTCATGGATTGTAAAAGTATATCCGGGGTCTCGTGCAAGTATGTTCTACTGAAAGGTTGTGTCCTTGCAAAAGTGCTGTAGAAGAATCGCTTACTCAACTCCACCGACGAACACGAGTAAGATATCATTGGTTTATTCCAATAAGAGGCCAATAAACCCGCTGACAAGCAGGAATCGGAGCACGCTGGCCCGATGAAAACATCCGCACTATGAAGTTCGTATGTTTTACCGACTGCAGTTGTTTTGTGACATGCGCTGTCTTTGACGGTGTACGTTATGTTCCATTGGCGCGAAAGTCTGCTATGATTGTAAACGTGTTGAATGGCGGGAGCTATAGCAAGTTCTAAAGCTCTTCCAAGCTCAGAAAATCCAGACCTTGATGTTGGCAGCATGACACCTAAATGAATGTTTTCCGACACAGCAAAGTGAATAAACAGGAAGGCGTAAAATGTCCTGAGACGTAAATAACGGATTTCCATGACGGGTTGTCCTCCAGCTTGAAATCTGTGGCAAAAGAGAACAATCAGAAGATTAAATTACTTGAAAGCCTTCTCTACTAGAGATTACTTTTAACCAGTATTCTGTCGTGAGCCAATCTTTGCTTCCCCTCATGCAGTTAATTGTTATTATCGCTGAATAATTTTTCATCTGTACACATTGCGTAATGCCACAAACAGACAGCTTCCCAGAATAAAGAGGCACAGGACTTTGAGGTGGTATTGTTTTCCTTGCGGGAGACTTCTCTCCGATTTTTTTATTTCGGGGCGTGCGGCTGTGACACAGTCTAGTTTGGGTTACAATCGGGAAAATCAGCGTTATTGCCATGAAGATGGTTGCTATTAGAGTGGAATGTAAATGATGATCTAAAATCTGAGCTGATGCGGATTAACACGTCGCTTTGTGCTGCCGCCGCTCCTCGCCATCTTGCTTTGAAGTCTCTGCATTGACTGGTTGTGTTTCATTAGACATATGCGATAGCTAGATAGATGCATGGTATGACGAGGAACACTTCCTGAAGAAATTTTTTCCCTTGTGATACAGTATAATACACTTGTGAGCCAATTAGACCGGCGGTGGGTCTCAGTTAAATCTTGGAATAAACATTTAGAAGCAATTTTTTATGTTTATATGTTATATGTTATATGTTATATGTTATATGTTATATGTTATGATGCACAATATGATCGCTATATGCAAAACACTGAGACTGTTTGTAAACCCTTCGTTTGGAAGAAAGGTCTTTCATGTTGTTTACTGCGGTCAAAATAAACGCACGCAATCGAAAAAAATTAACTTAACGTGGTGTTAATATAATGTACATCTGCATATAACAATAAACTGTTTTTGAAGTTTTGCCAAGTTTTAACGAATCGAAACTGTTTAGAGGAGGCCCGAGTTATTCGAAAGGTGGATAAAGCCATCTACCAGATAAATCACTATCCAGTGGAAAGCGTGGTTTGTTTTGTTAACACTTGTCTACTGGATAGCGATTTATCCGGTTGATAGCGTTATCCACCTTTTGAACAACTGGCCAGTGTCATACCTTACGTTTAAGGTCTAATTGTCCACTTACAAAACAGACTGTCTTCGATTCTTCATCTAGTTTCGTTAGTGCTCATAATTTGCATCAATATATGACTTAAAACAAACTGAGAAAGCCTTCCATCTGTTTGCTCAGTTTGATTTCACGTAGCTATGCTATTGACAGTTTATCTCGTTTGATCAGCATGTTATTGGTTAGATCCCTTTGTTGCCATATCAACCCACTGGCACCTTCTACCTAGGCTCACCAAATTACAGTCAAACCTCGTTAATACGGAAACAAAAGCGGTAAAACCCTACTGTCCGCATTATGCAGGTGTCTGTATGATAGAGTTAGAGACTTTTCTTAATTCTGTTTTTTTTTTTTCTGGGATCAGGTGGACTGTTCTTGAGTTGGCAGTAAGGGGAGGTTGGACCGTATATGTACCTGACTTCTGTCTGAGGTCTTCGATCAGGTCTATAGATGTAATTTTAAGTAAAAGACTTAGTTATTTTAATTATAATAATAATGATAATTTTCCTGAGAGTTTTCTTTCTGAAGTTTGTGCTAAAATAACATCAAACTTTTAATATTAAAGAAAACGGTCAGTGTTTTAACAAAATAGAATTATCGCGCAATTAAGTTTCCAATCACTCTCGGACTTGGTTTTCGCTTGACTGCGGGTGGCGTGTATCAATTTTCAAAGCCAGACGGTATATAATACTGAAGTATGTCAAAACTGTTTATTTTGCCATTCAACGTTTCTTAACTTATTCAAAAAGTGAGTCTTTCAGATTGATGCGACTTGAGACTTTTGCAAAACAAATTGAGAAAAGGAGAAGTCTTGACAAATAGACAGCGTTTCTACAGGCGGGGAAAAGTTGCTAAAGCTACATTAACAACGACAGGGACGTTTATTTGACACGTTAAAAAAAATAAATGCTTTGCGTCACAATACGGATTTTAATTAGTAAAATTCTGTTTCCGCGCTTGTTTTACTTGGTTGCATTAGTTATCTTCATAGAGTGAAAATTACGGTTGTCGGCGAGTGTCGATATATAAATAAAACACATATTTTAATCTAAGGCTCGATTAACACCATCTCTGAATTAAATTCAGTTCCGAAAGGTAATCTGAGTCTTGCGTAGCATCAATTAGCGTCAAAGTGTACTTTCGAGACGACTCGTGTAGCACAGTAGTCAGGTTCAGTCGAGCGATTTATAGGTGTAGAAAGAAAGAAACTCGAGCTTTTCGAGTAGTTCTATTTTGGAGAATTGACTAATAGCACAATCGCTAATTACTCAACACAAACACTGTCCTGTACTACAGCACTCGTATTTCTGAACATTTTCCAAGTGTGTTTTTTGCTTCGCATAATACTTAAAATTGAAAAAAAAATCGTTTTATTAGGAAACCCACAACAACATCGAAGAGTATCATGTCGAGTTCTTCCATTTAAGCTATACACTATATTTCTGCACAGTGATTTTCTTTACCCAGGAAAATAATTGAGTGATAGCGAAATTTTTTATCCACCAGCAAACCTGATACTGTGATAAAAGTGCGATGGACTGGCAATAATCCGGTTGTGGCACAAGACTTTCGCCGATCCTCAATGTTACCCTTTTGTAAAATAACTGAGCTATTACGCGCGCTCTCATTGGTCGATAGGTGTGTTTAGATGAAAGTATGTAAACCCGGTTGTGACGTGTTAGATTCGCGCGTATTTTTGAGGATTATTTTATAAAAGCAACCGAACACCTTTTCCGTGTTTGCACAGCCTCATCTAAACACTCGGAGGGTTGGGAGAATTCTCGAAAGTTAGGCTACGTCTCGGGTTTGCAAAACTGTCTCGAATTCTCCCAACCCTCCTCGTGTTTAGGTGAGGCTTTGTAAACACGGAAAAAGTGCTCTAATTGTTTAAATATTTTACATTTCATAAACAAAATCCAGACGATTAACAGTCGTTAGAGATTTCATTGTTTTCAGTGTTTACAGAACTGACTAAATAATGAAAAATAATAAATAATAATTAGTAACAATGCTTTTGAAACATATAAAGCAAGTAAAGACTAACGATATAATGTCCCGACATCTCGGCGACCTTATGACGCCATTATCAAGGAATGAATAAATATAATACTTTAGCGCGCGGAAGCCTTTGTCTAACTTAACTTCATTTTTGTAAATATACAGGTCTTACCTCTTTTGAACTCGCTCTCATTTATTCATTCCTTGATAATGACGTCATGAGGTGGCCGAAACGTCATGACATTATCGTTACTTTTAACTTGCTTATATAAATAATAATGCCTACTTTATTAGTGTATTTCAAAGATTTATGAGTTACTAATTTTCGAAAGGTAATAATTTATAACTCCAGTGTGTTGTAATTCAGTTGACCTCGTTTGTTTTGTGATTCGAAGTGATTGAAAAAGATTGATCTTAGTTTATTTTGATCCATCGATTGGGATTATTAAATTTCACGGGTTGTCCGAATTTAATTGTTTATACTCTACTGATTTTATCAATGTCAGCTGGCGCTAAACAATTTAAGACAAGAGGAATATTGTTATTATTATTCAAATCAATTTCTACTGTTTCGAAGGAAACTTAATGAAGTTGCAACTGATATTTATGACAATCTTTCCGTACAAGTGATCGCTATTTTATTACGTCAATAACATTTGCTGATAGCAGGTTACTAAGTAAACCAAATCTTCCTATATGTATGATATAGGGACTCGTTTAAAGTTTTGTTCACAGCATCGGCAAACAATCTTCGAGAACTAATTAAAAATAGCCACGGCCTATCAGCTAGTACTGATCGCGCAAGCTAACCCACTAATAACTAGTCTCTGGCCCCGGGTAATTTATGTAGTAAACAAACAAAACTGAGTACCGCAATTCAAAGGATACCGTCAGAACGGTTAAGCCGTGCATAAAGCGAATATTTCACCCAGGGGTGTAAATTAAACTGCGGTTTTTCCTTTTAAGAAATGTATTGTTCATCTTCGTCCGATGTTGTGGAAACTATTTTCTGATCCTACTAAAGTATGCCTGTTAATTATTCTGTGAATAACACTCATCCACATAGACTTAAGCATTGTTTTCAGACTAATTTCAGACGTTCCTTCTCAAATGCGTTTATGGAATGTTTATCCAAAGTGACTTTAAATTGATATACTAAGAATTTCGAGATCGAAAAACTATTGAACAGATGGAAGAATTGGCATAATTATACCCTGTGTACTTTTATGCTTGATGCAGTACGGCGCGGCGAAAACAACATGGCGAGCATGCCACTTTTTTGAAGTGCTGTCACTTTTACTGAAATGGTTTGTTTGCTCGGTGATAGGATATGAAGAACGTTTTATAGAGCTAATATGTAGGACCATTGACCCTTTTACTACAATGACAGAGAAATTGATATATCAGTGCATAGGTTTAACACCTGGACTCTCATCTGGTACTGTGTACTAAGATATGATGTAACGCTTTTGAAAAAGTTGTTGTTCAGTGTCCAGTCGATGCTACCAATCTATAATGAAACGTTCTCAAATCTAATATCACGACTAACTACTGGCAATAGAGACTGAGGTTCTAGCCAGACTGAAGGAATAGTATGCCATCGACATCTCGTGATTTCAATAACGCCTGTACGTTTTAATGACAACAGTTTGTGCAGCACAGTAATTTGTTAACAACAGTTTTTCTGTATTTCTTGTTTTCAGTTGAACGTGAAAATGTGGACATATTTGCTTGAATTAAAACAAAACCTTTAAGACTACAACAACAATCAAAGAACACAAAGCAATGTACGTTCAAGATCCTTTAACAATGATTGACTATTCTTGGAGCTTATCTTCGAGAATATGAAAGTAAGTTTAAAATGTGGGTTTGAATAGTACAGTTCCTAACTAGATTTCTATCTTTAAACATTGAGTTTTTTGCCGGGCTAGGTAGATATAAAACTGGTATTCTTTTTACCAAATCGAACCGTTATTGAATACGTTATTTTGCCCGGAGCTGTTGGTGCTATCATCTTCAATCAAAACAAAGCATTTTGGTAGCGACAGTTGTCATCTTAGCGCTCTTACGTAAAACGTCCCTTACGGCGCCTGGAAACAAATGCATCGCAAGGGAATGCAACAAAGTCAGGAATTTATGTGTATACGTATGCGCCAAGAAAATGGCAAAATCACGATATTCTCTGTCAACCTGAAATGACTCTATTTGCTACAACGAATGCAAACTTACCTGTGCTATTTTTAGCCGCCTCTCCTGACTCTCTACTACTTGTTAAAGAGTTTCTCTTCCAGGCTTGTTAAGTTCCGTCAGCAAATTTTTCTTTTGCTCTTCGCAATACGCACATAAACATGTGAATTACTTAGCCCTTTATGAATCGACAAACAATAGTTTTCAATTGCAGTAGTTGTGTACGAATTTCTGCTCCCTTCGGTGGAAGCGGTGGGTGATTAAAGATGTGTTTTTGCATATTTTTCACAGGCGGGTGATCCGGCTGATTGTATGACTCTCTATTAGGTATTATTTATGGATTATAAATGAGTCATGCTCTCTTCATTTTCTTTCATTATTCACGCGAGACGTAACGTGGCTAACAATACGTCCGTCATTGTTCTTGAACGGATGTCGTCTACATAAATAACAAGGAAAAAACAAATAGTTAGTGACAGGACCTTATTATTCTACCATAGCAGCCAAAACAGGAATGATTTATCGACCTAATTTCGTTTCTTTAATTGATATATGACCTCTAGATGCGACGTTAAAGCTCAATTAAAATCGCCCGCTTTTGTGAGAAGCCGCAATTTTTTTGATAATCAATATTTAGTCAACGGTTCGATAATCGTTTTAAATTCTTGCAAAATGTAATTAACAACTTAGGGAAATAGGTTATGGGAATAAAAAAGGATCACCTCAAGCAAATGCGCGTTAATTCTGGGACATCAATATAAAAGATTTGTGTGTTGACATCAGGACTGCAGCACCTTACTTGCCGTTCTTACAGCCGAGCGGGTTTCATTGTACGAATTAATACTACAATCTTTGGTGATTGAGCGGTTCTCGTTTAATTCTCGTAAAACTCAAAACCAAAGCATTCAGAATGGCCAATCACAGCAAATGTGTTTTGGTTTTGAATCAGATTAAGACTCCGTCCACACTACGCCGGAGAAATTTGAAAACGGAGGCTTCACTCTTGAAACGCATGAAATGTTTTCCGTCCACACTACGCCGGAGAAATTTGAAAACAGAAGTTTCACTCTTAAAACGCATGAAATGTTTTCCGTCCACACTATGCCGGAGAAATTTGAAAACAGAAGTTTCACTCTTAAAACGCATCAAATGTTTTCCGTCCACACTACGCCGGAGAAGTTAAAAACTGCAACAATCACCGGTCACTTTGGATTTGAGTTTGAGGAAAACTCAGTCAGGGAAATCACGTAATGATTATCGTGACGCCATCCGCCGTTTTCGAGAAGCTCCGTTTTCACCTAAAACGAAAAGCCGGTGTTTTCAAATTGCCCCGGTTTGAAGAGCATTTTCGAAAAGTTCTGTTTTCGTGGCGGATTAGTTTGGACAGTAGGCCTAGCCGCAGAAATAAAGTTGCGTTTTCAAAGTGTGGACGGGGCCCTAAGTGAGAGGGGTGGGAAGAGTTTTTAAACAATCATAAGATGTAGAAAACCTTCAACCTTCGAAAAGCTCTTTATCTTTCAGTTTTAACTTGTCCACATCATAAACTGGAGTTTGTAACTTGACGCTAAAACAGCAAGCTAACAACCGAGATGTGGCCAAGGCGGCTCATTTGCAAGTCTCCTTTAATATATTCTAAACATCGCCCACATAACTGAAGCATGTCTATGGTTAATAGAACAAACCACGCCAGCCTATCGTCAATAGATTGTGAGATAAAAGGACATAATTCGTTCATTTGTCTTGTGGGGGACTTTTTAGTGGCGGACTGGCCATTTTGATCGCCCTACCTTGCAGCATTGTTTTTTTCGCGATCAACATTTTTGATTGCATCATAAACAGTAGACCTGCGGCACATGAGCTCATTTTGTGGTGGGCAGTTCATCAGTTTAAGCACGTTTGAGGAAAAACACAAGACCTTAAGAAGACGTAGCATTTAATTAAGACGGTATATCATCAGCCCATGCATGTCTATCTTTCCTTTTCCTTTAGTTGTTTAGTTTGTAGCGCGTGTCACGGCGTTAAGGCGTACTTATGTGGAAGAAAAAGACCTCAAGCAACGCATACACACTAACCGCAGTGATATTTACCTGTGTTTTCGGCAAACTCAGGAAAACAACATTGGTATACTTACATTATATCACGTAAAAGCAGTATCATTCGGGTTTGTCAACGGTAAACATCCATAGGTTTCCATAGGCTCCAGTGAATGAGTAGGTTCTTCGAATATTCTTGAAGGTTTAAAACTCTTTGCGAGGACGTAGCATTTATCTACGTAGGACGTAGCTTTCATCTGTGTATTTTTTTTTTGGGGGGGGGGGGGGTTTCCTCAATCGTTCTCTTTTTAAATATTCCGGCACTCTATTAAAATGCTATGAAAGTGCCATTTATCATTCTTAATCCGTTTATTTCCCCGGTTCCGGTTAATTTTTTTCTGAAGTTTTTGTCATTTTGCGACAGCTTCGTAAATTTGAAATTCTTTCAGCCGGATATTAAACTGAATGAGATGAATGATTTAAGATTACGTCATCATTCCTTCAGGAGCCAATGTTGGGTTTTGTGATATATAGATTTAGGCCAGCCTAAAAGCGTAGCTCCTGGGCCGGGTTGTTCAAAGCCCGATTAAGTTACCCAGAAAAAGGTAGAATTTTGATTTGAGTTTTGTAACTTTGCCGTAAGGTTTTCTGTATATTGTTTGGCCTTCTGTTTTGAGTTTTAATAATCACCCTATACACAAAACAAAACAGCAAAAAACATTTGTATAGAAGAAAAAGTTATAATTTGGTTAACTTTTAATCCT
>Ga0126338_10001995_pt1 | contig 13741 bp, 7 predicted proteins | sample OrbCmetagenome_2_FD_92529 | JGI IMG/M metagenome (GOLD analysis project Ga0126338, IMG submission 92529) | Coral microbial communities from Petempiche,Puerto Morelos, Mexico - Orbicella C C metagenome | ecosystem: Host-associated > Invertebrates > Cnidaria > Coral | place: Petempiche,Puerto...
CAAAACCACAAGATCATTTGGAACAGTCCAATACTTGGAAAATATTGGAATAGAAAATTAAAATTAAGCAATCTGATTGGCTAATTTTAGTTAATGGCCATCTATATTGGTTCAGAAGTTCAACAACTGATATTCAATTTTTCACGTACAATTTAATAACACCTTTTCTGAGGAGTGAGTCCTCTAGGAAGTCTCGCTACTGCATCACTGTTTTGGAAACTTTCTAAGCTAGGCCAAAATCAAACATAAATCCTGCCTCTCCCTTAGCTGCAGCTTGCCAATATTTCTTACCGTGTCCTAATGTGGAAAATATGCCTCAGGCGCATTAGTGATCATTAAAACCACATCAACGCAACGTGTAACACGTGCCTTAAAAAGTTTTTGAGTTTATAATTCAGTTACACATTTTACTGTAAGCCTTGTAGCAGATAAATCATTTTTTAACCTGTTGACTTTTTCAATACTTGACCTTTTAATAAAGCTTTTAAGCTTAATATAAGGCTACTTATTCTTAAGTTATATATATGCTCATGTTGGTTATATTAAGCTTTTAATGACATGGCGATAAACAATAATTAACGCTTCGCTCGCAAATCATATACTAAGCAAAACCGGAGACAAAACTCAAACGGTTCTATTTATAGGCAAGGGAGATTGACCACAACTGATAATCTTACCTGAGGATTTTGAGAAGAGCCAAGCACAGTTACAAGAGCTGGCACAATAGCAGGGTTCTTGAACGCCTCGCGCAGTTGAGCGGTAGCCTGTGTGCATAAAATGCGTCTAAATCACACCTACTTACGATGTCAGAAATAATAAAGCAAGTGATGGATGTACAGTAAGACTTGTCGTTTACCTGCTGTATCACTGTATTGTCAGGAACGAGTAGTTTTAGAAGAATTTCCTCTAGCTCCGCCATGTTCTCCCTGCTCTCCCAGTTCTCTCCCAGTGGTTTGGGAACGTGTACGCCCGCGATACACTTCAGATAGAATCGCGCCCCTCGCGCGAAAGGCAATTTGCACGCTATGACGCACGCGATTAGTGCGACTATGCAATGTTTTTTTCTGCAAAATTTGTGGGACACAACACATCGGAAAGAGAAAATGTGAAGAAATAAAGAATAGAGGTAAGTCGTTCGTTTAGCCAATTGAGGAATTTCTAAGATGTTTAAAGGCTATTAAATTGCTAGAAATTAGATCGATCACTTTATACATGGTACAAAATCGAAGAAAAAAAAATTTGCATTACAGAATAAGGACCATTTTACTCTTAAGACTCAGCTTTCATTTATCTCTGACTGAAAGACAAGAGGAATAAAGTAGAAAATTGCTGAGGCAAGGAAAAAAAATTTCCTTCGAGCCGGATTCGAACCAGCGACCTAAGGATGACTTCACACACTCTACAGTCCTCCGCTCTACCAACTGAGCTATCGAAGGAAGGGATATCCAGTAGCCGAAAAGTTTTGTAAATATTGTAATAATAGAACGGAAATGCCAAGCGAAGCAACCTGGACGGCCCTCTTCTATGTTCTGAACAATGGCAGTGGTTTAAAATGATTGTGCAAGCAAATTGAAGAGAATCAAAAAAATCGGCCGCCTCAAAATTACCAATCATCGATAGAGAGAAATTTCATCAAACGAAGTAGACTGGGAACCAGTTGGTCATACTCAGTTCTCCATGCATTGTGGGGTTGAAATTTGGCTTGTGTGTTTTCCTCAACCGCGAAAACTCGAAATATTTTATCTTTGAAAAACAGGTTAGTTCTATTCTAAATCTTCCTAAATTACGACATTTAATGTTCTAACTAATAGTGAAGTTATCTTTTTGCATTAAGAAACGATTTTTTTCTTGTTTCTTCTCCACGTCAGAGACGATATGGGTTCCTAAACTTGCCACGTGAAAATTGTGATAGCTTGACTCTGCGGGAATCTAGAAGGAAGTTCCCAATGAAATTAAACAGCTTGGACAGCAGACACGAACAGGCATTCGACAGGTAAGCATAGTTGAAATGTAAGTCAATAATATTATTCAGCTTATATTGCTGTCGAGCTTTCCCACAGGGGAAGGAAGTTGTTCGTGTAGTAGACAGGCTCACAAGGCGTGCAAGAGTTATGATCTTTCTTTTTTAGGTCTTTTTGATGAATTGAGGTGTGACCGAACACAGTTTTCGCGCGCACTTTTGCTGATGCAATTCAGCGCGCGCACAAGGATTGCAGAAAACAAACATGAGCTATCATTTTATTTGCTCAACACCCACAGTATCTGTGCTATTTTTCTCTATAATTGAACGCAGTGTATTGATGGCTTCAGTCTTTTATTACAAAAGTATGTTAGAAAAGGTAACGATGCAAAGAACCCAGCAATTCTCAGCTTTTTCTTTCTTACCGAAAGAACCCAGTTAAATACAGTACATGCGTAGTAAGTCAAAAAATTGCGATCGAAGGAAAAATTGCACTCTAGAAAATATGCCTATTTCTTGAGAACCACTCATTAGAATTTCACGAAATTTGGTACGAAAATACTTTAGGAAATAAGTAACTGGAGTATTGAAAATAATTGAACTTTAACAAAGGAAATTCTAGATATTCCAGTGAACCTTCAACAAGGGATAATTAAAGATCTATGTTAAATTATTCGCAAAATGGTGTTAACTTGTGAGAATCGTCACAAGCTTGTTGCATGCAAATTATGAAGAAAATCTAAGGACTAGATTTTCTGCAAATAAACAAAACCGATTTTAAAGGCCTGTTTATGTTTATTCATGTTGCCATGGCAATGGCACTTACATCAGCTTAACCATCAAAAAACCAAAGTTTGTGTTATTAACTTGCTTCCTGCCATTTTTGACAACTGAGGGAACAAGGTGAATGAAACACAGGTGTCAAAAACTGTGTTCAGCCACTTTAAGGACGGTGCCTACTTTTGTGACATTGATGCAATCAACTACCCTACCGAGTACACAACTAAAATGAAAACAAAATTTTCCTACTGTGACCAAATCAAGTTAAATGAACCTGTACTAAACCAGGAATGCTAGAATAGGAGCATATCACTAACCACTCACTGTCGAAAATTATACTGAAATCCAACTGTAAACATGTATCTGCAGATGGCGTAGTGCACGCGCAGAACAAGTGCGAGATATGCAATTGTTTTACTTACTGGGGAGGTGACAGGAAAAAATGTGATGGACACCGTAAAAGTTTTCAAAAACGATCAATAACTTTAAAAAGCATGTGGTTAGCCCTATATTTTATGTTATGAAATTGAAGTGGCAAGCCTATTCAACATGTCATTAGTTTCTGGTTGTGAGCAAAAGGTATTTAGACTGTATCTTAACTGAACCAGAGGAAGGCTGTCAGAGATGCTAAAAGTGCTGTTGCAACAATTTTATTATTAAAAACATACCAAAAATGTTTTTTATGTTGCCATTTACCATGCAGTTTTATGATGTCTACATATGTTTGCTTTTCTGTATGTAAAGGCGAGTTCTAAGGAAATCGGTGAAGAAATATCCTTTCCTTCTTTTTTCAGAAAAATGCTGATGTCAGCATTTTTGTTGAGATTCAAGGCTAATTATCTCGAAAAAATGCATGGCTACCCCAATTTTTCTTTGTGGATTCCAATAGCCCTTCCAAAGATCTACTTTTTCCGTGTGGTCCTAACCTGGCGCAAAAACCTTTGTATTTAATAGGCACTGTGATATCTCAGTGAGGGGGTCGTAAGGGGGTCCGAAAACCGTAAAACCACATAGAAAAGTGTAAAAAAACTGCAATGCAGCATTAAAATAAAAGTTTGTACAAAACTAACCACAAAAATAACGCAAAACTGCATCACCACAAACCCTTACCAGTGGTGGATCCAGACCTTGAGCTAAGAGGGGGCCCCAGTTTTGTTTTGCTTGCTCTGCCAGCTTTTCTTCCCTCTGTGATTTCTTTTTTTACCCAAAATAAGGTGGGGGGGGGGGGCTAGATCCGCCCCTGCTTACACCCCCCTCAGTATTGGTTAGGTTAATCCACCGGGAACACTGGTGCTAAATCTCTAGTTTCAGGTATAACTGTTATCTCTCCAGAAGGGAGTTTTGCTATTCAAATTTTGAATGTTAACAAAAGAGGAAAGAGTGTTGTCTCTCTCCCAGGGAGAGTTAATAGTTAATACTTGAAATTTGAGAAGTTTATGTCACATCCAGTTTCCGACAGGTATAAAGCAGTTGTATTTGAAAATCACAAGGAGAAACTCTAGCACAAATCCCTTCCAGAACAACTAAAGAAAGAAACACTCAGGCACACAGTTAATTCATTTTGTTTTATTACATTAGTATAAATAAGCTATATAGTTCCAGACTTCCCTGTGGTTAATCCAACAAGTCTGTTATGTTTTTACAACAAAAGCCAAATTTATTATTTACGATGTACCCACAATCTTGAATTGGTAATGGTAAGATAAACAGTCTAAGTAAGAAGTAATCCTTTTTTTAAAAAGGTTTGGCTGGCTGGTTAACTTTCAGTTTCTATTAGGCACCACCAAGTTTGCAGCAATATTTATATAGTGTTTGGGAAGTTTCCTTGTGACATTTAGTAGCTCTTCTCATTCCCTATGAGTCTTATTAGGTTTTCCACTTGATAATACAGGTATATGTTGGTCTACTTTTTTAACTGTGCGAGGAATCTTTAAATCACTGGCAGAGTCTCCTTTAAGTCTAATTTGATTAATCTGTGGTTAAAGTTGCTGCCACAGAGTCTTCAGGAATATTTGAAGCAATTCTATATCATAAACATTTAGAAAATCTCTGGTTTATTTCCCTTTTTTAAGAATACCCGCTAATACAAGATATTAAAATCTCAAACATTTAAAGTGTCGCTAACCCCCAATATTTTTCCTTTAATGAAGTCTACTAGTTTTCCCAATTACTTTGACAAAAAATTGTCTCGATTGATAACATCCCCGCATTTCTACAGGCGTTTTAAGTTGTAATTTCTGTGGCCATGACCAAGCATAGTGGGATGTGGGTCGGATGTCTGGTGACGTCATCAAAGGACATTGCTGAAAACACTCGAGAGACATTTGACTGGGTTTTGAGCGCTGTTTAAACATATTTCAGGTATTTGGACTTCATATTTTATCAAAAATGGACAAGACTTTTAAATGAAAGAACTGTATCATCTAGCAATACAATATACAGTCTAGCTATGACTAGGACACCTGGAATGTATATATTTTTTCAATATTGAAGTGCAGGTGGCCAGTCAAGCCCACCACACTGCAATCACAATCGCCAATTTACTGATCCATTTGGCCTATATACTTTAAGGTTAAAACCATGACTGAAGACTTAACTTACAGCCACTGAAGTGTAATAAAAATGTCAATGAACACGAAAAAATTCAGGGAAAAATTTGTCTTTTCACTTCGTTATTGTTGATCGACCGTGTTTATACAAAGCCAATTACTGAATTAGTGTGTATGAACATGAACATTGCGAGTTACACAAATTTGCATTTTTTGCACTAGTAATTAAAAATCTGACAAGGTTCAGTCTGGTATCAGTTAAATGAAGACATTTCTCCTTCACTGTTCTTTTGTTTGAAAAGTCTTTTTTTAAGTAGGTTAATAACGTGAATGTTACGTTTCGGTCAAAAATAAGCAACCTCTCCTTTCAGCGCGACAATCTTTGTCTGTTAAGTCGAATCTAAATGGTTTGTTTTACTTTGCTTATATACTTATCAATGCTTGATTCACTGAGTTATTTTTTTGTAAAAAAAAAAAAAAAACCTCTTAGTCGGCGCATCGGGTATGTTATGGACAGGTCAATGGATGAGTGAGTGAGTGAGAGATGTATGTATGTCACACCAATCAGATTGTATCTACTATAAACAGCCAATCAAATTTCTTGTTGTAAAGGTAAATGGTATGTGAGAAGATTTGATCCCGATACAGTTCAGAATGGCCATATTTATTCTTCTATAAAAGAGGAGGAAGTATTCGTATATAGGGTTTTACTTCGACATTTTCTGTGGGTTAGGCTGAGGATTTTAGTTATGAATGAGATGAGTCTTGAGGTTTGAAACAGTTCGTGGGTTAGTAGTATGCAAATGAACGAGATATTTTCATTTTTAGTTACAAAGGTAACTTGATACTTTTGTTTTTCACAAGGAGTAAATTCAATTAGAGGTCACGAATCGTTGCTTCTAGTTCTTAGGACATGTTTTAGAGGAGACGAGACTATTTAGATTTGAAACAGTTCTAACGTTTACAATAGTAAGTGCAGGTAACGATTGTTTTGTCCTTGTTGCATGCAAATACAACGAGATATTTTTATTTTCTAGTTACAAAGGGTAATTTGACATGCTTGTTTTTCACAAGGGAGTAAATTCAATTAGAGCTGACGAATCGTCACCACTCTTTCCCATGAGATGTTTGCTATCTTTAGTTACAAATGGAGTAAATTCAATTAGAGCTGACAAGTTATCAGCTATTGTTTCCAGGGTATTAAACAAAAAAGAAGCTTTCATTTCTGGACGGTTTTTACGTAGCAGTAGCAGTAGCAGTTTAATAGTTTTATTTGATGACATTCATTTCAGTCCGATATTTTTAAAGGTAAAAAGTATGAAAACTGCTCAAATGTTCTTTGAAGACTGCGCAGCACCAAGTTAAAGTGCAATTTAATTAAATCAGACTTTCAAAGTGTTAGAGAGGTTTTTTCTCTTTCTTTCTATTTTCGGTAAAGTAGTGTTGTGTTGTGTAAAAAGGGTAAACTTATGTCTCATATAAAATGCGAAAAGGTCTCTTAATTAACTTGAGTATTTTTGAGCAAAAATTCCTCTTGGGGGTTGGAAGGGCTATGTGATCGGTGAGTGAGAGAGTTATGCATGGGCGTGTGTCACACCAATCACAGTGTGGGTTGTATCAAAGAACGAATCAAATTGCCTGTTGGAAAATAAGATGGTATCTACATTAATCTGGAGACATGTCAGATTACTCTAGTTTGTTCAGTCAAACATTTTATGGCTTATTATTTAGCTATCTTACCATGACCGATGTAACATCGCATGTAGATCATAAATTCCCAGTTTCTTTCTTGCTGTATATCGCAACCGAAAAAACTTGTCAAATTAACGAAATCATTACTGTAAACAGCTCCATGAATGCTCCTATCTCCAACACTTCACAAACAAACAAAAAATAACTCTTGCACGCCTTGCGTGCCTATGTTTTTAAGTTTGTTAGACTGCTCACAGCCCTCTTTTTTCTCATATTTTGATACGATCATTAAACGCACAGATAGAAATGCGAGAGAACTGGACGCCAGCGCAAAACAGGAGACTTGACAGGGTGGTGGTGGGGACCGAGGAAAATAGAGGGGCTTATTTTGTTTAGTTTTACTCTTTATTAGCATTAGGCTGGTTTTAGTTTGTTTATTGTATTTCAGTGCTACTCGTTCCTGTTTATTTTGTCCCTGTTGTTATTGTCTCCGCTATTTTTGTCAATAAACTCGTAAATCGTACACTCGTATCAGTCGTAACTACGTCGACCGTTTCGACCGTCTTACATTTTGGTGTCGGAAGTGGGATACGAGTTTTTCACGTAGAGTTAAAACGGGAACGGGCAAACTACAAGGATGACCACTGCTGAGCAACTCAAAACCCTCACTGAGACATTGGCAACGCTGGAAGTCCAGCTGAACGGAGACAGTGGACCCTCATCAGCAACCGGAGGATCAGGATCTTCTCCAGGACAGGTCACTGTTAAGGTACCCAGAGAACTTAAACTTCGGAAGTTTACAGGAGTCAGAGACGATCATCTGATTGAGGATTGGATACTGGACGCTAAGCGAGCCATCAGTTCCCAGTCCGAGGCAGATGCTGTGGATTTCCTCCTGTGCCACTTGGAGGGAGCTGCCAAGGAGGAGTTGCAACTCTGACCAGATGAGGAGAAAAACACCCCAGAAGCCGTATTCCAGGTACTACGTAGCTGATTTGGTGAGGGGCTTACCTCCACACAGGCCATGAGGAAGTTCTTTGAGTGGTGGCAGAAGGAAACGAAGTCCATACAGGACTACTCCCATTCGCTGATAGTGCTCCTGTCACAGGTGGAACGCCTCAACCCTGGCGCAGTAACTGAAAAAACCTTGGCATGACTAAAAACAGGTCGGCTATACGTACATGTGTTCCTTCATCCGTATTTGGTTTGGTTGTAATTATTGTCGGTGCTCAATTTGGTCATTGTTGTTTTCAATTGCTTTTTAATCTGCGAATTTAAATGCTCTGTTTTAGATCGTAACCATATATAAGCAGTTTTAATGCGCTCTTACCAATGTTTACCGGCCTGAAACAAACTTCCAAGCTTCGCCTAGTTTTTACATTTAAGAAACGGAAACAGTTTTCATCGTTGACAAACAAATTTCAGGATCGTAGTGTTATCATAGAAACACAAATAGGCGCTATCCTATTGAGAGTATTTACTCCGTTTGCGCTCATTATTTCTCCCGCATCCTTATTTCCCAGCCACATGTTGTAGAGAAGAGACTGTCAGACAACAAGAACATGATAAGCCAGTTGAAACCATGTTGGCGTTTAAGGTTGGTCGTATTGGTTGAACAGAAAGTTTACATTGCCAGAATGATTTTTTTGCTCTTTTTCATTCGACGTAAGCGGTTGGATTCTACAGTATAAATAAACTCAAAAAAAATGTTCACAAAGGCTAGGTCTGATCAATTTATTTGAGTGTGCAAAAAGAAAAAAATATCTTCTATTCGCCAGACCCGGGACTCGAACTTACGTCTCCGTTATTTCCTCACTTGTCGTAGTGAGTAGCGCGCACCAAACCACTGCGCCACCCGGCTTCGACACTAATGTTGGTGGAAAATTAATTATCAATGCATACCAGGTTTAACGGCGCGCACTGTGGTCAGCTGCAGCCACGCAAGCAACTAACACATTTATGTTACTTTTGTAGTCATTAATTTTTTGGGCGAAAGTTTATCTCGCGATCGTTCGTCGAAAGATCTTGCTTATTTGGACACGTTAAATTTTGACCTCAGCTTTGGAGTTTGTTAAACTCGGGACGTGTAAGGAGTTATAACTTTGTCATTATTTTCAATGGAAAATTAAACGAATTTTATCCTGAAAAAAGAAAGTAGCAGAGGGTGGAATTGGTTATTTGCGTATTGGAAATGTTTATTTTAATGTTATTTTGCTGCACGTAGTCAGTTTGAGTGCTGTTGTGCAAAAAAAAAAAAAAAAAAGAAACTTTTTATATTATTTATTTTTTATTTGGATAATGGGTTTTTTTTTTTTTTTTTTTTTTTTTGTTTTTTTTTTTTTTTTTTTGCTTCGCCCGCCCCCGCGCTTGCCGACGCAGCAGATATTTCATTGTCGGATAAAAATGGTATTTTTAACATCGATCCTTCCCAATTAATTTCTGCTTATATCGTAAACGTCTTAACACTCTTTTCAATTATTGATTTGGAGCGCAGCTGCTTCATTCTGAGCTCTACATCACGAAGGGACTCAGGCAGTATCACTACGTTCTCTTGTACATTATAAATGTTATGATGGTATATGAGTAAAACTCTGAATTAACTCATCAATTACTTACAAAGTCAAGTCGAAGAGCTCCTTACAAGGGGAATCTGCATCAACAAATAAATAGAAAGGCGTTGGTTAGCATTTTAAAACTTTTAGTATTAAACAAAACGACCATCGAAAAAAAAGCAGAACGAAAATTCGTTTATGCAAATCAACATTAGCACATAATTTAGGACCGTGTCCCTAAGCTTCTATTCTTGTGATCTGAATTTTTTTATTCTTTGGAGTCGTTTAAAAAGGGTAAACAATGTCTTTTAGCGTACAGGCACATACCGGGGACACGTTCCAGTCAACTAAAATTTAAAAAAAATTCGAGATGGGGACAAATGTTACGGAAATTTACTGGGAATTTTAAATTTTCGAAAAGCGGACATATCAACCGAACATTCCGGAACTTCTGGGTGGAAAGTCAAATTGAATGGAAAATCCCTTAAGTAAATTTAATAATAATAATAATAATAATAATAATAATAATAATAATCTTTATACAGGAGGCTCCACTCAATTTCCGAACATTCGAATGTACCCGGGTCTAAAATACAGGTCACATTCTACTGGTCAAGAGTAAAAATCCCTTCTCTGCTGATGAATAACTATGCCAAAAGTTTTCCCTCGATCCAAAACAACATTTTCGCAGAGTGCACGTGAATATTAGAGCTAGGAGACTGAATCTTGGTGCTGTTTAGTTACTGTAGCACAATGACCTGTACTCTGACCTGTGGAATGTGACCTGTAATTTAAACCCCACGTTTTTCTGACCATATGTTTACACGAGTAGGTACATGTGCAAGCTACAAGGGTAACTGTTCAATTTCGTTGTTAATAAAACAATCAGAATCGTGCAGTTGACTCTTGCGGCACAAAATTTTCGTTTGAAAATTTCTCAGTCAATCACGAAAACGTGACGATAAAGAAAAGAGTTTTCATTAGAATTCCTTTCGTATTTTCCGAGTCCATGCGTTGGATACATTTTCGTTTTCGTATCAACCACACGTATTTCAGTAACCACAGATTATAATTTTTGACAGTAGAGTGATAGCCTTTCTGTGGACATACGTTTACACGACAGTTGGAAGAATTACTGATGCCCCAAATTCACGGAAGATGTCAAGGGATTTAGACAGAAAAGGTGGAATTTAGTATTGAACATCCAATTTGCTATTTGGCCAAACGGTTTCACTCTGGACCGGACGCAAGAGTCATCTACTCGCATCCGATTGGTTTATAATTAAACAATGTAATTGGATGGGCTGCATTATAGCGTGCACAAGCGCCGAACCGTAAAATTGAAAACACTCCCTGACAAAGCTTCGAACCCAGGCCCGTAGCTTCATAAGGCAGTTCAACGCATCAACCAAGGCATCCGGCATCGTAATCGCTACTAAGTTAAAATGTAATGAAACACACACAAAAAGGCTCATATCTGACTCACATTTGCAGTGTCATTCCTTTTTCTCCGTTTCTTTTCTTTTTGCTGCAGTGATTGACCTTCTACTGGGCTTGCTTTCAGTTTAAAACATTCTGAGAAAGCATCATCGAGACAGGCAATTTTTGCCGTGGAGTAGCCACTTGTAGGGCCAGGAAATTTTGCTCTGAGTTTTTCACTCAACTTTTTGAGTATTTTTGTGCATATCTCAGCTCCATTGGGCCGATCACTCTGATCTAGGTATCATTGGAAAGATCGTTTCCTCCTGCAGAGGTTGAGGATAAATGATGCCAATTTTGGGCTAATAAACGCTGCGCCGGTTTGCCATTATAATCTCCTCCATTCCTCCAGAGCCTTTTAAAATGTAAGTACAGCTCAAAGCATTGTTATCTTGTAAAGGATACAACAAGCAGTCTTTTAATGCGTAACATAAATTAGGGAAAAAATCAGAACCTCGAAGAATTTAAAACCGCTTTTCTGGCTCGCTCTTACTTTTGCTCTACGGTATTCATAATTTGAGTTTTTCTCCAGGACTTCCTCGTGCTCTTCGTGGGTAGCGTTATTCAATTAGCAATGGTGTTTTCCATTTTCACTTATTTTCATCAAATTATAACTGACACAATGGTGCTCCATGAAGCATAGCACACCACAAAATTCACGATCCATGATGTCAGCTTTGCGAATCACGTGGTTCATCAGACGTTTACCAATGATCACCTCTTTAAACTTCAAATGATGTTTACATTCCTCTGAAAGAAATATATTTAGCATGATTATAACCGATGTACGTTGCTGCATTTCTTTAACCTTCCTCATTGTCATCATGATCATCATTTTCACTAATATTACCTCTTTTTTTACTAAACAAGAAAAAATACTAGGTAAACAGTCTATACGCCGTACATGTAGCAGGTAAAATTCCACCCAGCATAAAAGCTGAGCTCTCCTAACTGAGTTGATCATCTTGCAAAATGTCGCTGTATATTTAGATATGAAAACAACTAACAAACAAACTTGGATACAACTGGCCTGGTGGAAACAAATTTCTGTTTTACAAAACGGGTTAAAATCAAACGAATCAATAACAGAAAACTGAAGAAATATTTTTCACATAAGATAAAGTCTCATATCCTCCAAGCACACACCATGTAGCGACTAGAACTTTCTTTGCTTTGGATGTCACGTTTCTTCGTGGCTCCTGGGAATTATCATGATGCAACCCACTCTGTAGTATTAAACGTTCCTTCTTATGCGTAGTTTTGTGTTTTACTTTCGCCAGTGCTTGTTGGCACTGAAAGTTCGATCTGCTGGTTTCTACCGCATTTTCCTTAGCTGCTTCACTGTTGTGAACTCTGAAGTACAAATTCTAGAATTCGAGTCGCCACAGTTTTTTGAATGAATGTAGGTCTAGTAAGCGCTACAGACGTCACAGTTTGAACGCAAAATCACATCACACACCTACGATCACTTTTGTTTCTCTCGTGTTTACGCCTAGTGCTAGTATGATTAAACTTGTGCATTCAAACTGTGATGTCTGTAGCACTTACTAGACCTACACACCATTAAGCCCAAACATCTTCATTGAAGATATTTAAATACGTGATTTGAGTGTTGATGGTTTATTCATGTAGCAGATAATGTAGAACCTTTGAGCATGGCGTAGTTTAAAAAGAACCATTAAAAAACTGAAGAAACAGAATCTCGATGCCTTCCAGTCTAGTAGAAGCGACATCATCAAAAACTTCATTTACCCTAAAATTGACAGAGTAGCACTGCTCTTAATTTCTTCGAGCTACCTAATGTTAGAATTAGAAAAATGAAAAACAAATTGGAACAAAGCAGATAAATTCATGCAATATTACAGGACAAAATTAATCTCCGGAAGGTGTTAAAATACGGAACAGTGCGATATTGATTTGGAAGTGCGTTCCAGGATTTGGCCGCCTGGAAGAATTAAGACCATAAGTAGTTGTAAATATTTTAGGTAGGTCGCTACTGTTCAACTTGGATACTGATTAAATACAATGATTCTGTTGCTTGTACTATTATGATATGCAGAGGAACTTGAAAATGTTAGAAAACGGCGTCGTTATAACGATATACATTTCACTCAACACATAAAACTGTTGTTTTCAGCTGGATCTAAAAATTAATTGTGGTGGCAAGAAATTGTCGAAGCCTGTTGAACCTCAGTGGACTTTGTTTCGGGTTTACTTTTTCCTTTGACTAAGAACAGAATTTGTTAGTCATGCGTTTCAACTAACGTATGCAACAGTTTTACTAACATACCCTACAGCGAATTATTTCCTTTGATACGTACTAGAAGAGTATTGCTTGTTATCCGTCGAGTCTGATAAGCATGAGGAGATGGCCTAGCTTGGCGTGATTTAAACGAAAGCATTCTCAAAATATTAACAACAAAAAGGAAAACTGACCTTCACAGCTCCTTGCCTCTAGAATCCTAGACTACGAGTAGTCCCTCTTTCGCTTAGTCTGTCGTGCGTGACGCGAAAGAAAACCGCGAGAAAAAAATGGCCGCGCGAAGTCCTGGAGGCGAGGAGCACGCGAAAGGAGGGACTACCGCCTAAGCCCAAGAGTTCGAATTATGCGTTGCTCTCACAACGCAAAAATATGATTGGCTTATGTTAGGAGCGTTGACAACGTGTTGTCAACATTCGAGATACCTGTGACGTCTTGCAAGAATGTTTTGGAACCGGAGCAAATCGAA
>Ga0126338_10001996_pt1 | contig 13741 bp, 3 predicted proteins | sample OrbCmetagenome_2_FD_92529 | JGI IMG/M metagenome (GOLD analysis project Ga0126338, IMG submission 92529) | Coral microbial communities from Petempiche,Puerto Morelos, Mexico - Orbicella C C metagenome | ecosystem: Host-associated > Invertebrates > Cnidaria > Coral | place: Petempiche,Puerto...
ACTATTATCTAGCCATTATTTTAAAACTTGAAACTGTTATAGGGTCAGACGGATTATGTTCGTATTCTCTGTTATTAAGCTTTTTAATCGGTGCGTCATCCATATGCTCAAAAATATGCTCGGCTGGAGGTATTACGAGCCTATTATGCCGAACTAAGTGGCCGTTGAAGAGAGGTGGCTGTTTTTGGGAGGTTATTTTTTTTTTTCCCGTGGGTGGAACATTTCTGTTTTTTTCTTTGGTTGTTGTTGTTGTTTTTGTTTTGTTTTGTTTTGTTTTGTTTTTAGGGTTCTATTGAAAACAAAAAAGCTTAGTGTTGCAAATAAATACGTTACAAAATGAAAACATATCAGTAAACTGCATCAAACAAACAAAAAAAAAGAGACCAACGAGGCGTGGAACGGATCAAGTTTCGTGGCCTCAGTACACTTAAAACATGGTGTGTACACCATTCGTCAGTCGTTGGCCGTTGTATTTATGCATCATCGAATTATGCGTAAAATATGGGTATTAAGCCGGCATTATACCTACTATTATTTGTTCAAAATTATGCCAGCATAAACTGTCAAACCCTGCGTATTTAGACTTTTTTCCAGGTGCTCATGTCATACCTCACTTCAATGAAACTGTTTGCATCACTGACTGAGTTTCCTCTTTTTTTAAGCTTTTTTGCAAGTTATGAGCAATTTATGCTCGCATTCACAGTTGCTTTTCTTTTATAATATAAGCAGATCGTAAAGAACAGCGGGGCTGACATGCATGATGTGGATGTAGTTATTATGTCCAGAATAAAACGAAATTTACTCAAGGCATATGTACAAGAACGTTGTAATATCTGCCACTAGACATGGACGTAATGAGTGTAACAGTCCGTCGTAGTCCGTCTTAGTCCGTCCTCTCTGAGGCTGTTCGTAGTCTATACATATATTTGTGAACGTTTTATTTCCACAAGAAGCGGAACTTCGAAGTGTGGTTAAGTGTTGTAATGACAGCATGTATAATAGTGTAAAAATTCTGCGAGAGGCATATGGCGTAAAACGGGGGAGTGGCAAGACGGAAAAAGGTAGGAGGGGTGTGGCATGAGAGTAGAGGAACGCCCTCTCCTACCCCTTTCCCATTTACGTATGTAACGCAGGTTATATGACTTTTGAGGTTTTGCCGCATTTATATTTTCCTCAAGGAACATGTGTCCAGCCCTCCTACTTTATTTCCAGCCTGTGAACAGGCTGTCTAGTCGAGGATGGGATGAAAAGGAAGGGGGAAGAAAAAGGATACATTAGGTGGGAGGGGGAGAAAGAGAGAGAGGGGGAGACCACAACCCCCACACTCCATTCCTCCCTCAGCCACGTCACTCTCAGCCAACTCCCTTTTAGCCCTTCCATACTTTATTTATTACCTAACAGCATATCCCAGGAGTCCATCATGATCGACAGACTTCACTCACAGCAAGGGGAGGAGATTAAAACAAACCGTTGAATATACTTCCCTCCCGTCGTTTAAGGATAAGAAACAATGAATCCAAACACAAAGGGATTGTTACATCTATAATCTCGGTTTGACAAACGACGTCACAAAAAATGATAACAAAAAAAAATGAAGCTCGTTGAGCTAGCTGACAAAAATAGTGCTTATTATGTTATATGCATGATATAGAGAACTGGTCCAAAATAAAAAGGAAGTTTCAGATTGGTTCCCAACGGGTCTGAATGTTGCAATATGGGACCGCTAATATTGAAAGTTCACGAATTAGCTTCGGCGAGCTGTTTTTTCAAATCATTGCACAAATAAAAAATATATTCAAATATTAATATATGATCTTTCATATATTCACTTTCAGAAAACAATTTGTTGTCAAGTAGAAATCTTTTTTTTTTTTCAATGGATCGCAGGGAAACACTAGTTTATCAGCAGAGTTTTACAAGAGCCACTATAACTAAGTTTCTTGTTAACTCTTAAATATTGGTTTCCCTCTAGTTTTGGCTAGTTTATAAACTTGCATAAAAGGAACTCGACCAATATTTTACGAATACCTACCACCCGCTAGGTCAATATCATACTTTTATTCATCGGGCAAATACACAGAACTGTCTGATTTTTAATCCAGTTTTTCTCTGATCTCGTCTCGTTACTTAGAGGAACAAATGAAATGAAATGAAATCCCACCAGCTACCTGTACCCCCGTAGAAATGAACTGTCTCTTTGGAGAAAAAAAATTTCGCGTGTTTCTCATTCAGTATATATCTCAGTCAGTAAGGCGCCTTTCTAAAAGTCCATAACAGTACCTCAGTAAGTCAAGAACAATTGTAAGAAACATTATGCACCCTTAGCGGGAGTTTATTTATGTATTAGTCATTCCAAGAGGCTATGATTGTCAATCCAAGAAAGACCTTCTCCAAAAGTCTCAAAAACATTTTACGTTCCCCCCTGTCTACTCCCGATCAAACTCCCGGGGAAGATAATACACCAACGGTCTCTTATCTCACTGAGGCAAAATGTCATTCTCTTACCGGCGTAGGTCCAAAACAAGAGACCCACTTCTCGCTCAACGTTTCATGCGTGTGTGTTAATCACTGTTGCGTTTTGTGCCGGCTTACACGTGAGTTAGATTTCCAGTTTAGGAGCTAAATAGTAATCACACCAAGTTGTCAATGACATCATGAGAGTTGCTTATTATTCCGTCATTCGCTTCAAATATTGTATTTACTTAGTCGTTTCAGTTCAGGCAACCAATATTTGTCACACTTTAACTAAAGCTCTGTTTTTGTGCAATGATTCGATTTTTCTTAGAGCTGATTTCTAAACCTTGTAACGAAGCCGGGAACCAAGTTAATATTAGACAAATGAGTCCAAGAAAATTTGCAATTGGAGTTTAACTCCTGAAAAACAAAACAAAACGACAAAAAAAAAAAACGTTATTACGTATTTTCCAGACTTCATCATTGCAAGTCACGTTTCGTTCCGGCATCACGGTTAAGTAACAATATAATTTATAGTTATTCTAACAAATACGTTTTTGTTTAATTTGAAACATTTTAGAATTATAGCTTGAAGCCTCCTGTATCACATTGACAATTAACTATGTATTGATATTAGAATGAGAGCGCAAGAGTGAAGTGATCCTATAGTACCCCCTGCTGCATGCACGAATCAAAAAGCAATGCATTCTCAGAATATTTTTCTGGAGTGGATGAAATTTCAACATTGCTTTTAGTTCCCCACTTCCTGTGTGTTTTTACGTGGTATGTTCACTTTCTGTTGTCGAAGGAAATTGGTTAGTACACGCGATAGTTGTTTTTCCTGAGAAGAAGCAAGGCCAATATACAGAGGGAATCGTGTTATCCCGGCGTGAAATTTATGCACATCTTGCGCTGGCCCATCCATTACTGATTGCTGATCAAAAACTAAACAAAATAAGACAGAAGCGGAAAAAGCACAGACGCCACAGTGTCTAGCCAAACAGGATGACCAGAATAAGCGGCAAAAAAGTTCAAATAGCAGGTTTTTAGAATGCTTTTACATTGTGTCACACAATATCGACTGCCAAGAAGATTGCGTGGGTGCTTTCAAGAATTTACATATGTAAACTATTTTACAAAGCGGCTTGTTGGGAGATTACTCATTCAGTCATAGAATTCAGCTCGATAGACTCCACATGTGTTATGAGCAGCTATTTTTTTTCAGGCGCAATTTTGTTTATTTGCATTATTTTATTCCTTAATGTCAGCTAGGCTAAAGAAATACCGAGTTGCGCGATAAAAAAGGAAAAAAAAAAGAAGTTATTTTGAACAACCTAAGTGATTCGTGATCCATAACGGATCTATATAAAATATCATGATAACAACCTCAGGGAATACGTAGCCGTAATTCTTAAGCTGCCTTTGATCGCCACGTCGGTACACGGAAATATTCGCACCGTGTTAGCAGTGGTGTCATTAGCGGGGAACATCTAGACTTATTTTCAACGCGTTTCTGAGTTACAAGACCTGTTAACAGACTTGGCCGACGAACATGAAAGACTCAAACGGTCCTGCAGCTGACAACACAGTGGATAATATACTTAAAAACCTTGAATCCTCGATAACGTGTCCACAGTGTTCCGACGTTTTCAAGGATCCTCGACTGTCCGTCTGTTTGCATAGTTTCTGTTACAAATGTTTGGAGAAGCTGTGGAGTCAAGATGCGTCCGACCGTCTATTTCGATGTCCAATTTGCCTGACAGAGGAGACCGCACCAGTCGAGAGCCCAGCTTCCGAGGTGTCGGAGTCGCCGTCAAATCTCCACCTGAATCGCCTCCTGGATCTTAGCAAGGTTAAGAAGTTGAAAGAACAGCAAGGACTTTGCGACAACTGTGCAGAAATGTCCATGTTGGAAGTGTTCTGTTTCGACTGCGACGTTTACCTTTGCTCGGCATGTATGAATGCCCACTCTCAGATGACGGTGAAGAAGAGACACCGGCAGCGCAAGCTGCAGGAGTTTGAAAGCGTCGACTACGACAGGCTGTACAGACGTCCTATTTATTGTGAGCACGAACGAAAAGACCTAGAAGGTATTGAGTTTTATTGTCCCGACTGCGATGTCTACATGTGCGCTTTGTGCAACATAGTTGACGAGGAGTATCACACAACACAAGACATTCAAGAAATAGGCGACAGAGGCAAGGCCGAGATCAGAGAAAAAGCCGCCATTGTCCGCGAAAAAAGTCGCCAGATTCGAACGGGAATTGAGAACGCGGATAGACGAATGACAGAAATCGATAGGCGCGTAGATGCACTGAAGAATGAAGTGAACGCAAAGGTCGCCAATCTGGTACAAATCCTTACAAATCACGGCAAAGAGATGATTCAAGTGTTGGAAGATATTCGAAGCGACAAGAAAGACAAACTTCTGTCGCAGAAGAGACAGTTTGAGACCCTTGATACTCAAACAGCCAGCTCACTCGAGTTTGTGGATTCTCTTCTGAGGAGAGAATTCGCAGCCGAAATTATGATGCTGAGAGATCGCGTGATTTCTCGACTGGAGAAAATGGATGATTTAATTGTCGACACGCGACCAGTGGTGGGTGCCGCCGTAGAATACATCCCCAATCCTTCGCTTGTAAGCACCCTGGAGTCTGCATCCCTTGGGCAAATTGTCGTGAGTAACACAGATCCACTTTCCTGTTTCGCAGAGGGTGAAGGGCTCGGGAAATCTTTCGTCGGAGAAGAAACGTGTTTCGCCGTGACAACTCGTGACCTGAAAGGCGAGGTGTGTTACAGCGTCGCTGATCGTGTCACAGTGCAGGCCTCGTCCATCTGTGGAGAAGTCATCGACGCTGAAGTCAAAGACACGGAGAATGGCCTATACGAAGTAACGTACGTTCCCAAGGTGGAAGGCATCTACACCCTAGTGGTTAAAGTGGGAGACCAACACATACAGGAAAGTCCATTCGAGCTGATCGTCAAGCCTCCAGTGATGCTTCCATTCAAGTCATTTGGCTCAGTCTCCGGCGCCAACGGCCTGTTTACCCAGCCCCACGGAATAGCTATAAGCAGCACCGGGGACATAGCTATATCTGACACGCAAAAACACTGCGTGCACTTACTGAACTCCAACGGCTCGAGCAAAATGGACTTCGGAGGCGAAGAGCTTGACTATCCAGTGGGAATTGCTTTTGACATCACAGAGAAAAACGTCATCGTGGCTGACAGAGACAACCATCGCCTCCTTGTATACAGCACCAAAACTGGCAAATTGATCAGAAAAATTGGTCGTAAAGGCAGTGCGGAGGGACAGTTTGACGGGCCGTCAGGTATTTCCGTAGACGGTGAAGGTCGAATCATAGTCGCCGACTGGAACAACCACAGAATCCAAGTGTTCTCGCCCGATGGCATGTTCCTGTTCAAATTTGGAGACACCGTGAAGAATAAATTGAAGCACCCGAGAGCCGTTACTTTTTGCGACGTGCGAAACCGCTTCGTCGTTTCGGACACCGGAAATAATGTCGTAAAAGTTTTCGGCCCGAAAGGCAAGTTTCTTAACACCGTTGGAAAGCCGGGAGTTAGGAAGGGAGAGCTCTACAGCCCTAGAGGAGTCACCGTGGATAACCTAGACAGAATCGTGGTTTGCGATTTTGACAATCATCGCGTGCAGTTCTTCCGATTCGATGGCACGTGTCTAAATTCATTCGGCTCTAAAGGCAAGGATCTGGGACAGTTCAATCGCCCAATGGGAGTAGCTCTCCTCAATGATGATCAACTTGTAGTTAGTGACTGGGGAAATGATCGTATACAAGTGTTTTCCATGATAGGTCCTCAAATGAAAGTTTCCCTTCTTAATGACAATAATAATTTCACCATGTGATGATTTGTCTAATTGGTTAGAGGACTTAAATTAGAAGTTTACGTATGGCTCTAGAGAGCTTTATGTACTGTACTATATCATATATTACCCTTGTTACTGAGATTGACAAATACGCATGGATAAAACTAAGAATTTATTTTGTTTAGATTCATCTGTCGCAATTGTAAGGGGATCGATACCTCTCACGAAGGCACCTAAACAGGATGATGTTAACGTATATTGTAGCTTTAATTTGTTTTGAAAGACATATAGTAAAGAACACAACTTGGCGTTAACGTTAGAAAGAGCTTTTGAGCTCTTGTCAAGACAGCGTCCAAGTAAGGACGTCCATCTTGCTAGTTAAAACTAGCAAGATGGACGTTTCTGAGGAAGGCAGAAACGAAGCGTCTAGTTTGCATTTTGCATTTGTAGAGCTTGATATTCTTGATATTCGATTCCGCTTAAACAAATCCGCATGCAGGCCCAATACTCCTGCAACAACATATTTAGCATGCAAATAGCTAGTGTTTATATATAGAGCTCAATAAGTTCATTATAATCGCAATTGATATAGCAGGTTCAGCAGATGACAGGAATCAGTACAGCCGAGATATGAAATCAGGAAATTGATATTTCCATATATATTACTTAATATCATACTTAATACTTAAGTTAATGCGGGGCCTCAGAAAAAAAAAACTCTTAATACTAGTGAAGGGTTGAGAACCCTTCCCCAAACCAGCCAATTTGTTTTCGTTTTACTGGGAAAGTGTATTCCAAATTGGAAAACAAATGTACGGATTTTAATCTTAACTATTCGACGTGCTTCTTGCATATAATTTTTGTTCTTAGATTTGCTGTGTTTGGTTCGCTCACATATACAACTCTAATATTGCATTTTATACCAGCTAATGAGCTGAGCAATTCATTGAGCTAAAGTAAAGCTTTTTTTTTCGATTAATTTTGGGCCTTTTGTTCTAGTTGTAACGGTATGATTTTTGCCTTTATTTTTTCCGAGGGACTGGGGTTAGTGGATTAGGAATGAAAAAATCTTGCGTATCGAACAAACATTTCCATTCATTTTACAATTTGAAGCGAACAAAACAATAAATTTCCGTGGACAAGTACGATTCGCAGAAACAATGCATTACCTATGCTAAACTTGGTACAGGTTTGAATTTTCTCTATTAGCAAATAATTCTTACTTTATTCATTGTAAGTTTTCAAAAGCAACTTCTATCTGATATCACTTTAAATTTCACTGTGGCGCCGAGAAAAAGAAAATATTGCTACATGTATTTATAACGAAAAATAACAGTTGAACTGCGTTTTACTACGTTTCCTGTTCCTTCCAATCTGTGATCACTAGAATTGATGTCAAAAAAAGAACGAATGAATATTCCTGCGGTACCGATTAAGAGAATCACAACTTAATATATTCTGCAAAGTCGCATGCAAATTGCTAAAGCTATTTGCTCGGTTTTGAGTCAATATTTTTCTATTTTTGATTTCCTTTTTAAGTTATTTCCATGATTATTTAAATTAATTCGGTATTTTCAACTTCCCCTGCATACAGATAAGTCTTACGACAGCAAGAAACCGTTGCATCCTATGGTACGCGATAAAAAAGTCAGCCTGGTGTTGATCACGAAAACTGTTCTTGAAAGCATCGTATTGTTTCATTGTCTTCGTAGTCTAAACATCCCAATTTCACACTCGCTAAAGTCATGTGAGAAAGCGGGATTGAAGCCAAACACTCAAATGCGCAGTTGTACACGTACTGAGTCGTCGACAATTTATGGCACAGTAAAATAATCTAACACTCAGATCATAACGTTAATTTTATCAAAATGTGAAAAATACTTCTCTAGCAGTAGCTCTTTAGAGAAACTGGCTGATAACGAAACAAATGATCCCTAACCAAGTCACGGTCAAGAATAAACGACAGAACATGTTCAAGTGACGGGATTTTCGCGAGAATGTTTACTAACATTAGCCTATCGCAGATCCACACGAGCGAGCATATTGTACTAAAGAGATACATCAGTACTGGCAGTTGATTGTCAACAGAGGAGAACGGAGGAGATAATAGCAAGACACCACTAAGACAAGGTTAGTGTCAATTTCGAAGCATTAAACTGTTTTAAAGAACAGTATAGCTGAGGTAGTTCTGGCCATCAACTTTGAGTCGCCGACCAGAATTAAGTCCAAAACAATTGCGTTTTCCTTTTTAAAGTAAACTAACGAGGGCAATTCGAAATGTTACCCCTATAAAGCAATTTGATAATGACCTTGCAAACGAGGGTTTGTAAACGTATGCTGAATTAGCAATCAAGCTCTCGACTTTATTTGTGGCAAGCAGTCTCGGAGAATCACTGCATGTCAACTGTTTATTTCAGTTCGTAACTGACAAACTTTTCTATTGTCGGTATTGTCGAGATCACGAGTTGAAAAATACTTGCCAACACAATTAGAGTATTGACTTCTTTTTTTGTGGAACTGACCTCAAAAAAAATATTGCGGGAATCAGTCTATCAGGTTCAGTCTCATCGTGAATTCAGTTCATTCTCCTTTGATATTATTATTCAGTTTGGGGGAAATTGTCGTAGCAGTATCTTCGAAACAATCCTTTATTTTATATCATTTTTACCCTTACCATGTTTTCTGCATTACCGAGTCTAATCTTCTTATAAACTTAATCCTGGATGGGGCTACTTAAATTTCAAGCAGATTTACAAAGTTTGCATGTATAGTTTACTAACAAAATGTTTTTTGTAGTATCACCAACAAGCAGATTTGATTCACTGAGTTCATCATGCAGTTAAGACATGCTTTCCTCTTGTGTTTGGCCGTCGTTTGCCATGGAAAATCGGTAATCACATTCTCTAAATTTTTAATCGATATTTAGCCCACTGATGTGGCAAATACATTAGGAAAATCAGGTTTTCCTTGGCTTCCCTCGTTTGTATAAAGTATGGCAGATTATTGTTAGTGTGATAAGCTAAAGTGGACATTGTGTTAAGGCATATGGAAATTATAATTTAACCTAGTAGACAGTCTAGGTATTTCTCAATAAAACGAATGTCGGAAAAGAGTATCTCAAAAAGAGTACACTGTAACTATTCATACTGTATTCACAATATACTCATTTCTTTTCCCTGCTTTGATCTTAAAAGACTAACGTGTCCACGAAAGATCCTAAACAACTGGACGCAGGGCAGAAAGGCGATTCCAGCTGTAAAGTAAGTGGCCCTTTATTATATTATTAATCTCATGTATACTGAATATTTTCCCGTGGACACCTTTTGCGGACACATAATAATCTGAGAGGTATGTATGAAACCAAGGTTTTGTTAGAGATCGGCAGAACCAATTACTGTGGATTGAGTGAAAAATTAGCCTTTGTGAAACAGTTGCCGCGTGAACAAGGTAACCAGATATAACTGCTAATTCATCTATTAAAGCGCGTCACATTTAGCCTGCGTTGCACCCGGACGTGTCATAAAAATAAAATCCCCAATATGGACTATACCGTGGTTTAGACTCTCTTCGACGCAGGCTAGTCACATCGAGAAGAGTTAAATTATATAAATAAATATACATCCATCGTGACTTTTTGTGCGTACCTGTTAAAGAGACTGTGTTGCAGCTGAGTGAAGTCTTTCTGTTACGTTTTGCTACGAAACTTAATGTTAGCAAAGAAATTACTTATGGATTCACAGCTTTATTACAAACAAATGTGTCTTCCAGGCGGTATAATTATAGGTATCAAACGAGATTAACTTTGAAAATTTTTCAGCCCATAGTTTTCCAAAATCCATATAACAATCCTTTTAAATCTTCTTCAATTTCTGTTCATCCACACCTTCTTTTATACTTGTTATTACTGAGATGTTCCTTTACTGTTTTATATTTTGGTGGCCATTCTCTTTCGATTCTCTTGCGTCCGCAAATTTGGCTAAAATCTGTGACACATGCAGTTCCGCTAACCTAAATGTCAGACATTTTCAAGCAACGCAATTCAATTTCTTTGCAAGGAAACCTTTGCCCAGGAAAAACTGCAAAGGCCAAACCAAGGTCTTGCGTCGATCATCTAAGAAATGGCGCCAACAGCCGTGGCTACTACAAGATTTACGATGCTGCCGGGAATGGATTCACTGTGTACTGTGATATGCAGACTGAGCCTGGTGCAGCATGGGCTCTTCTCATATCTTGGAGTTTTAAAAACAAGGGTTTCTCGCACTTCAGGTATTATTGTCTTTATAGTTCGCGTTATCTCTACCATCATCGCTGTTTCCCCAGACAAGAAAGCCATAAGTAAGAAAGGAATACACTAGGGAATGATATCGTGTTGAGCAAATATCGAAAAAAGTATAGAAAGTAGCAAATAAATGGTTGCTTCTACAAAAAAATAACGTATGGGCACTGAGATTTGAAAAAAAGTAGGAAAGGTTGAAAGTCCATATTGAACAATTGGACGGGGCTGAGCAAAATATTCGTTATCTGCAAGAGAAAGCACGATATCTTGAGATAACCGAGTTCAATAATTGTTCTTATCATTCAATCACCAAGTTTGTTTCTATATTTAAACCACTTCCTTAGAGCGAAGCGATCTGCCATTTTTCAAACAAGAGCGTGGTTAATATTACGCATGAGTGGAATATTTGCAGCAAAACAACTTTAGACCGTATTACGCAAGAGCAGACCATTATTTGTAAACCGTTTCACTGGATAAGAGAACGCAGGCTCTGGCAACAAGAGTGTGGAGGCAGTTATTTGCAGATCACGTGGGGGGCCCTTGGCCAAAAAAAAAAAAAAAAAAAAAGAAAAGAAAAATAATGCATCGAATGATATAATACCAGTTGTTTGTCCTAACTGCTACCAGTTCTTAACAATATCTTAAAGGACACTAACAAATGAAGCGATCCTGATCGATTATATATGAAAAAATGCAGCACTGGAAGGAAACAATACCAGGCCCCCCAAAAAGCTACAGTAAGGCCAGTTAACTGGCATGGACCAAAAGTCTACATTTTGAGCATCAACTTTAAGAATGAAGTTGTCGGTGAGGTTATTTTTCCTGCTGCTGTAATTGAGATTATCATTTTCAATTTTGTAACTAACAGGAGCTCCCCTCTCTCAGTCAACGATCCGGTCAACGAAAATTCGCCAAACTGGTTCCTTTATCGACTGACAGCTGACCGAATGAAGTCTTTGAGAGACGTATCAACCCACTGGCGGGCTACCTGCAGTTTTGACAAATACGGTATCAACCATTACAAAGATTACATCCGTGGACGGTTTGCGGAGGCTGATATCTTCGCTTTCCTAGGTAGAGGTATTTGTCTCAAGACCGAGCTTGTGAACATTCGTGGTCACATGGGCATACGCAAGACAGCCAGGTTTTGGCAGGTTATCAGCACGTACCTTCTACATATCGACAGCTCCCATAAAGGTTGCCAGTTTGATCCAACTGTTGGTTCCGTGTCAAGTGAAGATAACTTTGGGTTTTACCACACAGCAAATCCCAAGTTTACCTGTACCATGAATGAGGACTCCACCACACAGTGGTGGTTCGGTGGCTATCAATAGCTCATTGTGCGTTGTGTTTGAAGTCGTAGTTTCTTTGGGCTATCGCCAGTTTATGGAATAAAATAAAGCTCACAATGAGCAAAGTTAATTAGTTCTCAACTTCTTGAACGATTTCAATTTGCTTTAAGGTGGGGCCTACTAGATACAATTTGTTTTTTCCTTTTTAGCGCGGTTTACAATGGGGAAAAAGGTCTCTATTTGAATCGAAATGAGAGAAAACTATGGGTAATTAACCACGCATTTAAAGAAATGATTAAAAATGTTGACGTCAACATTATTTATCCAATATATTTCTTCACAGATTTCATTTCTTCAGAATACAACTACAAATTTGCAGTTCGAATGATTTTAAATTCGGAAATCAAGGGACATAGTCAAGCGAGGGCGCCTTAAAACTGAATTAGCTCGTGCATTTTCTTGCACATGCCATTTGGAAAATGTTTCATCCTCTACCATGCTGAAGCTTTCCCAACGCATAATTTTTAGGCAAAAAGAGTTCTAATAAGTAGCCTCGTGGAGCAAAACCGTGGCACTTTTAACCCACGTATCAAAACATACCAAAACGGGCAGCACCAGGTACGAGAATGGTTTTGACCAGTTTACAGTTCAAGCTGATAGTGTTGATCACTGTATCAGTGCACTGCAGGTGACCAAAGAAGTTGAAAAACAAAAAATTCGGAATCTACATTCTGTACAGTTGTAATGCAAACAATTTATTGAACGTTGAATAAGTTGAAGATTACGTTAAAATACCCATTTGCGCTACGAACTACTATCTGCTAAATGTGTTTGAGAACTATTTACACTGATATCATTAATCCTGTATTATACAAAGCGGTCTTTGAATGACTGTCACAAAATTCGTTTACTATGAGCTCGTTACCGCCGATTTCAGTACAGTGTATAAGGCCCCGTCACCACTACGTCGGAGATAAAAGTGTTTTCCGTCCACACTACGCCGGAGAAATTTGAAAAAATCACCGGTCATTTCGAATTTGTGTTTAACGAAAACTAGGGCAGGGAATCACGTGATTATCATGACGTCATCGCTTTCGAAAAGCTCCGTTTTCAAAATGTTTTCAGTTCACACGAAAACGCAATGCCGGCGTTTTCAAATTCCTCGGGTTTGAAGAGCGTTTATGAAAAGCTCCGTTTTCGTGACGGATTAGTGTGGACGGTAGGACTAACCGTAGAAATAAAGTTCCGTTTCCAAATTCCTTCGGCGTAGTGTGGACCGGGCCTAAATTCGGGTTTCCAACACGCGATTCCCCTCGATTGTATTCACTGGTCTGTGGCAGGCGTGAACTTAGAAGCTAATTACAGGGAAATTGTGGAAATGGATCACAGGCCGACGTATGCTAATATGATTGAATCAAGACGGGTGAAGCATGTTTCAAAAACCCTGTCGTAGCATATACTGCACTGAGATCAAATCTAGTATAATGGGTTATGGCGAACACAACGTGCGAACAAAAGAAGATCGTGTACCGACTTTGTTTTAAGCAACAACAAACAAGACATTAGTTTACGTTTGGACTCACCCAATAACTGACGACACTTAAGGAAACAGTTTCAAGATTAAAAAAGACAAAATCTAATTAAGTCTAATAAACCTATTTAGTCGGTCACTCGACTTTCGTCTAACTTTGTTAGTCAAGAAGAGAAAAACGAGATGCATGAAAGAATGAAACATAACAGGATCCAAACTTTAACACGAAACAACTATAAGGTGAAGTTACTTTCTTATCAAAAATACTAATTTGAAATATTTTATAGAAGTATAGTTGAGTTCACTACTTGTGCCTTATTTCGTTTATAGGCGTGATAGGCCTC
>Ga0126338_10001997_pt1 | contig 13738 bp, 3 predicted proteins | sample OrbCmetagenome_2_FD_92529 | JGI IMG/M metagenome (GOLD analysis project Ga0126338, IMG submission 92529) | Coral microbial communities from Petempiche,Puerto Morelos, Mexico - Orbicella C C metagenome | ecosystem: Host-associated > Invertebrates > Cnidaria > Coral | place: Petempiche,Puerto...
GTTTAGAGATGAGCGAAACTTGCGTTTTAGGTGCAGGGATCCGAACCAATGGTTACCTAACTTTTTAAAGATGCTACTTTTAGCCTTGCTTCAAATCTAAACACGTGTATTTCACTTGTGAAAAACTATCGATTTGCACATTGTTTAGGTTGGATATTCCTGCCCATATCAATTTTCTTTTCTCTCGTAAGTTCTCGCGCGTTTAGAAATGTGCCGCACTCGCGCTTTAGGTGTAGGGTTCCCAACCAATGCTTACCTCACTTTTAAAAGAGGCTTCTTTTAGTCCTGCCCCAAATCTACACACTTTTATTTCACTTGTGGAAGTCTATCGATTTGGACAGTGCTTGGGTGAGAGATTCTCCCCACTATTACCTTTGTTTTCTCTCGTAAGTTCTCGCGTGTTTAGAGATGCCCCACACTCGCGTTTTAGGTGCAGGGATCTCAACCAATGCTTACCTAACTTTTTAAAGATGCTACTTTTAGCCCTCCCCCAAATCTACACACTTGTATTTAACTTGTGAAAGTCTTTCGATTTGGACAGTGTTTGGGTGAGCGATTCTTGCCCATATCAACTTTCTTTTCTCTCGTAAGTTCTCCCGCGTTTAGAGATGCGCAACACTCGCGTTTTAGGTGCGGGAATCCCAGCCAATGCATACCTACATTTTTAAAGATGCTACTTTTAGTTCTGCCCCAAACCTACACACGTGTTTTTCACTTGTGGAAAACTATCTATTTGCCCAGTGTTTGGGTTAGAGATTCCCGCCCATATCAACTTTCTTTTCTCTCGTAAGTTCTCGCACATTTAGAGATGCGCCACACTCGCGTTTTAGATGCGGGAATCGCAACTAATCCTTACCTAACTTTTTAAAGGTGCTGCTTTTAGCCCTCTCCCAAATCTACACACGTGTATTTTATTTGGTAAAGTCTTGCCATTTGGACAGTGCTTGGGTGAGAGATTCTTGCCCATATCAACTTTCTTTTCTCTCGTAAGTTATCGCGCGTTTAGTGATGCGCCACACGTGTTTTAGGTGTGGGAAGCCCAACCAATGCTTACGTAAGTTTTTGAAGATGCTAGTTTTAGCCTTGCCCCAAATCTACACACGTGTCTTTCTTTTGTGGAAAACTATCCATTTGCACAATGTTTGGGTTGGAGATTCCCGCCCATATCAACTTTCTTTTCTCTTGTAAGTTCTCGCGCTTTTAGAGATGCGCCACACTCGGGTTTTAGGTGCAGGGATCCCAGCCAATGCTTACCTAACTTTTTAAAGGTACTACTTTTAGCCCTCCCCCAAATCTACACACCTGTTTTTCACTTCTTGAAGCCTTTCGTTTTGGACAGTGCTTGGGTGAGGGATTCTCGCCCATATCATCTTTCTTTTCTCTCGTAAGTTCTTATGCCTTTAGAGATACGCCACACTCGCGTTTTAAGTGCAGGGTCCTAACCAATGCTTGCCTAAGGTTTTAAAGATGCTAATTTTAGCCCATCCCAAAATCTACACACGTTTATTTAACTTCTGGAAGTCTTTCGATTTGGACAGTGCTTGGGTGAGAGATTCTCGCCGATATCAACTTTCTTTTGTGTCGTAAATTCTCCGGCGTTTAGAGATGCGCCACACTTGCGTTTTAGGTGCAGGGATCCTAAACAATGCTTACCTAACTTTTTAAAGAGGCTACTTTTAGCCCTTCTCCAAATCTACACACGTTTATTTCACTTGTGGAAGTCTATCGATTTGGACAGTGCTTGGGTGAGAGACTCTCGCCACTATCAACTTTTTTTTCTCTCGTAAGTTCTCGGGCGTTTAGAGATGCCCGACACTTGCGTTTTTGGTGCCTGGATCTCAACCAATGCTTACCTAACTTTTTAAAGGTGCTACCTTTAGCCCTCCCCCAAGTCTACATACGTGTATTTCACTTGTGGAAGTCTTTCGATTTGGACAGTGTTTGGGTGAGAGATTCTCGCCCATATCAACTTTCTTTTTTCTCGTAAGTTCTTCCGCGTTTAGAAATGCGCCACATTCGCGTTTTAGGTGCAGGCATTCCAAACAATGCTTACCTAACTTTTAAAAGATGCTGCTTTTAGCCCTCCCCCAAATCTACAAACGTGTATTTCACTTGTTAAAGTCTTTCGATTTGGACAGTGCTATGGCGAGAGAGCCTTGCTTATATCAACTTTCTTTTCTCTCGTAAGTTCTCGCGCGTTTAGAGATTCGGCACACTCTCGTTTTAGGTGCAGGGATCCCAACCAATGCTTACCTAACTTTTTAAACATGCTTCTTACAGCCCTCCCCCAAATCTAGACATGTGTTTTTCACTTGTGGAAGCTATCGATTTGCTTAGTGTTTGGGTTGGAGATTCCCGCCCATATCAACTTTCTTTTCTCTGGTATGTTTTCGCGCGTTTAGAGATGCGCCACTCTCGCGTTTTAGGTGCACGGATCCTAACTTTTTAAACATGCTACTTTTAGCCCTGCTTTAAATCTACACACGTGTTTTTCACTTGTGGAAAATTGTCGATTTGCCCAAGTGCTTGGGTTTGAGATTCCCGCCCATATCAACTTTCTTTTCTCTTGTAAGTTGTCGCGCGTCTAGAGATGCGCCACACTTGCGTTTTAGGTGCAGAGATGCCAACCAATGCTTACCTAAGTTTTTAAAGATGCTACTTTGATCCCTGCCCCAAATCTACACACGTGTTTTTTTTTATCTGTGGAAAACTATCGATTTGCACTGTGTTTGGGTTGGAGATTTCCGCCCACATCAACTTTCTTTTCTTTCGTAAGTTCTCGCGCGTTGGGAGATGCGCCATAGTCGCGTTTTAGGTTCCGGAATCCCAACCAATGCTTACCTAACGTTTTGAAGATACTGCTTTTAGCCCTCCTTCAAATCTACACACGTTTATTTTACTTGTGGAAGTCTATTGATTTGCACAGTGCTTGGGTGAGAGATTCATGCCCGTATCAACTTTCCGATCAAATGTTTTGCAAATCTGTGTAGGTTTTGTTTGACGGCAGCGGCTTGGTCTTCAATATGAATGCAGTTCTCTTCAAGTTCAGCAATTTTGTTTCCCTTCTGTTGCGCTTTTTGTTTTTGCAATTCAATCGCTGATTTTACTTGTAACTTGCGTTCAGTTGCAGCTACTTCCAAAAGCATCTTGGCATGACCTTCGTGATCTGTTAAAGCACAGGCGTTGAAAATGGCAACTTAACAGTCCTTACAAAAGAACTTCAACTCTTCTTTTTCATGGTGTTTCTGCTGGCAAAATGCTGGTCGTTTTGACACTTCCTCGATGTCTTGATCTTGAAAGTCTTTCAACGCTAGCACACGGTGTTCTTTACTAGCTCGGATTATGTTGTGTGCGGTAATACAGTCGTCACCCCAGAATGTACAACACTGGAAACAGTACAAACTCTGTGCGCTTCTTTTGTCGCAGTTTCCACATTTCACTCTGGAGGAATTACACTCTTTGATTGCCAACACATCTAGCAAACTGTTGATGCGAAAGTTGGTCGGTAAGTCCTTCAGATTTCCACTCCGTTAGGGACTCCACTCTCTCTTCTACACTCTGGGCAAGCTATGACATCATGGCGGCCACTCGCTCGTAGAATACCGTTCAAGCAGTGAAGACAAAACTGTGTAAACATGGCAGCTGTTTTGGATCAGTGAATGTGATCATGCACATAGAACAGGATACTTCTTCGTGAAGATTGTTTCGCAAGGTTTGTATATTCATGATTAAAGGCGGAGAGACAAACTGAGGCTCGAGATGACAACGCCTCCAACAATGGAGCCTTGTAATATAAAAAAATACCGTACTTATCAGACTTTTAATATTGACCAGTCACAAGAGGTTTGACTTTCTGTAATGTCTGACTTCTTTGAATTGTTTACACTTTGATTACCAAGATTCCTAGGAATCCTCAGAATAGCGTGACCTATGAAGAAGATTGCGAAACAGCGAGCTGCCTTTACAGGTTATAGACTTTCTGCATCAGTCTATGTGCATCTTTTTGTTGGAAAACCATCTCCATCAAATCTCCATCACTTGTCTCTGATGAATTGAAGATGTTCTTTGGTTTCTTTAAGAAATTTATCGAAATTGTCTACAATTCAGGAATAAACATTCCCGGGAAGAGAGGGGAAGGGGAGTTTGGGTAAAAGGACAACAAAATGACTGGGACGCCAGCGATTGCAAAATAACAAGGTTGGGAAATTTCAACACTCGTGTATTATCAACTCTGGGAATGGATTTCTAGCTATTTCCACATGACGTTTTGTTTTTAAGGATGAAGTTAATAAGTTACGTGGTAATATTCACACAAAGAGACTCCAGTTTTGGGAAAGCGATAACGTTCTGGTGAAATCTAATTGCGGCGGTAATCAATAGATTACTAATCTGTTGGCTAAATCAATCTCTTAAATAAATCATCGGAATTAAACTTTTCTTGTTCACCATCGACTAACCATCACTACAAGTGTTAGCAAAAATTGTCACAATTTATTAACATTTCTCTTCACCTAAATTAAACCGTGAATCCCATTTAGGCACTGAAGTCAACAGTTAAACGCATTATGTAATGTTACAAAATATACACTATACTATTGCTTTTTAACACAAATTCAGAATTAAGATGTTCTTTGGAAGAGATATGTCCACTAAAAGTTGTTCAAGCTACAAGTCATACTGCTGTGTGGTTTCTGAGACCAGTAATCTAAACTATCTATAACAATGACTAATAACACACAATTTTCGTGTTTCAAGGTTCAGTCCATGAGTGAGCAAATCAAGCAAATTGGAAGACAGGATATTAAGATTAAACACGCTCTTTTTATTTTTACATCTTAGAAAAGTTTAAGCCTGAAACTGTTATTACAAAGGTAGATCATTCTATAGCCATGGCTTTCACGCTCAGCTTTCACAATTCATTGTTTCCCTAAACCTGGTTCCCAGGGCTTTTCCCTTAGGTTCGAACAATCTTTAAGGAGAAAGCCTTGGGAACGAGGTTGTGTTTCCCTGACTTTTTTTTCAAATTGTCAATTTTTCCTGAGCCAAAATAAAACTCCATGACATTTCTCTGACCTTGAAGAACTTTTTTTCCATGCACACCATTTCCCAACTTGTTGCAATCATAATAACTGAGAAACTGGCATTGCCGAGTGAAAAAGTTTGATTAAATTTACTGAAATGTTTGTTTCCCTCTTCTTGTTACATGTTGAGAAACCTACATGAATGACAGACCAATTTCTTGTCCAAAGCACTAGTCGCTTCGCCTGCTTCGAAACCTAACCAGCCTTAAGAACCCAGTGAGAGCCCAAGGTTCGGGTACAACCTTTAGCTTACTCCCTTTCTGATGCGAGGTCCGCACTTAAAGCACTGGCTACATAACACAGTCATGCAAAAGTGACACCAAAGGTAATTACTTCTAGATACAAAAAATTGCCAACAAGCGCTCAGACCCCCACTCGGCCAATATGGCGATCGAAAAAAATGCGGACAAATATTTGGCCGAAATATGACCTAGAAATTCCCGGCGTGAGCAGGCGGTTTTCCCCCAGTACGAGGGAAAAATAAACTGAGATGTATGGGTTATTGACCAAGTGTGAGGTCAAGATGGCTGGATATTGGCCAAGTTCTTTTTTTGCGTGTTTATGGACCGAGACGGAGTCGAGGTCTATAAACTCGCAAAAAACAGAACGAGGCCAATATCCAGCCATCTTGACCGAACAAGCTTGGTCAATAAAGAATTTATCATATGGCTTTCGGGGAAATTTTTCTTGTGGGAGACGGCGGGTAGTCCCGAGCGGGCAAGATAGCTCCATCTTGCCCGCTCGGGTAGCCAATCACAGCGCAGGATTTGATTCATCTTGCCCGCTCACGGAGCTAGCCATATAATAAAAATAAGTCTTCCGTCCCTTTCCGTCCTGCTCCTGAGACTCAAAACATGTCCTAGCCATTTAGCTGCGCAATTCTTAGGCGGGAGTAAGTCTTTTTTTCAGCCGAAGCACGAATTTTTGTTTGCTTGGTTGCTCAGAAGTCCCAGAAACGATAAATACAAGTCCCGCACATTTTGGGTTCTTGTTTCTGAAATATTGTAACGTATCAATACATGGAAAAACTCGTTTGGCATTTCTTCTTCGCTTCCCGCCCTCTTCGAACTCCCGCATTTCGCTATTTCCTCTCCCACTTCTTGTTCCCTTTCCGTCTTCACCTCTCAGTATCCTAAACTACAGCGAATGATGGAAGGACAGCAAAAGGAGAGAAAGTGGGAGTTTTGGCTGTTGTCTGTGGCCTGTCTCTCTTCCTTGCACACTATCCATTTAACTAGATCGGAGTTTCGCGCTCATGGACAAGTTAATGCAAATAAAGAATCAATGGCTCGGGCCCGGGGCTAGAGGGGGTACTTCCCATTTGTAGGCTAATGGGGATGGGCCGCTCAATGGGGTCGCATTTTCACAAGTAGATTGACTAGAATGGGTTGCATTTTTAAAGAATGGGGTCGCGCATTTTCGAGATTTCTGTGGCAAGAAAAGTTTGGATTTAAAAATGGGAAGATTTGCGGTGAAAAAGTTGTTACCGTTCTACGTTCAGTTTTACAAAGGTGTCACTTCATATTAGGATGAAGTAGTTTTCATAAGGTAGGTGCATAAACAGAAAGTGATTAAATTGGGATCGCGAAAATTACATTTAACTAAAAGTGAGTAAGATGGGCTCTAAATTGGCCACAGAATAGACTATTTAAACAATAGATTGTTTATGTCGCGGAATTATCGGCTGATAGTTGCCCCCGCGGAAATTTGATGCTCTTAAAACAAATACATGCCCGAGAAGCGAAGCTTCGAGGGCAAATATGCTAAATTAGAGAAAACCAAATTTCCAAGGGCGACTATGAAACCGATAGTTCCGAGACATAAACACTCTATTGTCTTTACTGTTCACCTCTAAATTTTCTTCCGCGCGCCAGTTCAAAAGTCATATATTAATTATTTTCAACTTTTTTAGATGAAAGAGATGAAAGCCATGCATGAAAGCCAAATGTAAATTTGAAAAAGAAGACAGAGAAAAACCCACCTAATACAATTCCAATTGTTTATTTTTTATAAACCCGCTCTTTTACAGAAAAAATTTCACGGACAAGTACTATCCATCCTTTTATTTTCCTCGGACGGGCACTATGGGTTGATAGTGTCTCTTCGCGGCTGAACACTATCGCGACACGTGATCAATTTAAACCAATACGAATCGGAGAAAATTTAGGGGTGAACTATAAAATGGTATAGTGATTCTGAGGGGACAGCGGCATATACCCAATAAAAATTGTAGCCGCATCCCGGGTTACTAGAGAATCGAGTCGCTTTTTATTTGCAAATCAATGCCAGTAAATAGTGGTAGTGATCGTTACTGCTATTTCCATTGTTATGTTTTGTTAAACTACCACTGTTCAGTATTTTAAAACTGATTTATAGGTACCCTATACTTTAACAAAATGTACTGTAAATACCAGGCTTCACTATAACGACGCTGATCGGCATTTAGGGACTTTGTGCGGAGGGAGCTGCGAACGCACTCGGTGCACATTCCCTAACTACAGGCCTGAGCTAGCACGCGTGTAAAACTAATAATTAATTTCAAGCTCAATAATGAAACGAGCTCAAGTATTCACCCAAAAATGTAGAAAGGCTACAACATATTGTGAAACCTAATCGGGGCTGTACTCAGGGCATTATGAATTCTATGAAATCAATCACGTAGATTGGCAGTTAAATAAAACAATCGCCCTTTAAACTTCCCCTGTTTACATGCATAAAGTATCACGACAAATATGGGAAAATATTGAAACAGTTTATTGACATTTCTTCACCTAACAGTTTTTATCTTACAAGAGAAGCGCGTATCTACTTTTACCCGCTGGTACATTGTCACACCCATTATTAGTCTTGTTAATGTCACACAACATACACTACTGATTGTTTCAGTGTACAACAAATTCCAAATTAAAATGTTCTTTGTTAAGGACGCATCTTCTAAACTTAGGTGAACCTACAAATTACACCGCTAAGTCAGTTTTGAGATAAGTAATCTAAACTAGCTATAGCAATGATAGATATTGTCAACTAAGATCAGACAATCTACCACTAATAAGGAAATATAATGGTTTAAAACACTTGAAATTTAAATTTTAAACAAAGTGAGTTTTCCGTCTTTTCTCCTCGAAACAAAACATATGTTACACTCGAAACGGAAAATAGATGAGTAGCTACTTGAAAGGTAACTTTTCAGCTATTTCTATTCTGTGAGTTTTCTAATATGTAACCAATTCAACTACAGACTACCAGTGACAAATGGTTTAAAATCATGTATTTCACTAATAGCAATGAGAGAACCGATTCATATTACATGGCAAGTGAGTGGATATATCTATTCAAAAATCTGGATGCGATGGTTGTGGTAGTCAGTCACTACTATCCTACCATCACTAAGAACTGCTGTAGCGAGTGGGCCAACAAACTCTCCTATCCCGCTCCCTCTTATTCCAAATGTTTTTACAAACTTTCCACTCAGTTCAAACACCTGAACTCTATGATTTGCTGTATCACAAACCATCAGTTGTCCTGCCTTGTTAACTAACAAGCAACGAGGACTACTGAACTCCCCGTCCCCCTCCCCCTTCTTTCCAACCTTATACAGGAAATTCCCATCCCTATCTAATACATCGATACAGTGTTTATCCTTGTCTGATACTATAAGATGGTTGTCATATTGCACACAGTGATAAGGAAAGGTGAAAAAACCCTCTCCGCCAATTTTACATAAAAACCGACCACTGGGAAAAAAGATCTTGATTAGTTTGTTATTTGAATCAGCAACAATATAATTTCCGTCACTGTCTATGGATAAACCAAAAGGATCCTTGAGCTGGTGATCTAGATTTCCCTTTCCACCAAACTGGTTCAGGAACTCACCCTGCTCACTAAAAACTTGCACTCGGTGATTATCACTGTCTACCAGTATAATGTGGTCATTGTTATCAAAAGCTATCCCAACAGGATAGTTAAATTCTCCCTGTTTATCACCCTTTCTACCAAACGATCTTAGGTAAGTTCCATCACTACTAAATATTTGAATTCTGTTATTACCTTCATCAGTCACTGCAATTTCATCACTTTTATTCACTGCCACTCCCCGTGGACCGTTAAACATTCCAGCAGCTGACCCTCGTTGCCCAAACGATAGCACGGGTCTAAACTGTCTGGGTTTAACTTCAACAACGAAAGGGCTGCCATAAACGTGATCTTCATTTACCTTCACTGACAAGTCACGTTTTTCAGTTTCTTTAGCGAAGTAACTGATCTTGTAGCTGCCATCTTTGTTATCTTGGACTCGCACTTTCGTCACACAATCCTCTCCCTGATGATTTTTGATTCCCACTGTTATGGAGTCACGCGCTTCATAACATTGTTCTCCTTCAGCATTTCTTGTTGTCAAAACAAACTGTGCTTCAAGACCGACGATAGCTTCACTTGTTCCGTTTCCTTGGACACTTGACTGATTCGCACTAGTTTTGCTGATAAATGTTTGGAAAGCGCCGATTCCTTCAGTGACAGTTTTCGCCATTACTGATTCGTTTTCTGTGAAAATGAATCGACGAAAGCCTTCAAGGTCACAACCTACTTGGTTTCCAACATCGCTGACATCTTCCTTAAACATTGTGGTCAGTGACTTGTCTAACTGTACAATCTCAGCGCTTGTGCTTCGCTTTAAAAGTGTGTCAGTTTTTTCAATCCCTGTCTCGATAAGCTTTACGTTCTTGTCCAGATTGCGCTGTTCAGTTCGCAGAGGCTCGAGAGATTCTTTAACTTGTATGTCCACTTTGTTCAATATTTCCTTCTCCTTGGCTTCGATAACTGCCATCAAATGTTCAGCAAATCTGTGTACCTTTCGTTTGACGGCAGCGGCTTGTTCTTCAATGTGAATACAGTTCTCGTCAAGTTCAGCGATTTTGTTTCTCTTCTGTTGCGCTTTTTGTTTTTGCAATTCAATCGCTTTTTTCACTTGTAACTTGCGTTCATTTGCAGCTACTTCCAAAAGCATCTTGGCATGACCCTCGTGATCCGTTAAAGCACAGGCGTTGCAAATGGCAACTCCACAGTCCTTGCAAAAGAACTTCAACTCTTCTTTTTCATGGTGTTTCTGCTGGCAAAACGCTGGTCGTTTTAACACTTCCTCGATGTCTTGATCTTGAAAGTCTTTAAGCGCCAACACTCGGTGTTCTTTGTTGACTCGAATTATGTTGTGCCCGGTGATGCAGTCGTCACACCAGAATACACAACACTGGAAGCAGTACAAACTCTGTACGCTCTTTTTGTCGCAATTTCCACACTTCACTCCGGTGGAATTACATTCTTTGATTGCCAACACATCTAGCAAACTGTTGATGCGAAAGTTGGTCGGCAAGTCCTGCAGCTTTCCACTTTCAGGGACTCTACTCTCTCTTCTACATTCTGGGCAAGCTATGACATCATGGCGGCCACTCGTTCGTAGAATACCTTCCAAGCAGTGAAGACAAAAACTGTGTAAACATGGCAGCTGTTTTGGATCTGTGAATGTGGTCATGCACACAGAACAGGATACTTCTTCATGAAGATTGTCTAGCAAGGTTTTTATATCCATGATTTAAGGCGGAGAGACAAACTTGGTATCGAGATGAGAACGCCTCCAACAATGGAGCCTTCTGATATAAAAATACCGTATTTATCAGATTGTTAATATTGACCAATCACGAGAGGTTTGACTTTCTATTATGTCTGACTTCTTAGAATTGTTTACACTTTGATTGCCAAGATTTCTAGGAATCCTCAAAATAGCGTGACCTATGAAGACGATTGCGAAACTGCGAGGTGTGCTTTGCAGGTTATACACTTTGTGAATCAGTCTGTCTACTTCTTTTTGTTGCAAAACCTAAATCTCCATCACTTGTGTCTGATGAATAGAAGATGTTCTTTGGTTCGTTTAAGAAATTTATCGAAATTGTCTAAAAGGATAAACATTCCTGGGAAGAGGGGGGAGGGTGAGTTTGGGTAAAAGAACAACAAAATGACTGGGACGTCAGCGATTGCAAAATAACAAGATTGGGAAATTTCAACGCTCGTGTAATATTAACTCTGGGAATGGTTTCTAGCTATTTCCACATTTCCTTTAATGTATTTAAGGATGAAGTTAAGTAAGTTACCGGGTGAATGCTTCCTGTCCTAGACCGTGACTGCCCTGAACTGACCATTTAAACCTCTGCTGGCAGAGTTACGATTGAGTGAACATTCATTTGCTCGTAATTAGCACAGCTAAAAACATACGCGGGTATAACTACTAACACTTATTTTGTAGGCTCATAATTAGGTGCCTTCAAATATTCACTCAAAGAGAGTCCAGATTTGGGAAAAATCTAACGGCGGAGGTAATCAATAGATTACTAATCTGTTGGCTAAATCAATCTCCCAAATAAATCATCCCAATCTAACTACACCTGTTTATCATCGGCAAAATATCAGAACAAGTTTGAACAAATATTGCCACAGTTTATTAACATTTCTCTACACCTAAATGAAAAGAGTCTACATAATTTTCAATCTTACCAGCGTGAATCCCTTTAAGGCAAGTAAATAGCAACATGCATGCATTATTTAATGTCGCCCAACATAAACTGGTGCTAATGAATTAAAATATTTTTTGTGGAAGATACGTCCACTAAACGTTGTTCAACTTATAAGTTATACTGCTGGGGCGTTTCTGAGACCAAGGACTTATTTATAACAATGATTGACAACTAATATCACACAATTTACTCGTATTACAAAACAAATCCCGCTATTTGTTTGTTGCCTGCGAAAGAAACTTCGATAAGAATTCGTTAAAAGCGCCAAAGTAATTTTGAGGAACTGATATTTACAACAGCTCAGCCTAAAGTTACTCTGTTGGACTACTTACGTAACAAGTAATGGATCTTCCACTGGCAAAATAAGATACTATAACGGTTTAGGAACCCTGACGTTCGAGGAACACGTAATACATGAGAAGCAGATAATAAAAGAAGTAGCTATGCATTTAATTTTTCAGTCATATTAACCGAGTGAGTTTTCGTAATTTGTATCTTGAGTCTTGTGATAATAAATACCGTATTTATTACATAAATTTTATTTGCCACCAAATAAAAGCGTTTATGGCTTCTACCCACGCTCCTAGAGTTACTTTAAACGCAGTGTTAAATTTTCAACCAAGAGTTTAAGATGATGAGGAAAGGCTGGGAGTACTGAACGGTCGAACTAAATGGGCACGGGGTCATAAAGTACAAACTTGATTGAGCAATAGTCTCAAGACCATCACAAGACAATCTTGTGACTTCGAGAACAATAGCAAATTCATTGGTAATAGTCACGAGTTTCACTGGAAAATAACTTAGCCTCGCTTTCAGCGATCGGTATAGGACGGGGCATGTTTCTCGAGTTCGTCCTCTTTGTCTCCAGACCTGACACACGCAGCGAATTCGACCCTCCTCCTGCCTTCCTCCATCTCTTTTATATTATATGTATTTGTGATTTAGGCCCTTTTCCTTTTTTCTCGCGCTCTCACCTCTGCAAGAGCTTAACAAATTATAATAATTCGTTAATAATGTATTTCATATTAGTTTTAATCAATAAATCGGCCATTCTGCGTGGCCAAAATTTATCCCAACGACGACTTGTCTGGTTTCGATTTCTTGCCGAGCGCTCTAGCAAACAAAGCTCGACTGTTGACCTAGAAAATTGACATAGGTACAGCTTCATACTTATAACTTTGGAAACAAGGGAAGAAGACATAAAGACTGTTAATATTGACCAACCACGAGAAGTTTGACATTCTGTCTGAGTTGGAGCTTATGGCTCCGCTCACGACTTTTCACTAGGTCGTAAGCTCTCTTGCGACTCCGACTCCAACTCCGTGGCTAGTGAAAACCAGTCTTAATGCGTAAAATTTTAATGGAAGTGTCACCCAACGAAATCAAGGCAAGGTTTCGGCCATTTCACATGTGACGACGTTTGTGAAGCGAAGTATTACTGTAAAACACTTTGAATCTTGCCCTATCTTCGTTGCCTTTAATCCCAAAACTGATCAACGTCAATTATCTCCATAAAGAAATAAACACATCAGCAGGAAGACCGGTGATGAGAATTAAGGCAATAATGAAATTAAACTGGGTGATAATGTTTGATGTACCACCACTTTTGACCTCCATGACAGAATTAATATATAGATTTAGGCCAGCCTAAAAGCAGAGCTCCTCAGTTATTTTTCGGAATGTTGTTACTAATGAAAATAATCCAACATGTATGTGAGGTAAATTACGAATGATTTAATAGTTTCAGCCGGAACTAGTATTACATCAGCAGATCGAGGTGTAAGATGGTGTGATTATGAAACATAGAGCCACGATTTCAAGGATTTCTGGGAAGCCACTAAAAATCTTGATCACATAACAGAACTGTCTTCTGTGCTTTTTGGTGGCATTTCTTGTTCTTTCCTACCTTATTTAGAAAGACAAGGCATTGTTATTAATCATTATATTCTTCCTTAGTTAACATGGGGACTCCCTCACAAAAGAAGTTTACACATTTTTTTGTTGTGGGGACTGATTGAAATGCAGTGGTTACAATATACTCAGTCCCTGAATCTCTACCAAATGAAATCTCACAAAAATACCAAAACAGTATACATA
>Ga0126338_10001999_pt1 | contig 13735 bp, 10 predicted proteins | sample OrbCmetagenome_2_FD_92529 | JGI IMG/M metagenome (GOLD analysis project Ga0126338, IMG submission 92529) | Coral microbial communities from Petempiche,Puerto Morelos, Mexico - Orbicella C C metagenome | ecosystem: Host-associated > Invertebrates > Cnidaria > Coral | place: Petempiche,Puerto...
GGGGGGGGGGGGGAGGACCTACGATTGACTAGCATCCTATCCCAGGGGAAGCAGTAAAATCGCCGGTAGTGCCACTGGACCACTTTGGCCTGTACACAGCTACTGTGTAAGGCCGATAAGAGGCTTGTTGCTCGGAACTGAATAGCAGCCGGCTGGTCGACGAACGTACCAAAAAATAACAACAAAAGAACGTACCACAAGGGCTGCATATTCCTCGTGGATCTCTATGATCTTTTCATGAAGACTTCTGTCCTCAGCCTGAAGCGAAAAAAAAACAATGAAACAGATTAAGACCTCATACATAAAGATTCCACTGGTCAACTAAAGGCCTCTTGGAGCAAAAAGAGTGTCGTTACCAGGTCGGCTCATTATGTAAATTCTCCTTACAATATCACTGCATTGTCAAGCAGACAAGTGATGAGAATAAAGAAAATCACCAATGAGAGGACACTGCTTTGATGCAAAATATTAAATTCCCAGGATTGACACCAAAGCAAGTGCAAGATATTCAGTTGGAAGAATTGATACATACAACTCGGCCGTTAATTTTTGCGCAACAGACAGTCTTAGATTTAAGATTTTTCGTACAATACTTTATCCTGTTAAAATTGCGGGCAAATCTCACCTCCAGCTTCTTTATTTTGTCCAGTTCGTCTTGGAAGGCCAGCACGGCATCGTGTTGTACATGGTGGTTTTGTTGGTATTTCTGTGCAGATGGTAAATCCAAACCAAAGTCTTCTTTTTCTATGGCGTCCTGTGCAAAACCGAAACGGTGACAAAGGTTTATCATTTGTTAACAAAATCCCTGTGGCCAAAGTAGAGCTTGATGTTGAGGAAAGGGTTGACAAGATGTCCAACGATATGTTGGAATAAAATCTATTCTACTTCAATGAACCATATAATAAATTTTCACCCAGCCATTTTGCAAAGCACTTTCCCAAGAAGTTAGTGACCCGACATAAATCATTCAAAAACAGGACTGCACATCCTTAACATTTCGTTATTTAAATGTTAGCACAACTGCGAAACACTCGTTATTAATTAGACTCGAGTTAATTCTGAGCAGCCTATTTTGGCAGCATACATGTAAGGGGCTCAATTAAAGTAAAAAAAAAAAAAAAAACCTTCAAAATTTTCGCTAAGGAAAAACATTTTGAACATGGAAATATTAAATTACCTGTTTATTGCGACACAGCGTTTTGGAATCCAAGCAGGCCATATTTTCGCAACCAAGCATTATACTACACTTGTCTAAAGGAAGTGAATTCTCTGGAACAACAAACGTACGTGCAAGCACAGACATATTGTCGCCAGTTCCGTTGTAAAATTTATATCTGTCACAGTCTTTGCCAAAACGGTGAGTTCGAATAAATAAATGAATGCGCAACAAAGAAATAATGAGACGTTTGCAGTGAACACCTGCTGCTTATGCATCACCCAGCCAAGATAAACAACTTCACCGAGGAAAACCGCAAATAGGTCGAGTAAACAATATTTTGAACATTTTGAAAATGTGCCTAGATCGCATAAAAACAAGAAACCTTGTTTGCGAAGTCTGTGGAAGTATCTTGAAATACGCGTTTTTCTTCCAATAGGAGTTGTTCCATGAGACGAAATCGTTGCATTTGAAGTTTTCAGTTCTATCGTCGTAAATATAATATCTTCCCATAATTTCTACTGCATTTTTTTCATCTCAAAATCTACGTTTATAAGGAAACTCAAATTCGACTTCCTGTGTTCAAATACCTTCAGTGATTCAAATATATCTGCGTAAACATGGTATTATGCTTTCTGTTGTCGTGTTATCGACAATACAGGGAATGTTCAGCAAAACATTTGCTTAAACTCATTGTGGATCCTGACTTGACAGCACTGTAGCAATCTGTTCGTCGAATTTTCTTCACAATGCAAGGGTATATACCAAAAACACCTTCAGAAAAAGTCATCGACAAAAAAATTTATTTTGACGGTTAGAAAATTTTAAAGCGGTTTTGGTAATTCAAGAGGATTTTTCTTTTATAAAAACAAAAAAACCGTTTCATTTCTCTTCGCATCTACTTAATCTACGGATGAAAACGCTTGGTCAGCGGCAAGGTTGCATGGCAACATGAAGTATTAACACTAAGGCATGCTGGATAGCAATTTTATTTTCAAAGAAAGTCACTCTCTCGTATCGGCTGTAGCTGATTCGGAACTCACTTGTAACTCTTCTCTCAAACTTACCTTTGTTTCTCTTATCCAGGCCAGCATTGCATCTAACCGGTGTGACTTATCCCCAGTTCCCACCTCCATGTCGAACTTCATCTTCACCCGAGTGCGGCCCTGGGGCGAGGCTCCACTGTCGTTCGAGTCTATGAAGAAAACAAAAGTAAGAAACGTAACTTTCACCTCAGCACTTCTCCAAAAAATTCCAAAGCCGACATTTTGATAGTATCCCTGATTTGGTATCTTCTTTTCTTACCGTCATCTAATCCCTCTGCAGACATGATGCGAGCAACAGTTGTTCTAGTTTCCGTGGGGGTACCCCCTGATGAGCGGTAGGTTCTCTTAGTAATTGTAATGACTTTCCTTCTTGTCTTCACCCCCTCCTCGTCGGGATAATCTGAAGTAGGTGTTGTTTCCTCTGTGGACACAACAGTTTTCTCCACAGGTAACTCCAGTTTCATTTTCTTGCCGTCTGATGTGCTGAAAGTCTGGTAAGTGAGAACTTTAGTGGACCGTGTTTCCAGACGATCTTTCATCTCAGACCAGCGCCTCTCAATGGACTGAACTCTACAAAGAGACGGAATACATGGCAGCTTAAAGGGGCTCAGTTACGGTATTTTGAGTTATTTTGGCCACATACAAAATTACCTCTAAATTAGAGGAAACCTAAAAATAAAAGTTTACTAGGATAGAAACACAACAAAGAGATAGTAATAAACCATAAAGGAACAAGGATGGTTAATATGCGCGCACTGTGACGTACATGTAGCTGCTTTAATGGCAGGTTAAAGAACGCTCAGTTTTTACTACAAAAAAACTTTTACGACGACTTGGTTTCGAATGATCTCAGATCTGTCTTTCCGTTTACACAGAAAGGATGAAACCGGGATAGAAGCTATTCAGTTTAGCCGAGAATCGTTAACTTCTAAAACCGAATTAAACAGAATTTTCTATGACTCCGAAACAAAATGCTTTGTTCGCGGACGAATCACTGTTTTATCCTGGTAAGAATATAATTGGTAAATTGTCAATGTAAGTTGTAATACATGTAAGTCAATATTTCCAAATTTTGTACATGTACTGGGATAACTTTGCAGTTTTTTCACAAGTGTATGTTATGTACTGTGTTTTTGTTACCAATAAAAGTTTACAAAAGAAATCACTGTGTTGTTCAAATATGAAACCCTTGTAGTTTAAACGTCTTACGAATCTGATTGTCCTAACGTCACTGGATCCGGAAACTTTTATTCTACCCTCGAGTTATTTAAGAAATCAAGTTGTGATCAGCAACAATTGCTACAAGTTGAACGAGAAAACCTACATGTACTGCTATCGCTGAAGCCAAAGAGGAAACCAATGGTGATTGAAAAAGTAAAATTCGATCGTAATTTTTACAAGTCTGAATTACCAAGTTGCCGGATATAGACTTTCTTCTCACTTACTTGATTCGGAGTTCATCGGCTCGGGAGTAGCGACCAGCAATTAAGATGTCTACACCAGAGATCATGTGCTTGATACTGGACTCGAACATCTGCAGGAATTGTGTCAAAGACAATTAACAGAACGCGATCCACTGCTACCCACAAGAACAGCAAATTTAATTTTAACGATGCGGTACTTGTACTTTCAAAATAACGTTTACGATTGTAACAATCTACACTTTTGCACAAGGAAAATTCAATCTACTTCCCGATGAAATGTTTTATACCCAACAGAACTTCTTTCGTTGAAATTTTGAGTCCTTTCCTTCATGTGTGTAATCATCCTACTCCAAAGCACAGTGACTAGGAGACGGACATGAGGGATAAAAATACACTCCACTTACCACGAGGGACTTTTCAATCTGGTAGAAGTGTTTCCTTCGCGTATCGTTGTCAATGGTGTCACCAACTTCCTCTTCCTGTGATTACGAACAAGTGAAAAGTGTAACTACGTACGAGTCAATTCATTGAACAAAATAAGGGAAGCTAGCAAAAAAATGAAAACCACGCCTATCAACAAAAAAGATATTCAACAAGTGAACATTAACACACATCCTGCCATTTCTGGAAAAAGTAATATTTTTTTTTTCAAAATTTCTGTTTATACAGCCCATTGCTTTAAGTTTGGTAATGAGGCACTCCCACGTTAGTTTTCATTTGAGGGGTTCTGTGCTAATCAGATGAGATCTTTTGTTGTATTCCTGTACAGTTTGCATAAATTCCGGGGTATAAATACATCTGTAACGTTCCGCATGAGTGGTGCGATGAGTGGCTCGGGCTCCAATGCTTTCAGGCAAGACATTTTCCTTCCACACTACCACTGCTATCTCAGGAGTATAATTATAAGCGTTAGGACAAACTGACTGAATGCTCGGGAGGGACCTGAAAGGGAGCAAGTATGCCATCCAAGGAGGAGTGGCAATTCCTAGCGTACAGGAAATATGGCCTGCTCCCAATTAGCCGGATTTTCAGATGGCCCGAGTGCGTCTACTTCCTCGTTTCTCCCTCCTCTCAAGGAGTGAGAGTGAGTGACCTTAGACCGCTGGGAATCAGGCTAACTCCCAGTGTGAGGCTCCATTCAGAAGGATGTTAGCAATGTTCTTTGTGATACTGAGATCAGACCGGTTAGACGTCGGAAATGAATAGTGATCTTGCTCATTCAACCATAGTCCTTCTTCTTGATCCCGCTCATGACAAGAATCTCAGTTTTACAATGAACTTACTGATTTGATCCTTTCCTCGATGTCATCCAATGAAGCGTCAACAAGTGTTGCCTGGTAACAAAAATAAGACCATGAGATGTTAAAAACAAAACCCAATGACCGACTACTGGACTACTGGTACGGTAACGCGAAGGGCATGGGTTCAAATCTCACTGAAGCCCCACAATTTACCAAACTTCTAAACAAGGATGATGAAATTTTTCACTTTACTCGATCCACAGTTCACACGATTTCACTCATATACAATAAATGGCGCTAAATCAGGTTTTTATATCTATTCTATGTCCAATAGTTGAGTAACTCTCAGTCCCTATCGACTGACTCAGATCTGTAACCATTACCAAAAAATTGTAATTTGAGTTTTCAGAAGTCGCTCAAAACGTTTCGTTAACATATGCACTCCACAGGGCAAGTCCTGCTATTGTCTTTCTGTTGTGTACTTAACTCTTACAAGCGTTAAGATGGGTGTTGCCCAACTTTTGGAGCAGCGAGATAAAAGGGAGCCAACCCTATAATGGAGTAGCATTCCATCCAGAGGGAGTGGTACTACAGGTAATCTCCTTATGTATCTACCGAAATGGTAATTAGAAGCTGGCCTGGTGAGATGCCAAGCTTGTAATGAAAAATACAATTTTACTTTTCTACAACCAAAAATTTTTGTACTGACCTCTTTTTGAATTTTTTCTGCCACTTGATACATCTGTTCAAGCCTGAAGAGTTACCAATACAAGCAAGTCATTGGTAAGAGCATCCTGACAGAAATCCCTCTCAAACACTGTTAATAATGGCCAATTTTGACCATTCTATCTTCTATGACATTTTTTTATTTCATGCATTTTTTTTTTCTGAAGTTTAATTTTTTTGGTCACAATAAAAGTAGAAATCAGCTTAACCCGGCCTATTCAACAGAAAGACAAAGTTCAACATGTGACTAACCTGGTTAGCTCAATTCTCAGTGACTTGTTGTAGTTATCCTGTGTCTCAACAAGCTTTGACCATGACTATCACAAAAACAATTAGGCTCAGTACACAACAAATGCATATTTTAACGTTTTGAAAATATAAGGTGGATCCAAACCCTACATACAGAATTTTTTAAACTTGGCCAAAAGTTGCGTCTTATCATGCTTATCCAAATTTGATAATACAAATACATTTCACGATGCCGTTTTTGAATTATAAGCTGCAATTAAGGGTGTTTTTAGCAGTTCATACTGTTGCTATGGTAACCTATTATGTCACAAAAATGATAACAATGTGTTCACCAATGATTGGGCAGTTTTTTGATACCATGATTGTAGCATCAAGTGATAAAGAGTGGTTATAATGACCCATCAAAATCTAAGTGTTGGAAACTGTTTTGAGTCACCTTATAAGCTAAAGAGAAATCTCTGGAAAATTTCAAAATTGGACTATGACCTCATAAATCTATCTATGACCTTATAAATCTATCATTATGTTCAAACTATTCAATGTAGTTTTCCTTCTAATAAGTATTGTTTTCATTGTAACTAGGATTGTCATTAGGATGTAAAATTTCAGAGTCTATTTTTACTATTATAATAATACAGTTTTGTAAGTAAGGCCTGATGTTCTATTACCATTTAGTATAAATCTACTAGCATTCTATCGTGAATGCCATTCTCTGATTGGCTACACTACTCACTATCTATTCTGTGATAGATAGTAGCATAGCAGTGTGCCCTTGATAACAAAATGACAGCCACTTCTTAGCCTTTTCAAAGTGTCTGTGAAGAGGATTTGGATAAAGTTTTGAGCAGCTTTCAGATTTATGCTAAAACAATTAAATTATTCGCTCTCGATTTCTATCGTGTGATAGTTGATGAGGGCGCAACCTGAGTCAACTATCACACGATAGAAATCGAGAGCGAATAATCTAATTGTTTAATGTAAATAACTGTGCACAAGTCACTTGAAAAAAGGCAGTTCTCACCACTTCCAATTCCCTGGGACTACATTCATAAGGAAACTCTAGCCAGGTTGCCATGGGGCCATAAAGAGCCTGATGGACAAATTATGAAAGCATAATGTTACTATTCATATTTTTATGGCAGTATAGAGACAACTGGTTTAAAATTGTTTTCTAATGTACAGCTGTCTTGTGTATTTTGGGGCCATCAGGCAGATAGGTGATTTGATTGAGATGTCCAAACAATCTAAATTTGAAGTACATTACATGAATACAGAAACCAAAACAATTTCCTCAGTTGATTGCCTAGACTAAACATCTTACCAATGGAATGACTGACCCTTGAAGCCTGACACAAAGCCTTTAACTGAGCAAATGTAAGCTCATGTCAAACGTTTATCAAGTATCATGGGTTTGCCCAGTTGAAATAAAGATTTGATAAAAGATCTAATTTTTTTTGCTTGCCTCGATCATTAGCTTTGCTGGTTTGCTTACAACTTCAAGGTTATCAACATCATTTAAATTAGTTCTTCAAACTCCTTGACAGAGCAGGAAAAGCAATCATTTTGTTTGTGGCATCCAAACAGTGTGCACAGGTCTGCATACATGTTTAAGTTCTGAGATAACCATACCTGGAGTTCACGGAAGACCATTTTCAAAGAATGCCTAGAGGCTTCCATGTCAGGAAATTCACTAATGCGATAACGGTTGTAATCAACTATCAGCTCCTGAAGAAGTTACAAACAAGGAATATTTCATTAGGTCATTAAAGTGCCAATGTAGTAAAAAATAATTCCTGCTTGTTTGAAAGGCTTTTCAAAGTAAAGAAGAATGGCGTTTTCCTTTCTGGAATGTCTCTTTTCATTTTTAGAGATATTTACGTTTTTTGTAAGGAAAGTGATGACGTCATAGGTGGTTCCACTAAAACAGCACAACACTCAATCGAGAATAACTCTAGAAATATTAAAGCAGAGTTCTTTAAACTTGGCACCAGAAATGTACATCACAAAAGAAACAGAATGACATCCGTCGTGCCATTGCCATGACAACAGTTATGCCGCTGGTCCTGTTTTAATTAAGACTAAAATTTCCAGATTTTATCTTAAACAAGGATCATCCACCCCCACCAATCTAATGGGGAGAGCTAAGACAATATGGGAATCATGTGTGTTCTGAGCAAGACCCTCTGTCCCACCTTAAAAGGTTGCAAATGGGGATATTTGGTTTTTCACAGAATGAGACTGGAGCCAAGAGTGTTGCCATGGCAACAACATAGTAGGTGTCATTCTGTTTCTTTTGTGATGTACATTCCTGGTGCCACGTTTGAAGAACACTGCTTTAATATTTCTAGAGTTATTCTCGATTGAGTGTTGTGCTGTTTTGGTGGAACCACCTATGACGTCATCACTTTCCTCATTAGCATAATACAAAAATGTGAATATCCCTAAAACAAAAAAAGATATTCCAAAAAGGAAAACGCCATTCTTCTTTACTTTGAAAAGCCTTTCAAATATGCAGGAATTATTTCTTACTTCATAGGCACTTTAAAATACAATTTAAACTTGCACCAACCAACCTTTATTCCTTGGGCAGTCTTTGGGAACCTCTGTTTTTCCAGTCTTTGTATGACTCTGTTAATTTCCACCACAAGCACCTTTGCCAGGTTACAGTACTCTTCAAACTTAAAGAGCTTTTCCTACAAAAGAAAATAGAACAGGAAATGCATTGTGCATGAAATCTAAAATGACTAAACAATACTTATTAGAGATTGCATCCATTAAAGTACAGTTTGATAATTTTTGGCATTAAAGCCACGGGATGGAAAAAGAGGTTGGAATAACAAGATCTTGTGAACTTCTTGTTCACATTTACAACATATACACTTACATTATCATGCAGTGCTTCCTGAACAGTGGGCTCTTTTGGAAATATTTCGTACAGTGAGGAAACATAAGTCATAACTGACTTTTCATCTGGATGGTCTGTGTGAACCAAGTCTAACACAAAAAGAAAAAAACAGGTGAGTAACTATAACAAAAGATTTGTCATGGCAGACTCCAGGTAGGAATCTAATCTACTAACCATAAGACAATCTCACCTTAAAATGCTTTCTTAGAAGCAATACATGTACCTCATTTAATGACGTAATAATGGGACAATGTTAGAGAGCAATGCTAGACACAAGACACAAGGAGGATTTGGGCTCAAGGTTGCATTTGATGTATACATGTACCTAAACACATGACATAATTATATTGACCTTGGTGGTATGAGATACACATATTGACAAATAATTATTCATTCCTTTTTTTTAACCTTCAACGTCCAACAGCCTAGGAACACCAAGTTCTTTCTCTGCAACATGAAATGAGTACTCCAGATTTTGATCAGGGCTTGCTTTATTCAGCTTTGAAAAGTCCACAAGATCTGGCCTATCATTAGGCAAAAAATATCATTAATTAAAATATCATTAATTATTACAATGAATGTTGGCAATGTTTCCAAGAATTTTGATGTGTATTGAATGTGGTAAGCTCTAGTGACTTCATCACATAAACAGAAACTGTCACTTTCTTTCACTTTTATTACTTACCTATATCTGTGGATAATTGCATTGAAAGCTAGGCCATCTTTCCATGATGAGGTAAAGTTTCCAACTTCCACTGAAGGGTACCTGGAAAAATTTTTTTTTTCTGATCAATTCATTACTTTTAGAGTCAGAATCTTTAACACCTAAAGAAAAGACATGCTGATATCAAACAAACAGTAAGCAGTTTTTCATTCAATCAACAAGCTAATCCATTAACAAAAAAATTAAATACCCTTTCTACTGTAACTGGATAAAACTTTTCAACTTAAGGAGGGGGGGCATTGGGGTATATTAGAAACTGCAAAACCGAAGGAAAAATTATCCAAAACCGCCAAAAAAATTCGACCAAAACCGAAAACCGCATACAAAACCGCCAAAAACCAATACAATAGTGACAAGTGGGGCATACAGAGCAAACTATACTAACACTAATTTTATCAAAGTATTTGTGAATGTCATGGACTTGTCTAAAGCCTTCGTATCTTTTAGTATCATTTAGCTTCTGCAGGCTTCTCTCTTCCCTTTTCACTTTAGATCTAAACATGTTTTGCTTTCAAAAATTCTCACCGTCTTTCGCCCCCTCCTCCTTAAAAAAAAACGCAACACAATCCACAATTGCTTCTTCCGTTGCTGGCACGGAAGGTACGATGACCAAATGATTGCTCTGGTCTGCGAGGTCAAAGTCTCAGGCATCATTCAAGACGTGTGATCCCCTACCATGACATTTAGTTTGTCACGCATTCCACTCAATGACTTTGGCATTTCATGGCTACCGGAACCCAAATAGGACAAAATAGGAAAAACCAAATACCACATTGGATACCAAAACCAAAAAACATGAAAACTGAAAACCAGATGCTAAAAAGCGAAAAATCTACAAACCGCAATGAACACAAAAACCGAAAAACTGAAGTCTTCTGGCACAAAAACTGAAAAACCAATCTAAAAACAGCCAAAACCGCACACCGAAAATCCCAATCCCCCCTCCTTAAGCCCAGTCCCCTTTTCACTTTCAGAAGTCTTTTTTTTGTACTATCTCATTATTTATTAATATCTAATAACTTACCTTATCAAATAATCAACCATGTAAAGTAAACCTTGGCACCTTTACCAAACTTTCATATTTAGACATTTTTCCAATATACTTTATGCTTAATTAAATAATTTCTGTGCAACCAATAACCAAGGCTACAAATAGAATGATCAATAAAAAGCTATAATTTGCAAAGACTTCTACTGTTCCAGCCAATTGCTTTGTAGTTGTCAACAAATACTTCGACTTGTTAGAGTTTGGATCTCATAAAGTGCAAATTCAGTGAAATATTAGTTTCAAGCATTATAATAGGACTGTGAAAATTGCATCATTGTGATTGGTTGAAAGAAGGGAAATTCTTCGTTCATTTTCAATTCCTCAGTCATATAAGAAATGAATAACAGTATAAAAGCTCCAGCAAGCAAGAATTTACACAAGTTATGGCATTTGAAAATTCTTTCAAACAGTACTCAACTAAAGGCTGATGCAATATGGAGAAAATTTGCAAATGTCACTTCTAGTGTAAATCCTTATTTTACTTGCATTCATCTGATTACCTTATATACTAATCTTTCTACAAAGAACTGCAGTTACTCACGACTGATTCATTCATTCATTTATGCAGTTACCAGTAAACCCTGCTATCTCAACCTGTTAAGGGCACTAAGATAGTTTGAGATGTCGGGGAATTGAGATAGCTGATAGCAAGTGCCTTAAATAGTGGGGGTTTCATTAAAGTATTCAGCAGGAAGGCAATTGGTTTTCACAGGCAGACTCGTTTTGAACTTGCTGCTATCTGGAACTCAAGAACTGAATGATATCATTTTCTCTTGGATATACTTTAGTTCATGATAATATTTCAGGAGTTTCATTAACGGCCAGGCATGGGGCAAATTGACCAGCTTTGAGGACAAGTTTGCCTGCCTGGTTTGACCATCTAGAGGAATTTTTTCTTTACTTAGAAGTTCAGTTTGAGATAACCAAGTTTTGAGATAGCCAGGTTCTATTGTATATTTTCTGATGTACATACACATAATCACTCTGGAATACATGCAGATAAAGATTTACATAGAAATAGAGCCAAAACACAGCATACCCCTGAGTTACTTTCTGTGCCCACAGGAGAAGTGCCTCTTTGGCTGTCATTTGGTCCTGTTTTCCAACAACTTCCACCTCTGATATCTACATATATTAATACAGTAGCAAGTCAGTATGCAACATATGTTTGGGAAACAGGTTTTAAAATCATTGAAGTAATGGTTGGAAGCATTTTCAATCAACAACCGTGTACATGTACTGATAGGTGGAGTGGGTTAGATATAGCCTGGAATCCCATAGGACAGACTTATATTTGTACAAGGATCTTGCCTAAACTTCAAGCTTACATGAATGGAATGCTGTTATAAACTAACATCAAAATTTATGAAGATACATGTAAAAAGTCTCTACAGTAGCAATATAATATAAAGAATAAAATGAACCACAGTTGTGAACTTTAATGTCACTCTTTTAGAGATTTCATGACCTCAACAAGTTTAAGAGGATCATTATATGTGTGTAAAGGATTTGGAATCCAAGATGGAGGGAGGTGGGGCATTAATATTTTTGGAAGTTCACCGCAACCCATACATATTTACCATTAATTTGTATCTAACCTGGTAGTGCAAGATGATTGTCCATATCAACCCAAGAGTAAGTTTGGGATTACCATCCACAATGTCTTCGCTTCGAATGTTCACAAGTTTAACCTGAAGTTACAAAAACACCAGTGACATCGAGTTTTGTGTGAGGACTACAGAAGTGAAGGGAAAGTTGACAAGATCTTGTTCACGGATGTGTACTATACTGGAAAGCAAGGTGGGAAGGGTATTGCACTGTTTTATTTTGGGCTACTGAAGCTCATAGTTCTTGTGTTTTGTTTAGGGACTACATGTATGTAGGCATTTTACTTCACTGTGTCTTTTTTCACCTAAATAAAAATTCATTTTCTTGTATACCTGCTGGGACTGAAGAAACTCCAATGCAGTCTGGACATTCTGAAGTCTGTGAAATCGTAACTGACCTCTTTCTCTTGGCTAAAAAAATATATAAGAAAAGCTCTTTATTACATGCATGTATTAAATAAACAGCTGGATCACTTAAAATCAGTGAAAAGAAAAACACAAATCAAATTCTGCAAGAATGAAAAATGTCATGGAATCACAGTCATGCTTTTTGATTAGTGTTCCACAGCTGTTAAACAACACCTAAGTTTTCAACCTCATACAGAAATGTGGCCAATACAATCATGTTGATTACACAAACTTCCTTTTGGTTAAATCTGCAAATGGGTCAGCCATACCCCTGAAACTAATTTCAGTTTTGCAGCATAAGCAAGTTACAGAGCTCTCAAAGTGATTTATTGCCAGTATGTGGGATTGCAGATGGCATTTCACCTGTAGTTATACATGGTGTCGGCAAAGGAATCACCTCACTAATGTGGGTGACCTAAAACTACACTGTATGAGCCTAAAGATAACGATATGAAAAATGTTTAAAGCCATGAGAGAATTTCAAACCACTCCTTAGGCCGAAAATGTCTCGGCATAATTATTATTCTATCCCAATTTTGGAACACCAACTCCCTTGACCTCATGAAAGACAAAGGATCCTTCTAAAGGAAGATTTGTAAGCTTAAAATACTCGAAGATCTTTGATGATAATTTTAACAATCGTAAAGAATTATGAGCAGGATTATCTTGAAGAACTCAGTAATCTTCAATAGAATCTTCAAAAACTCCTCACCAAGATCTTCAAAGATCTTGAAAAATTTTTGGCAAGGATTTGGTACAGTCAGTACATTTAAATAACAACATTTAGCTGATGGTATAGTGGTAAATAGCTATAGACACCTGTATACCAGGGAAAACGTACCAAGTTAGTTTTACAAAGAAGCTCTAACAGTAGTAAAAGATTATTTCCATCTCGAAGTTCTTCATAAAGATCCAAAATTCTCACATTAACCTAAGGAGAGAATTCAAAATGATAAGAGGTAAATTTCATCTGGATATCTTACACATCAATATTACTGGAGAAGTACATGTACATGATCTCTCTTTGATTTATATGACCCAGCAGAGGAAAATATTGTAAAATGGCAGATTTTGAAAATAATGTTGACTTGTAAATAACCTAGCTAGCCATATAATAACTCTCCCCTGGATCAGTGGCAATAGGTCCATAAGTGATATATGTAATATAGGTCCATAAGTGATATATAATATAGGTCCATAA
>Ga0126338_10002003_pt1 | contig 13724 bp, 5 predicted proteins | sample OrbCmetagenome_2_FD_92529 | JGI IMG/M metagenome (GOLD analysis project Ga0126338, IMG submission 92529) | Coral microbial communities from Petempiche,Puerto Morelos, Mexico - Orbicella C C metagenome | ecosystem: Host-associated > Invertebrates > Cnidaria > Coral | place: Petempiche,Puerto...
AAACTCAAACTAGCAATTATTTTGTTTTACTTTTCGGTCGCGATAGACTGGCAAATTCCTCGCAAGCGTGTGGCAAGAGGAGCTAGAAAACTATGAAGTCCTGAAGCTCTGCTATATCTAAATATATCGAGCTAGTTTTTTGCTGTGTTATGGAAAAGCTGTTAATCTTCAGCATATGTCAAATTTAAAGTGGAGTAATGTACAGCTCATGTAAAAGAAGCATCCGTCGGAACACAACTTGGTCAGCGAAAAATATCTAAGCTTAAAGCGGAACATACCTAAATTCGACACTGTCTCACTTCACTCAAACTGTAGCAGGTTACGATGAAAATACTTAAGCAAAATTCCAACAGACGTAAACGCGTTGAGTTGTGGGCTAAAAACATGAAAAATTTCGGGAATTTCGGACGCCAATTCCCCCGCGCGACATCCGCAAAAATCCTCGCAGCATGTACGCGCGTGTGCCTCAGGTGATGGCGCAACTTGTTCTAAAACTAGAATTATTGTCCCATATCATGGGGACAACCCCAATACTACAAATGGCGCGCGCTTAAGGTCTCTGTCCCCGATTATGGCTCCTGATATAGTATATAACGCTCTGCTAAGTCAAGTTAATTATTTGAAGGAGGCTACATTAACACGGTATTGGTGATGCTTGTTTTAACTGTCTCGAATTTTGGCCATCTATGCAGTTCTTGTCTTTGCAACTGCTAAACTAAAACTACAGAAATCTCTTTTAACTTATAATTCAAATCCTTAGTTCGCAAATGTGATTTACTTCATCACATACTTCATTATAAACGCTCCACTGAATGCGTGCATGCATAGAGACATTACGACTTTATTTACTACTTTAGTAACCATGCCATGTTGATCGCTTATTGTTATCGAATAGCGTTGGCTACTGATACACATGTAAAATTATGACACATTTTAGAGCCCGGAGCAGCTCCTCAAAACATCACAGTAGTCAACAAGACGTCCGCAAGTATACTGGTCACGTGGTATAAAGTACCAAACGATAAACGCCATGGTTTCATTCAGAGTTACAAAGTGCATTATACATCAGCAACGGACAACGAGACAAAAAGTAAGGAAGTCAAAGCCCCTATCCGATTCTTGGAGATAGATGGCTTGGAACAAAACACCAACTACATCATTACAGTTATGGCTTCTACCAGTAAGGGATATGGACCAGCTAGTGAACCTATTTTTGTGGCTACAGATCCGGATAGTAAGTCTATTTTTGCACTTACAATTACAAATGAACTAGGTTGTTACAATGGATAGTAGCTTCTTACAGTGGCAACCGGGCAAATATACGTACCATTAATATTCTACAATAGGCTGGCAACCCATCTCGGGGGTAGAGTAGCTATGCCTCCCTCCTTTCCATTTACTCGTCCTAATTTATTCCAAGTTGCACTAGAAATCATGCGATCAGCTATATTCACCAGTTTGATTCATCATAACTCATTCAACCCCAGCAAAAAAAACGTGGCGCGACTGAGAAGGTTGTGGAAGTGCGAACTGACAAAGACTATGGTATTTCCCTACCTTGGCATCTTTAAAATTTGATTTTGTGCAACCTAGTCTGGATGGGATGCTGGTTTATCGCAGATTACACCTCATGCGAACAGTACATTTTCTTAAAAATATTGAACTGGTGACATAACATGCCTCTTCGTTTGTACCCACCTTATGTACATGGTGTATATCACTGCAATACGGATAAAAGGAGCTGCGTCACCGTTTCCGACTCTTTAAAAGTTTAGACTAAATTTTCCAATTTTCTTTGTTTGTAATCCGTGTTAATCCTCTCCATCCTTAACTATCCTTGTTCCTTTATGGTTTATTATTATCTCTTTGATGTTTGTCCATCATAGTTAACTACTATTTTCAGGTTTTCTTCAATTGCAAGGCAATTTCGTATGTGGTCAAAATAACTCAAAATGAATATAATTGAATACAACATCTGTTCCTTCAGAACCAAGTGCACCTCCCCAAATTGTTCGAGCAGTTAACAAAACTATGCACAGTGTTGGTGTCACGTGGAGAGAGGTCCCAGAAGGCCATCGACACGGTGACATCCTTAGTTACACAGTTACCTACCATTCAGCCACGCCTGAAGATACCATGCACGTCAAGTCTATAAGAACTCCAACACGTTTTGCAACCCTGACAAATCTTACCAAGGACACAAAATACAGCATCACTGTGATGGCATCTAATCAAGGTGGAGATGGACCTCCTAGCTCTCCCACGTTTGTGATCACTAGCAATGGCAGTAAGTTTTACTTTTTGCTAGCATAAGCGGCAAGATCAACCCTTTGTAGGAAAAAGATGGCGACGGGTATATTTACCCACAATTATTAGTATACGAAAATTTTAACAACGGTCATAAAAACGTCCAGAAAAGGATTGACATCTGAAAGGAGCTCAGTCACGGTCTGCGCATATTGAAAAGTTTAGCCCCAATTTTTCAAATTCGTCGTTTGTAATCCGTGTCAATCTTCTCCATCCTTAGCCATCATTGTTCCTTTATGGTTTATCATTGTCTCTTTGGTGTTTTTCTGTCTTATTAAACTGTTATTTTCAGGTTTCCTACCATTTAAAGGTAATTTTGTATGTGGCCAAAATAACTCAAAATACCGTGACTGAGCCTCTTTAAGAGCTAGCATACACAACGTCGTTAGCACAGGGCCAAATATTGCAAAAAATATGGCTTTCCTTGTTCTTTATGGGCTGTGTAAGGCTCGCATGGTATTGTGATAAAATGTACAGTCGTCATCTTATTTTCTACGGAGAATTGAAAGGTTAAGCCGAAAAATGCACCAGCTCATAAACTGCAAATTACCTGCAAACAAATTACTGTTCAAGTATTTTTCAGAACCAAATTTAAATCATTCATAATATTGTAAAATAGACAATTTCCCGTGATACGTTTTTTGCTTCTAGACACCTCAGTTAACAATTTGCATTGCACAAAAGCAGTTTGAACAAATTTGAGAGAAAACACCCTAACATAATTATCAGACCACATAAGCGTTGCTTTTTCGTTAATCAGATAAAATAAATTCAAGCCAATCGTAACGGCTTATTCGTATTTTGCCACCCAATCAGATTCGATTTTGTTCCCGACTTGTATATAATATATCCTTTTGGTGTTATCTACCACGAGGACGGTGGTGCAAGATAAACTTGTTACATAACTGTAAAGGGAAACAGCTTGTAGTTATTAATTTCCAGGTAGTGATAAATTGTCCAATGTACGTGTCCAACTTTGACTTTTCTAGGTGTTTTCCAGTGCCTCTGGAGAGATGAAGATGCCTTGTTTAAAGATCCGAACAGTTGTTTTCACTTCTACCGGTGTTCCAGCGGAGGTGCTATTCATCAGCACGAATGTTCCCCCGGAACTGAATTCCGACAATCAACACGTGATTTCAACCCATGCAACTCTCCCAGCGAGCCCTTCTGCCATGTCTAAGTCACCGTTGATTCTAATGTGTGTTGTGTTGTGTTGTGTTGTGTTGTGTTGTGTTGTGTTGTGTTGTGTTGTGTTGTGTTGTGTTGTGTTGTGTTGTGTTGTGTTGTGTTGTGTTGTGTAGTGTTGTGTTGTGTTTTTGTCTTTTCCCTTTTCCTATAAAATTAATGTTACGATTTTGAAGAGACTTCAAATGGATTTTTTCGCAGTTGTTGTTAATTAAATAACTGTGCCAATAAAAGCTAGCTTTTCCCTTTTTTCAGTCCTTTCTTTCTGACGGACTGGCTGACTGGCTGGTTGGATGATGTATGCATGTTTTGATCTAAAGAGTAATTCAATACACTTGTTTCTTGTTAGAATGTTAGGTGCTTGTCCAGGGACATGTGGCTAGAAAAAGAGAACATAACAATCAAACCGAGCATGATAACTTTGGCACAACTTAGCAGATAAGTTGAATTTAATGACGTATCACAGTACTGAACAGTAATAAAGATGTAATACCAACGAAACATGAAACGAAATTATACTTATGAAATGATGCTTTATACGGTATAATACCAGATCATCCATGAATGAGTGCTTCTCTGTAAAATTTAAAAAAAAAAACAGAGAAGGTGAAGAAATCCTTTAAAAGAACTGGCGTCTCTGTCTGGAATTCATCCCTCATTCAGTAAAATTAGCAATCAAATCTAAATTCCGCAAAAAAATAAAGGAACTACTCCTTGATGTGTTACAATGTGAAGACGACTATATTGAAGTCTCCCAACTGATACAGAAGTTCTCTAACTTAACGCTTAACATAGTTTATTAATAATGGTATTCTAGTTGCTTATGTATGTGTATATTACACTATTACTTTGTTTTCTGTTTCCTGTAGTTTTTAGATATCGTTTATTTGTACCTTCTGTAATTATCATTACTTTTTTTCTTGCTTTACTTTCTTTAATATAAACTCTTGCCCCCGCCTCGATTAGTTCTGGAACTAATTGCGGGGGCAAGAAATTCTTGTAACTGTATATAAGATATATAATTAAATAATATATAATTAAATTCGTATGTGTAGAAACAATTTTGTTTAAAATTTGTCAAATAATGACCTGTAAAAACTTACAAAAGGATAAATAAAATCTTAGCTTTTCTTCTCTCAATCTCGAACCTCTGCACGCCCAAAGGCTCATATTAAAACTTTGCTAAATCCATTTTGCCAATAATACGTTACTGTCACACTGTGCTCAATGGAAATGACCTTTCTCATTAGCAATTGCTCCTTAGCAAACAAATTTAAGGGAAAATTAAATGCCATGCAGGTGCAGCTGACAATTTTCAAAAGTAAACAACGATGACCGCAATCACTTAATATGAATATGTACTGTACAGTCGCCGAATCGATAATTCTTACAGATGTTTCAGAACTTGATTTGCCTTAATACACTTCTTTTGTTTTTGACGAAAAATACTGCCATTTCAACCAGTACCAGAAAACAACCACGTATTGAGTGGCCATGTTTTTCACAAGTTGCACGCCAGAGGCTGGTTAAACTGTATTTAGGCCTGTCATGACGAACCAAGATGCATCTCCCACAACTACGAGAGATCAGCAAGCGCCAATGGTCTGTGTGAATTAAATGACTGTGGAGTTGAAGGCCTCTGCAGCAGAGATAAGCCCCTTATCTACTCAGTGGGCCTTGTGTTTGAGCAGATACGAAAAATTAAAGTAAGTCATGTTATTACCTGTACAGTACAATTTGGCTACATTTTACCGTTGAAGAATTGTAGCTTTAAGGTGGCCGAACACAGTTTTCGCGCGCGCTTTTGCTGATGCAATTCAGCGCGTGCACAAGGATTACAAAAAACAAACATGCCGTCAATAGAGCGATCATTTTATTTACCCAACACCCGCACTATCTGTACTATTTTTCTCTATAATTGAACACAGTGTATTAATGGCTTTAGTCTTTTATCACAAAGGTATGTTAGAAAAGGTAACGATGCAAAGAACCCAGCAATTCTCAGCTTTTTCTTTGTTACCGAAAGAACCCAGTTAAATGCAGCGAATGCGTAGCAAGTCAAAAAATTGCGATTGAATGAAAAATGGCACTCTCGGAAATACGCCTATTTCTCGAGAACCACTCATTAGAATTTTACGAAATTTAGCAGGAAAATACTTTAGGAAATAAGTAACTGGAGTATTGAGAATAATTGAACTTTAACAGAGGAAATTCTAGATATTCCAGTGAACCTTCAACAAGGGATAATTAAAGATCTCTGTTAAATTATTAGCAAAATGGTGTTAACTTGTGAGAATCGTTACAAGTTTGTTGCATGCAAATTATCGAGAAAATCTAATGAACAAAACCGATTTTAAAGGCCTTCATATTTTTATTCATGTTGCCAAGGCAACTGCAGCCACGTCAGCGTAACCATCAAAAAACCAAAGTTTGTGTTATTAAATTGCTTGCTGCCATTTTTGGCGACTGAGAGATCAAGGGTTTTAGAGAAAAAGGTGAATGAAACACAGGTATCAAAAACTGTGTTCAGCCACCTTAAATTTCATGGTAAATATCTTTGATGTTACTTATGTTCTTATAATCATACCATCATTCTAAACAAAATTATTTAATTACCACACAACTTCATAGCATTTTCACGCGAAAGTATGAGTAACAATCCATCAGTTATCGGCATAAGAACATTAACAGCATAGTCACATAATTAACTTTCAACATTTTCAAATCGAGTAGATTCGATTTGGGTAATCAACGAAACCGATACGCAATTATGACTTGACTAAGTGAAATATGATCTCCTTCAGGTAAAATTTTTAAACCTCCAAATTAGCAAAATCATTGAGCTTAGGTAATTTTTAATCTCAGGTATAACAAATACTCTTTTTACTTTAGTTATTGGAGAGCCGTTGTCTCTCTTCCCCTAAACTTCACAGGGTAAAAGGATCAGCAGTTGGGAGAAAAAACAGACGAGATACAAAGAAGCTAGCAGGTGACGGGATTCATCTAACATTTTTTAATTGGAAAGTGCGTTAAAGTATTATGTCAAAGAAATGACGTGTTTTTCGAGTTACGTTATTCCATAGCCTTGCCGATAAAATTTAATTTGCTGTTTAGGTAATTTTTAATCTCAGTTATAACAAATACTCTTTTAATGGTGAGAAAGCAGCACTACGTCTCCGGTCAGAGAGATGTCGCTGGGCTGAGATCATTTCTTTACACAAATACGCTGGGACAAATATGCTGGTTTTAAGAACATCAAATTTCCAAGGGGCAACTATCAGAACGATAGTTCCGAGACATAAACACCTATTGTCTCCATTGTTAACCAATAATTTTTTCCGCGCGCCAGTTAAAAATCCTTTTGAATTATTTTCAGCCTTTTTTAGATAAAAGGCGCGAAAGCCAAATGTCAAATTTGAAAAAGAAAACAGTCAAATTGCGACTTTCAATTTTTTTTTTCTATAAGCCTATTTGTTTGCAGAAAAATTTCCATGGACGAGTACTATCTATCCAGATATTTTTCTCTGACGGGACCTTTGGGCAGATAGTGCAGCTCCACCGACGAACTTACGTTACCTTATCCTAATATCGTTACGTGATCAATTTAACGCAATAAAAATCAAGGAAAATTTAGTGGTTAATTGTAAAGAGTTATAGAAACACTAGTGGACGTGGGAAAAATTTAGGAAAGCTTCCCTTGGTTGCCATGGAAACATCAAGGTTTGAGTAAAATGACATGCCATACCAAATTGTCTTTTGTCTTGTTTTTCACGATCGCCAACATTTTTCATCTAGTCTGTTTGTGTACAAGGAAATAGTCAAATTTGCTATTTACTTTCTTCAAGAGATAATCTCTTGATAATCTCTTGCTTTCTTGCAATGTAGAGCAAGTATTTGGAACTTCTGTACTTGCTAGTTATATATCGCTGATACTGCCTCCGCCGTATTTTGATATCATTGTTTATAATTGCAGAGCCTTCTGCACCTCCTCGAAATTTCAAAGCAGTAAAGAAAACGTCTACCAGCTACTTGGTCACGTGGTTAGCAGTACGAGCAAGCGAAAGCAACGGTGACATTGATAGACACATAGTGGATTATGGCACGAACAGTAATAAAACAAGCAAGGTCACTGAAGCTCCCCCCCCCCCTCCCCCCGACATTTGGTGACAAGTAACTTACGACAGAATAACACCATCACAGTGTTGGCTTGTAATGAGATAGGTCTTGGACCACCCATTACATCTATTTTCGCGACTACAGCCGGATTAAGGCAATTACTCTTAATCAAGAGTGGGTGACTTTTGACGCCTTCACGAGCTTTAAGCACTTGCAACTTTAAAAGTATTGAAGTAAGAAACTCCGAATTTGGTAACGTTGCCTAAATTGTAATTAGGAACAACAAAGTTGTATCGACCCTTAAAAAAAATTAATTTGAATTTAACTCATTTTTGCGATAAACAATGTATAAACTTCAGACAGACAGCTCAAAATAGGACATACTTTTATAACGAAAATGGATAGGACTCTTTGAGGAAGTCTCTGCAAAGTCAAAAAGCCTCAAGCTTAGTAATTCTTTCTTGAAACAGTCGAACCTCTATCAAGTGACTCCCTATTAAGCGGCCAACCTTTATTTGGCGGCCAGCGGCCAATTTCTCGGAAGAATCAGCTATTGTCAGCTATACACTGTAATAGAAACCTCTGTTAAGCGGCCGCGACCAGCTTCTTGCCGTCCCAAGGGTGATTTTGTTTTTTTGTTTAATTTATACCTTTGTTAAACGGCCAGGAATATTTGAAGTTGGACGTTTTTAGCCAGATGAAGGTAAAAGAATGACAATGTAGAATACTGTAAAACACATTTTCAGCAGTATTTAATTCAAACAATCACAAAACAGTCTCTAAACGATTTAGTTTGTTTGTACAGCACACGAGCCAGCGTTGGGTTGACAGACACGTCGCGTCTGTACACGTAATTGTTTCTTTGGCTTTTGTTAGCATTATGGACCGTATTATAACCATCATTGTTCTACTTTTTCTCCACTTCCATTTGTTTGTACTTATATTTGATAAAATAAAAACTGACCACGCCCAACGTTGTCTTCAGGTGAACCTCTATCAGCCATCTTCTGTAAAACGATGTTGTAAAATGAGCAAGTTCTGCGCATTTTGGAGAAAGCGAACCACATTGGCTAATTTTTTCGTTATTTTTAGTTGGATTTGAACACTGGCGTAACATATTTAGCTTGAGCTAGTTCAGAGACCGATAGATGCATTAAACAGATCTGAAAAAACAACTGTAAAATTCAGAAATTCGAAGGTAAAATATGAATCTTTTTTTTTTTTACTAAACCTTGTCCTCGGGGTCGCCGTCGTTAATGCTAAGGCTCCCTAACGTCGTGGCCAACCAAATGGAGCTAATACTGAGCCATTTCTTTCAATGTTGAGCTGACCATAGCCCTAATTCCGATAGGCACGCTGAATTGAACTAGAGATATGCTTGAAATTCGTGAGTAGTACCTCGCCTTGGTGTGGACGCACCTCATCCCTCTCCCCAGCCTCTCACGATCGCGCTTTCTGCCGGAAATGCCGGAGAAGACACTTGTTATGTGCCATGTACACCTTAGTGCCAGTATCCTCTCTTACCGTTCCCAAAGTCTTAATTAGCCAATCAGAAACCGTGTTTACCGTCCTGATATTCTACGATATTAAGTCACTAACCTAATATGTCCAGATTTCTCGCCGAATTGGAGTTTCTTCAGTGTTGGTAAAACCGGCATCAGGCGGTCTTGGTCTCGTCCTCCACCGCAAAAAAAAACAAATAACGCCTGATCGCAGGTTTTTTTCTGGTACGCTTAAGTCGTAAAAACATTTCATTCTCGTACGGATCCCTTTTCTTATGCTCCGACTCCCATCGTGCGTCACTCAGCGTCTTTGTGTATGAACCAATAGGAAATGAGTAGTGAGTAGTTTCGTTTGCTATTTGTTACTGTGTGTCCTTTATGTAATTTGGATCATCCTGTTTTTGAACGGGTTTCTGCGGATAAAAATTATTAGGCACGAAATACCATAGTACTGATATTCTCATCTTAGACAGTTGCGACGCTAAAATAAAGCATGAAAACATAAATTAAGGTCGACTTGAACGGGATTCGAATCCACGACCTCTGGGTTCCTTGAATAAATTGTTGTCTGTGATTGTTAAAGTACACGGGGTTCAAGAAGGCGAAAAAACCATTTTATGCTAGCTTGCACTTGCGTCGCACTGTGAAACTATCCTTTTCAACCATTTTAAAGTGTGTAATGGCGTACATATTTATAAGTCTAAACGCTTCTTTTAAAAGCCCGCCGAGAGTTCAGAGGGTGATAATCGGTATTTCGGCATGTTCAACATCAGGTTCAATATGTTCAATATAGGATACTTGTCAGACCTAAAATAAGCATAGCATAACCTCAAAAGAGGCCGGCAGAAGCCCTCATATGTGACTGATGTCATGTTGCAAATTTTAGCGAAACCAAAACAACACCATAACAATAACCTATTTGACTGTACAAATATCGAGTGTCGCTTTCTTTATGTCTACTGGGCGTTACCTGTAATTTCCGGGGGGAAAGGATAGGTGAGCTGTTTGTAAACAAGGAGGGGTAGGAGACGATATTTTTAGTTGATTGCGTCGGAGAACGCCACTAAATGGCTGTACAAACGGGAGGACAAAAAAAAATATAGCGATTTTTCTAGATCAGATTTTCCTGCGTTACGTCTTGATCTAGAGGGCGTGCCAAAATCTTTCCTTCGTTCAAATAGTTAAGCGAGTCACCCTTCCGTTCGGGGAGTCCTAGCCGGCGCCCCGACCCATTCCCCAGAGCCATTTAAAGCACACATACCTCACGAAGATAACTCATCAACTAAATATCAGCGAGCACTGAAGGTGACCCAGCGCTTAGATCAGAGCACATTCAGAAAACTGCTCCAAAATGGTGGACTGCTACCGAGTCATCAAGGGCATGTGCATCGTTCTCAACATGATCATGTACACACTGCTCCTTGTAATGAATTACGCCTCTAACAACAGCAGTGGGATCCTATTTGGCAACAAGTCCATTGGGCAGGTGGCGCGAAAATACTTCATAGAATTCAACCCGGCTCCGTGGGCTTTCGACATCTGGAAGCTGGTGAACGCTTGGACAGCCCTGTGGATCCTTTACTCGCTCAGCCATATCTTCAGGAAACGTGTACCCGATGTCCTAAGCGCGTTTTTCTTCGTGTTTTTCACGCTCGCCACCTTGTCAAACATGGCGTGGACGCAGTTTATGAGCTGGGAGTTTATCAAAGTCACGACAGGCTTAAACTTTGGGATCATGGTGTTTCTTTACGCTTCACTCGCTTGCAGCTACTCTGGTCTGTACAAACACCGCTACTACATCAGTCGATTGGACTTTTGGGTCATTCATCTCCTCGTTAACAACGGGATTGCCGTGTACACGACCTGGATAACTGTGGCAGCTCTCCGGAGCCTGGCTGTAACTATCACATACTTTCACGGCCTAAAGCAAGAACTCGCAGTCACGATCGCCCTGGGAATTCTCGGCGTTTCGATCGTGGTATGGTTTATTTTAGAGAACACTGTTTTTAAGGATGACCTTCTTTACACATGGACAATTTATCCAGTTTTAATTTGGGTTTTGGCAGCCAGCGTAATATTCCAGTTCAATCGCGTCAGCCGCCTAAACACTGTCATTATGCAAGCTCTCCTTGCAGTTTCTTGCACGTTTTTCATCGGTCGAATTTTCCTCGTGCTTTGGAGAATTGTCAACAAGACATGTGAAACTAGAGCAACAATTGACATAGCCATGAGTGAAATTCCTCAGACGTCAGATGCAACCCGCGAGCAAAAATATACTGATAAAACAGATAACCAAGGCCTTGTAGACTAGATTTATTATTGCGCGCTTAGCCAGGAAACATATTTACTTTCTGTTTATATGATATGGAAATCGATATTGTAACTTCAGATCTGCAACAATGAGCACTTAAAAACAATTTTTTTTTCATGTTATGTCACGCAATTTTAAGTCGTAGTGTGACTAGTGTCATTCCACTGTCCCCAACGTGGCCTGTGTAGGACTCTGTCACGTGCTCGGCTAACGATCTTCAAATCAGGACATCAAAGCGATCCGCACAACGCAGAGAGGTTAAATTCAGGCCCAAATCTCTTGTGTTAATTTTACGGTGACTCTAGCGATACTCCCTGTAGCTGCCCCTCGTCTTGCTGGTTTACTTCATGTAAGAATAGAATAAACCATCGTTTGAAATTTAGCTTTTTTTCACCGATAAATTTATGTCAATTTTGTTAGTGATAGCAGCACTGTTTAGAAGTGTACTCATAAATGCATAAGTGGCAATTGACGCACGTACTGAATTAAATGTCAGCGGCATATTGAAATAGAGCGATCTGACTTTCTCATCACGTAGACATCCTAGGATAACAGCAGGTTAATCTGCTTAGCCTTAAAAAGAATTGTTCTTAACGTTATCAACTTCAATTAACCCCTTTTCAGTCCTTTTATTATTGAATATCGTTTGAAAAAAGATGAGGTCTGATAAATTCAGCAGCAATTCGAAAACGTAAAAATGCCAATATGACTGGCTACCATGCATGGCGTCGTGTAAAAATACGAGACGGCCAGAGAGTGAGTAACCGTCGTATATGGATTTGTATCTTTTTACTGTGCTTTTCTCTGAGTACAGGTCTTGAAATGGTCCGACTCTATATCCAAGAAAAATCAAGGTGTTCCCCTATTTTCTCTTGTCATGCTTTATTGGAAATAAATTTTCACCTCATCTATATTTCGTAATTTTGGCGGGAATTTTTTCGCGGCGCTTAATTTTTGCCATTTAAAGTACAGGATTTTTCAAAACCAAGTCACTTTATTTCCGCGATCACATAGTACATACTATGTTACGAACTAAACCTGAAAAGTATATATAGGAAACAATCCCACATGTATTTTTTTTTTATTTTTCATGATGCATTGCATTCATTCTACTACTGCCCTAAAGAAGGCGTAAAGTAGTGTAACAAAATGTACAACAGGGGACATAATTTATTTGCTCAGGAGATTGACATTATTTGACGCTGCCTCGTCCCAGGCGTCGTTGCGTTTCGTAGGCGAAAGGCAAAAAATAAAGAGGGCGATGCTTGAGGGTTAGGTTGGGCAGAATTTGACGATTACACAAATGTAGCACAAGAACTGCATGGAGCTGAGGAAAGCGACCATGAACAATTGCCACACAGCGTGATCTACCCTCGGTATATCCACCTTGATCTACTGATGTTACACTGAACATTAATTTGCGTGCATACGTGTTTTAGCGACGTCTATTTATTTTTTTAACAACACAAAACAACACTAAAAACGCAGAAATTCATGACATGGAGAAAATTTCATGTAATAATCTAGCCCATGCTAGTGGCTTTGCGCGCCTTTGCAGCTGCTTATCTCAGTGAGGTGGTGGGAGACATTCCAGTGGAGTGACAATAAAGCTGGGAAAAAAACGCAGAACTGACTTTCTTAAAGGCAGGAATGTTTGTCTTCCTTGTGTTACTGACGACTGTTCACGGTATTCGAAATTAAAGTTGGTTCAAGTAATACAGTCGAACCTCCTATAAGCGACCACCCAAAACGTCAAGCCTAGGTAGTCGCTTACGGGCGGTGGTCGCTTCCGAGAGATTAGACCATATTGGGTCAAAATTTTGCCTCATTAGCATATGGTAACTGCAGGGACTTTTGAATGTTTCATTCATTTAGAAGTCAATCCGGTACTTTCCGTCTGTTGTTATGCGATGTTATAACACCTTATTATCCAATTTCCGCTCTATTATCTGTCAAGTGGTCGCTTACGGGAGCTTAAAAACAAAAGAAAATTTCAAAAAAACAAAAAAACAAAGTGGTCGCGGTCGCTTACAAGAGGTTCCAACTTGTATAGTGATTTGACTTGGAAACTTGGTATTTTGGATGACTGGTCGCTGAGGAGAGGTGGTCGCTTACGAGAGGTAGTCGTAACCGGAGGTTCGACTGTATACATTGAATCAAACAAGAGACAGTGTTTCATCGGGAAGAGAGTTGAAAATACGACGCGCAGCGGAGTGTTTTTGACAAAATTTGAGGTGTTTGATATATCTTCTCAATCGAAGCAAAAACGTAAGAGAAGTAAAATCGTCAAAATCTTGGTGTCC
>Ga0126338_10002004_pt1 | contig 13719 bp, 3 predicted proteins | sample OrbCmetagenome_2_FD_92529 | JGI IMG/M metagenome (GOLD analysis project Ga0126338, IMG submission 92529) | Coral microbial communities from Petempiche,Puerto Morelos, Mexico - Orbicella C C metagenome | ecosystem: Host-associated > Invertebrates > Cnidaria > Coral | place: Petempiche,Puerto...
CGAGTTGCTGAGGCAGAAATCGTTAAAAATTTTGCTGAAATGGTTCTTCAGCTGTTAAACACAGGGAAAACCAAGCCTATCCATCCGTGTTACCACGGTCCTTAACTCGTTAGATCTCATAATAGATTATTTAAGTGTAACTGACAAAATCGACGAAAACATTCACATTAATTGAACACTTTCCACGGTTCACTGATCAAATCACACGGTCATCTAACCAAAAAGAAAAGAATGTTATGATCAAAAAACTAAAGAATTTGTATCAAATTTCCGGAGCTAGGATCGCACAGCTTTTCCGCAGGCTTGCTTATGAGTATTTGTAACAATGAATATTTTGCGGGCAAATTCAAGGCAAAAGTGTTGGGTCAGATTTGATAAAGAAAACCTCTCTTTCTTATTGGAGTTAGACATATTTTATAAATTATTTGAATTGTTTTGGTTACTGTTTTTTTAGTCCAAGATCTAGCCATTTCTTCGTAACAAGAATTGAACACGCGATTTTTGATTACTGACGTACAGGTTTTTGTCAACATTTTCGTTCTTCCAGTTCGATCACGAAAAAGAGCCAGCAAACTATTTTATTTCACTGACTAGGAGAACTGAATCAAGCGTAATTTGTTTTGGTGGCGATGATGCGAGCTCAGATCCAATAAGCAACCAGTAAAAAGACCTGCCTAGAAAAATTACAACCGTTACGAGGCACAACAAATATGAGAACCTCGAGATAAACAAGAGCTTTTTCAGTTTCTCTTAGCCTGTCTGAAGTTCAGATTTCCTACGAAACTTCGCTGAATATAAAAGCAAAGAATTACGATTATTTTCCTAGCTAATCTCATGACGCCTGTTCTTCACTGATTAAATCTTGTGTTAATGGCTTTATTGCCTGTTAACCCCTGACATTTTAATTGTCAAAAGTTGTCCAAATTCTCTCTTGAGATGTCAAGGTTAATGACGTTACTAAAATCATGTACTGAAAATAGACGATTCACGTCGTTGCTGAAAGCCTTTTAAACGGTTTTTTTTTCTTTAAATTCAAGAGAATGGACATTAAACCTACTTGCTCAATCAATATTGAGTTATTACACTGGCGAACTTTTTAACGATCTGATTCTTCAAAAAACATGCACCGTATATTGTAGGTATATGTCAAATGCAAAACCTTAAAGTTCAACTGATTAAATCAACTAAAACCAGTTGAATTCTTACGTTCGCGTTTATATTTCCTGAAGACAGAAAAAAATATCTAAAAGTTTGCGTTCTCTCAGCGATGGTCATGACAGTGATTCTTGTATGCTATGTTTAACCCATTACCGCCTGAAAGACGCACTGTAAACAGCTCAAAGGAACCGTAAATCACGGGTTTTTCGTCCATTCAAACATATGTAAACCTTTCCTTATCGAGAATGTCAGGATTGCACACAACATACTTGTGACCAAGGACAATTTTCGACCCCAAATTCAAGCGCTTAACAGATGTACTTAACCCAAGTTGCTGGGCTAGTGTTGTTCAATTTATTCTGATCTTATCACATTGAACACGGTGCTGCTCATTGTTGACACGCACTTCTGTCGGCCACCTGCGAGCTAGACACTAGCCTGCCGCTGGAGACCGTGTCAACAGCTAAAACGGCTCAAGCGCGGGATATTCAAGGACCGGTGAACGCCAAGTGTCATACCAGGGAACTCCAAGTTCCAACACGGGTCAAAATTTGCGTCTACGACGGCTGGAATTAGCCACAACACTGACCGCTTTGAGATAAACGTTGCTGGCTCGAAAAGGGAAGAAGTTTGAGTGATTTGCGCTGAGTAGAAGTGAGAGAGTGGTTAATCTTGGTGCATGACGCTAAGCGTAAGACATTCAACTCTATTACCTAACCGTACGCCTGACCGTGACGTAATTATTGACTTATTCAATCTGCCCGGTTGGGCGGTCGGAAATTTCTCCAAACAGCTAGCGGGGTAACATCAACAACACTCGACCACCTTCGAATTTTCTCGTCCAGGGTTTGGAGAACTCTTGCATACGGCAACGCGAGCGTTTAGATTTGAAATTCCTCCCCGTTCGTCGTAGATTTTTCCTCTGCAAGAAACGCACGCTTTTTCTGGTTTGTTTTGAAACAGGGAACCGCGCACGCGCATGCTCAACGCAGTATCGGTAACGCGTTTGAGTGATGGAGCGGTGTTAGGAGTTGTAGGAGAGACGCGAATGGAGGGAAAGCTAATCTGCTGATAACGTCATCTGAGGCAAGAAGGAGGGATTCCTCTCCTTAGTTGCCTTGTAGCTAGATGAGTAGTGGGGTTAGTTTGAAGGACAACTCGAGGACGCCACGGTGATATGCCAAAATCTTTCCTTGTGAAAAAGCCCTCTCGCAACAAGAGGAAGGAGAGATATGATGGTAAGTACCTGTACTGTTATTCCAACATACCAGACTCCGCGAAACTTGTCATTACCAAAGGTCAGCGCGTTTTCAAAGCTTAGAAACATTAAACTTAGTATGGAGTTAAACTCTCATTTGCGCCAAAGTGTTTTTAAATTCAAGTTTGTTGAATTTTATTTGATTTTACTTGACTTCTTTAATTTCTGTTGTGGCGCAAGTCCGCGGTTCGTTGGGTCAGCACGACCCACTCAACAGGATTAAGGCAGCCTGTCTGACAAGTAAATAAAAAAAAAATTAATCCATAGATTTGAAGTAATTGCCTTATTAAACGAAACGAGTTAATTATCTGGGGTTTTTTTTTTAACTTGAGGCGCAGATTTTTCAGTGAGATTTTGGTTACCGCTGATTACTTCAGTCAGCGAGTATGCGAAAGTAGTGAACTCACAACCAGATATCAATAATTTAGCTTTGCGCTAGTTTGTCAAGCTCGGTTAACTAGCTTTTACGTCGTATTTCTCTACGAACTACACCGCATAAAATGCTGTTTAATTTTTTCACAGATAATGAAGAGTTATCGGACGTTATCGAGGAAGGAGAGCCGGACAGGAGTCCAGAATCAAGCATTACCGGTTTGTGTTGATAAACTATGTTGACATGACCACCCGTTAGGCCCTGGACTTAAATATAGGGATAAGAAAAGATCTTCACGCTCCGAGAAACACGCTTAATGCTAGCTTAAGCTTTGCTTATTTTGTCGTTTTTGACTTTTTGGCTGTAATGAAGTCCATGGTCTTTCATTTCGCTGAAAAGATTGGAAATAACTAAGTTCTGTTGGATTGGAAAAACGGACTCAGTGTTAACGAACTTGTCTTGCAAAACACTTTGATTTGTAAGTAGTGAGCCATAATTTAACTTCTCATCCAGATTTATATCCTAAAAATCAAAGGCTTTTTGCTAAACAAAGCAGTTGGAGAGATTTCTGTTATTGAATAACGTAATTGAGATTACACTATCAAAAGATTGATATGAAACAAGTGGTTCTGGTGTAGGTTGCCATGGTAATAGTTAGCTTGTGAAATGTGACCGCATGCCGGCGAAAAACTTTGATCACTGGAACCCCGATAAAATATCTTTCTTACAATTTTTTTTTTCTTATCGATAATATAATTATCAGGTTATGTAGTTGAATTAATTACTGTTGGAGAGAGCATTTCTAATCTTATCCTCGCATATATTTACGACGCGCAATTTGACAATAGAATATCTTAACGGCCAGATACCGAAATTTAAAGTATTTATAACTTCTGGCTTTTCGTTTGAAAACAAAATGAAAAAATTTGCCATAGGAAAAGGTTAGATTGGATATATTCGAGGTAAAATTTCATGGCATCACGTCATCCCACGTGAAGACACCCTAAAAGCAAAACTTGAGGTAAGATAACACTACGGTATGTTGTCATTTGGCTAACTTTGTTGCAACAGGAACAAACAAACAACCAATCTTAGCGGTTTTCCATTTAAGAAGGTCTCAAATAAGAACGCTTCTCTTGGAAACAGATTCAACTACTTGTCCAACTCGGTGGCGGCTTCGACGGAAAAGTTTGTTTTTGGCCACTCCGAGCCGGTTTCAGTTAGAAAATCAGCCAGGATTGAAGCTTGCAGGTCTTTTAACGGAACACCAAATTCAGAAACCGCTGAATTTTACAGCTCGAATCTTGTAAGAAGTACCTGCCAAAAGTGGTTTGCATCAACCCAAACGGGCTTCGAAACGTTCAACTTTTAAAGCCTAAAAAATAGCGAAGCGCATTTGGAGTTATTTTACGTGACAGAAACGCTTTCAATAGCAAATCTTTTGTGAAAAACTTATATCTTGCCTTGGTTTGACCCTGCCGTTCCTTTAATAACATCTGTGATGGTACCTGATTGATCATGGACAGGAAAACAAGTAAGAATTTAAGTTTTTTATTTTTTTTATAGCCTTCAAGAGTGACTGTTTCAAAACTTTAAATCTTTTTTTAGGCGATGTGGCGATTCAGTGTAACCTGGAAACCGGCGCAAACTCTCAAGTGCCCCGCGTCACTAATGACGGGAACCAACCGTCTGTTTTTCCCGCGCTTGACACACGCGGACTACACACGCTTGCGGAGCTGTGCCTGCGGCGGGCGGACTACGAGTATTGTGCAAAGAACGTTAATGTAGATCACAGGGATACCAACAGCAGCGAATTGCATGAAGCCGAACTTAACAATGATACTTTCAGAGAGCCTCGTAAAGTCCACGAATCAAAGTTTAAACGGCGTGTTAGCGACAGCTTCGTAAGTTTAAGGCGAGAACAAGTCAAAGTTGAAGACAAGGAAACTGCAGAGGAAAAGTGTGATGATCTGAAGGAAAGAAAAAAGCAAGCAGCGAGACGATCAGTTAATACCATGAATGAAAATAACTCATCAAGACTTCACAAACTGGAAGAGGAACTGGAAAAGATGTTGCAGTAAGTATCATAAAATTCAAAGCTTTTTTCAGTTTTTACTTTAGAGTCGAGCCTCCACTAACGTCCACCTCTCTACAAAGGTCACGTTTTTGGTCCCGGCGGACAATCCATACATTCACTATCCTTTTTAACCTCTCAACAACGGCCAGCTCTCCACAACGGCCACTAAACGCGTCCCGACCGCCAAAATAACCTCTTCACAATGGCCAGTTTATCAGTGACTGAGAAACGGTATATACAAAGCCCATTTTTATTGTAAAAGGTCACCAAATGTGATCCGTAACGCGCTTCGTTGGTGCGTGTTTAATGTTGCAACCCCTCTCTACAACGGCCACTTTACTCTGTCCCCAAGGTAGCCGTTGTTGAGAGGTTCGACTATATCTTTGATATCTGTATTTTTCAACTTAAAGTTTTCATTTTAAAAATTAAATCTAAGCGACAAAACATTTGGTTTGGCTCCACAGGATTAGACACCATTTTATAAAAATTGACCTAAGTTTGGCTTGTGTACGTTTGACAGAGAACATTTCAACTCAATGCAATTTGTTTTCATCTTGAACGAACCATGGGTACTCCTCCATTGAGGTTTTAATTCTATCATTTTTTGAGCAATCTCAGAAAAATGTCCAAATCGACTGAGAGACCACTTCAAATATACTAACGAAACAAACTAAAATTGTGTTGCAACGCTTAAAAGTTCCTATGTTTTCGAAGCAATAAGATTAGAATTTAGTGACTTTGCTGATGACCGTCAAAGTTTTCGCGTGCTCATTAATTGACTGAATGTATGACGTCATTGGTTTTCAGAGGCAAAGAAGAAATTATCGGACGTGAAATCAGAGAGTTCATGGAAAACAACAAGGCTTTGGAAAAAGAACTGATTGAAGAGACCGGCGTGTCTCAAACAGAGATCACGAAATATCTTCAAGAAAGTGTCCACTTGAAGGAAGACAAGCGAACAAAACTGTTCAGATGGTATCTTGAGAAAAAGCTTAGTAGAACAGAATCAGGTACGGCAAGCTTTCCTTGATGGAAATATCAACTTTCTTTACTTTTGTAATACATTTCTTCAAAATTCTCATAATTAATATGTTATGAGAATTTTGTTTTACATCAGGACGACGATCCTTGGTCTATGGTGTTGATTATTTTTATCGGTTTGATAATGTATGATTACTCGGGACGAAATCCGCTGTATACAGGCTGTATACAATCCATTGACTCTTCTTGACCAGCAGCACTGGTGATCTCTCAAGTTGCTTGAATCTGTAGCTTTACTTGACCCACGCACAACAAATTTATCTCAGCGTCATTTTCATTCAATATCCCTAGCCTTTTTACACTTGACAGACATTTGCATAACAATAGTCCAACGTGGATGCGAGGCAACTTTGGGCAATTCTGTCGTTTCTGCCCGAAATTGCCTCGCATCCATGTTGCGTTACCTTGTCATGTAAACAAGCAAAGCAAACCTTTAAATGGGCTATTCTCTTGAAAGCGGGCACAAGGTTGCCATTCGCCGAATAACATTCCATCTAAGTTCAGTTTTCGAAACTTCTCGTGATGGAATTATCGAACTCAATGATCTATAGTCGTTTCCTTTGATTTTAACCAGATGTTGTTTGCTTTCTCATCCCTAAGATGATGAGAGCTATACATGTTACAAATGCGGCAAGATTTTCGCATACGAGAGCTACCTGGAGCGTCATGTGAAGTATGTGTGTCCGGATAAAACTGGCCGCACTTGGAAATGCTCGTACTGCAGTAAAGCTTTCCAGTACCCTTGCTATCTGAGGAGACACATGAGATCCCACACAGGTATGTAACATAGAAGGAACAAGACCCATTGTGGCATTTTGCATCCCCGGGAGGGCACGCCCATATAAAAAGGACGAGTGTGTTTGTCGTACATTTAAGGGGTTAAAAAGCGGTTTTCGTACGTCTTAGCGTGTTCAGTCTCAACAGGTCCATAGGGGAAGCTTTGGTGGTACTTTTTAGGGTATTGAGCCGAGAAAAATAAGACTGGAGATAATGTGTTGTTTTAGAATTGGTATCTCCTAGGGGTGAAAACAATTTCAAGCCACGCTCAGAAAACACGATCGTGGCACCTCTCAGGAGTTCTTTTCAAAATTTCCAAAGAGTAGCCCGGTCTTTTTTTATATGGGAGCCCCCCCCCCCTTCCCCCCCAGGTGTGCACCCTGGTTGTTCATTATAGTAACATTATCGCTTAATTGTGATTTTGAAATTGTTCCCTATCTTTCCCTCAGGCGAGAGTCCTTACAAGTGTACGCAATGTTCGCGGGCGTTCGTTCGTTCAACTGACCTTCAAAGGCATTTACGCAACCACACAGGAGAGAAACCGTACAAGTGTCAAGAATGTTCTAGGGCATTTGCACGCTCTACGGACCTGAAACGCCATATGCGCACGCACACAGGCGAGAAACCCTATAAATGTTGGCAGTGCTCTAAAGCGTTCTCTCAGTCAGGGAGTTTACAGACTCACTTACATACACACTATAAAGAGTCTCTGCAAATGAAGGGAGTGATACCCGACAAGACGAAAAGGACTTGAAATTAAGGCTCGGAACTCGGAATTGAAACTTCCAACACCAGAGATATGGGCGTCAAGAGTTCTTCAGGTAGCGAGAGAAATACAAGGGAGTTTTCCGTTCTGGAAAAGCGTCGGAGAGGATAAGAGTAATTCTATTTAAATTAAGTGTAAGATGAGATTATTGATGCCATTCAAAATTATGGGGAAAACGTGCACGGTCTGTTTAAAACAGGTGGGGACATAAAGAGGCGTCTTTATTTGAATTGTGAATGATGATGTTAACGCAAAATTCTCTGTATCAGAAAGATAGATGTTTTCGCTTAGCTTTGAGTCACCTTTAAATGGAATTATTTGCTGCTAAATGCACGTTTTATCGATTTGTGTCAAATTAAGGAGAATCAAGCTTGTTTTAAATGCAGTACGATGCGCTGGGTAAACCGTTATGCTGTTCGGTTCACAAGAACGATCATTGAGTAGAATGCCTGGTTGCAAAGTAAACATTAATGCCACATTCAAATAGAAAGGTTTTGAGTTTTTCTCAAGGGACCATCAATCTCAGTTGACTTCTCTGTTTGTTTGCTTTTTTATTTCGCTTTTTTACGCGTTAAACGCCAAAGATGGAGGCTAAATATGTAAAAAAAACTTTACTTAAAAAATGTATATTTTCGAAATTTTGCTAGGGTACAATACTAAGTTTTGTGTATATGTTTGCTTGGGAAAACTGTTTTTATTTGCTTTGCTTAACTTTTGAAGAAAGTAGCGAATTCACGTGTACAGCTATCGAAAAAAGGTTTTTACCAAAATGTAAGGCGGCGCTGTTGCGGACCATGAACAAGGACTTTACATCATAATTGTATGACCTCCCTGACGTGAGATAATCATCACTTACATGAAACTACCATGTGATTTTCAGAATTGAGTGACGCTAAATTCACATAACTGCATGAAGTTCTAACACACCAGGTTGAATATTGTCGAAGTGAGAGCATTTTTAAACCGTTACATTTAAGGTAGCTTCTATGACTGGGTGTTAAATATAAAATCCAAATGTTCAGTTCAACAGCCGTTAAAAAGTCCTCGCTTTTGTAAGTAACATCTTTGAAGAAACGTTCTTTGACTAACGGTTGTATTGTCTGTTTCAAGTTATGCAAGTTTACAACAGATCTTACAAATATACAAATTAAAATGGCTTTCTACAGTTTTCGTCAAGATTCCTCGGGACTGTTGTGGATATTCCTTGTTAAATAAATCTGGAGTTTTAACAAAAAAAAAATACTCGTCTATTTCGTTGAACATCGACTAAACGGCTTTTCGTTCTGTTTTTCAAAGTGTTCCAAGGACTTTTGTCGAAATCGTATCTAATCTAATGGCTCTTTCCCTCTGAGTTTATTTTTTAACTTTCATGTACATAGCTCAAATGAAACATGGCATTTACCTGTTTCTTACCTTGATACAGCGATTTAATTCATTGTATTATAATTATAGCATACATGGGTGTATATTTTTCATTTTATGGTTCTATTTAATCTTTTAAATTTATCATAGCTTGATTTGAAAATAGTATGAAGTTTCTTTCATGTAATAACAACGAATTTATTTCCATGAAAACAAAATTAGGCAATATTAAAGAGTTCGTATTGGATCTATAAGTTTGTTATTCCAATCCTTGACAAAGCCAGATAATTGTTGATGCTCGGCTTCGAGTATTGATGTATTAATAAAGTTGGCCACTTACTTAAAATTGTTCCATTTTTCCGATATATGTTAATTCTAGATATGTCAAACGTAAGCAAGATTTGTTTCTGCTTTGTTTCAAAAAGTATTCGTTTAGCCGCATCCTTACTACATTAAATAACTGTTTTCATTAAAAAAAAAGTTTGTTGTGATCATATCTCTGTCGACTCGTTATTGTCCAAATATTTGTTATCATTAATTATTATAACAATGTTATTATATTTATCACACATATTATGATATCCCCAATAGCGACAGGGTTTCAATAGCAATGATGTTTAGCGTATAGTATATAAGCTTACATGTTTATTCTAAAAAGCGAGCTGGTCTCATTTTCACTCAATAAAGCAAGAACTTGAGAGCGACTGTGACCTATATGACTGTTGTCTGCATAAGGGTAATGTCCGATCTAGCATTTTGCCCAATGCCCTATTAATTTTGTGCTGCCCATTAATGATCTTTAGTGGAAACAGACACTGCGAAAATCTAAACTAAACCTAAGAGCGCGACAGAACGACTTTAGGCAGCCTAAAATCCGAAACGCCTTTCCAAGCTCTCCATGATGTTCTAGCAAAGTCCAGTCCGTCCATTTTCGACTATGCACGCTTTGCGGGCGTATTTTTCAACTTTGTGTTTTAGCATTGTCATACCTTGTCGCGGATTGTCAAAATGCCTGTCGCATTTTGTTATAACACACCTGCCGCAAATTATACTAACGTGCCATCGTAATTTTTATACCTAGTCGTGCCTTTTTTTGTACGCATCGGTGGCATATCAGGTGATTGTGAATTGGTCGAGGTATGGTTCGTATTTTGGCGAGAAGTAGTGAAGCCAAAATACCCATGGCGAGATCAAACGAACTTGATACGCCGCCGAACAAAGGTACGATTAGATATTTACCGTGCCCGAATTCGGCCAAGTGAGCATGATACCGTAACCATATCAGGTCAGTGACTTGATATCGCAGGATATCAGGACAGTACACACGGCTTCGTACGGTAAGTAATTATAAATCGGGCCTGTCTTAAACTGTAATGACACATTGTCAAGTTGTGTTTAGTTAATAATAATCTAAATGTTCATTTAACAATTCTCGTGTCATCGTCATGTTTTCTTGTGTCATTCAACTTCTAAATTCGTTAAAAATGGGTCAACGTTAACTATCGTAACTGAACAGGAACTGGCAAGGAATGGCAACAACCTAACCAAGCAACCAACCAACCAAACAGGTAGCGTAATGTTTGAGTTAACCTGTAAAATGTAGCAAAGAGGTTTGTCACCTACAACTTTACGCCAGCCTTAGGTTATCATTTCGTAAACTAAATTTACAGTTTCATATCGTTCGTGCCGGCCATCTTTTCGGGTACACAATCACGTCGGAAATTTATGCAATCTTGGTAAAGATACCCGACCTTGAACAATCTCCGTAAAATTTGAATTCTGAAAAGTTTATTCACTGAAAACTGAAAATACTAGCTATGGGTTTTATGTAGGAGTTTTAGCCGGGATGAGGCTTTGCTAGAAGCCAGGCAGTGTCGTTTCGTTCATGTTTCCACATTGTCTTTCGATTCCTTGCCGCGGACGTGAACACGTTCGACAAATTACTAACGTAACTGTGCGTTTTCTTACAGGAATACATCTCTCGGATTAACTCAGTAAAATCGTTTGCCTCAATGTATCTTTCTCTGCAACTCACTCCTCATTTTTACCACAGAACACGAATCTAGTATTTTGTGGTTCCGGTTGTTGATTTTTACCGGAACGTGGCACGTTTGGTCATCGCTAATCGAACACGCGCGGGCTCTGGCGTGACAAATGTCCCCTTCCCTTCCCTCCCCGCGACTGAACCTGCGCGCGGGCAATATCACCTCACGCCTTCTCGCGCTAACTGTTTGCTAGTATTGCCATGGTTACATAATGGCAATTCAAGTTGAAACAAATCATTTGAAGTTCACACGGTTGCAAATGTGTCAGTCCTGACGCGTAAAGGAACAATACAATGTCTTTCACATATGTATTATCCTCGGCCTGTTGACAAGAGAAAAAGGTTACCGCTGAAAAACACAGCTTGCTATAAATGTAAGTATCGGTTCTTTTCTACAGAGGGAAGCTAGTATGTATAGACGCAATTAGAGAGGTTAAGCATTAAGCATGACGTTTATTTCAAACAGCATATATTACCTCAGATATTGTTTTCTTTTCTTCTAATATTTAAATAAATCACAGAAAAATAGAAAAACGTCTCTTACTATTCACCATAAATACAAACATTTTCGCTCTACTGTACAAACAGCTGAAGACACACGGTAAAAGTTTTATTTTTTACGTACATTTTTGTAACTATAATCAGCTAAACACTTCGTTGGTGTCAAATGCACATTGAATGTGTCTGCCAGTCATGGATCAGTTTATTCCACGAAAAAATGGTTACACATGGTTAAAAAAAATAACTGAAACTCTTAAATTCCTCCTCAAAGAATCTTCAAACCACCTTTTACTTCTACCCCTAATTCTTTCCGCTTAGAAATTACCCTAAACCCGTTTGCTTCAGGTTATAATTTAACTGTGTAAACTATTGCGCCTGTCTATTTATTCGCTAATTCTTGTCATTTCATCAAAATCCATATCACAAACAGAACATTAGATCATGAATCAAGGATATGATCCCAAAAATGGAGCTTGCTGACCCTGCCAGTGTTGTGTTCGTTGGGTCGTTTTAGTTTCTGAAATAAAACTGCCTGAGCTAAGTGGGGGTTTTTTCGCTACGTTTCAATTTCTAGTATTGATAGAAACGTTTGTCTAAGGTTCCATCATTAGTGTTTGATAACTGGACTTTGCTGTGTTTTTGTAATGGCCAATACTTCACCTGTCTGGGGTACTGGTGGTTTGAGCCACTTGAAGTCTTGTAGACCGCTGACTAGATTTGTCGCGCTGTTATTTTATTTCTTCAGAGTTCACGATGACGAAGACACCATCCTTCATATTAACGGATTTTGTTTTGTAAGTGTTGCGTTGAATCGATCGAAACACTCGAAGCAAGGCCTGATTTCGCCGGGCAAAGCCGCGCTTCTGAAAGCGCCGTGGCGCTATGACCATAATCAGAGGTAAGTAATAAGTAAGTAGAATCTAGCGCTCGTATATTCCTCAGTAGATTTCACTGCCATGCCATCAAAAAATAAAAGTCATAACCGTACAGTAGATTAAGTCAAGAATCGGTGATGTGATAAATGATTATTATATAAGCGTTTCGTCAAGGCGTAGGTCTGTGCAGAGAAATGTTTCAATCTAATTTACAGTGGTACGCCATATTGGCGTCTCTGAGAGGAGGGCCAATATGGCGGCCTAAACTAACAAAATCGAAACATCTCTGTCATAGAGTTTTGCTATTAAAACAAAACGTTATCATTCTAGAGCGCCCACACATTAAAATTAATACTCCTTCTAATGCAAGAACTGTTCATTTAGCGAAAACTTAAACGAAAGTTATCTTTTGATCTACGCAACAACCAGTTTAATGTCACGCGACGCAACAGCTTGGAAATTCAAATGTGCTCTATCAAAAAACTAAGAGCCCGGTCAAGTTATAACTTTGTAAAACATCAAGTTCTTACAGGGTCTTAAGTCTGACGAGACTAAAACCTCAGAAGAGTAGGTAATTTTGAATTTTGCAATATCACAAGTCATATTTAGCGATATTTAAAATATATTGTTTGTAAATTATTACTAATAGGTGGATTCTGTTGCCCTAAAGTACATTGATTTTTGTAGTGTTTTTTTCAACCAGTGCTGAAGATTTAGCCGTCAGTATATGAAACCTCGCTGTCAGCGCCTCTCAAGATCACTGCGTTTTTGAGATCAATGTTTTCAATGAAGTATTGTACAACTAACAGCATCTTCCATGGTTATGGTCTGATACGTTTTGCACAAAAGACTACGAGAATAATATTATTTTATTTATTATTTTTTTATTAGTTTACAACACCAGAGTGAAGGCTTTAAAAGATCATTTTCTTATTTAATTAACGGTAGCGTTTTGTTGATTTCTTCTCGAAGAAAATTCAGATCGACCAAATATGTCCTTTTTTGGCAAACGTCGGTACCAGTTTGGCTTCAATTTTCAACCCCATGTTTATTTAATATTTGAGGAGTATGCAAGAAAATTTAAATATGGCTAGAACTCTTTGTCTTCAATATCGTATGCTAAGGTTGCTAAGGTATAATACGACGAATGCACTGTGGCCTAAAGCTATGTTCTTAAAACGACCGCTAAATGTTATGGTGTAATTTTTCGAAAACGAAAGTAATCCGTTCATCTTTTACTATTTTATTCAACCAAGGGTAATTAAGTTGATGAAATTCGAGGTACTGAAAATCAAACTTAAGATACGCATGTCAAAAGAATACCATTGTTAAATGTTCTACCTTTACATTTGTAATTAAAGTGTCACTGAAACGAAATTTTCGTACTCTCTTTTATTTGCCCAGTTTATAGTTTCAAACGTGCTTAAAATAATGGTGAACTTTATTTCTGTCAAATCCTAACGGAAAGTGTTTTTTTTAGCTACTGA
>Ga0126338_10002005_pt1 | contig 13715 bp, 2 predicted proteins | sample OrbCmetagenome_2_FD_92529 | JGI IMG/M metagenome (GOLD analysis project Ga0126338, IMG submission 92529) | Coral microbial communities from Petempiche,Puerto Morelos, Mexico - Orbicella C C metagenome | ecosystem: Host-associated > Invertebrates > Cnidaria > Coral | place: Petempiche,Puerto...
CGAACGTTAACTAATTCTGAGGTCTGCTTTTTCATCTGAATTATGACTATCCATCAGCACCCATTTTGTTACGGTTCTTGCGATCGAGTATCTGTTATTTTTCACCTTAAGCACTGAGTCACATTCAAATGTTTATTTTCAAACAGAAATAAGCGTCCAGTCGCTAATAAGCGACCCGTCTCCAGTTAGCGCCCTCTTGAGTTGCCAAACGTAAATTAACTCCCTGGGCACTTGATAATTCATAAGAAAAGCTGTCAGGGTATATAACCAGAATATAATTTTGTTACATACGTTAATGTAGCTGTCGTAGACTGACTTCAAATAAACTGATATTCCTCAGTTAGTGGGGCAATTTGGGGAAATCCAAGTCAGATAAACTTAGAGGACGCGTGTAAGTTGTTTCAACGTCTTTAACAATCTTTAACGGGATCAGCTTCATGAGGTAGGCAGAAATAGGAGTTGATTATTTGATGGCTCGCTTGATTCTAATAGTTTGTTATTAACAATGACTGCGATTACGTTCATTAGCTAAGGTAAAACCTTCTTTGGCCTTTTCCTCTGGTGTCAGCTGGTGATAGGGTTATTTGAGGTGTTAAAATCCCTCTTCTAATGGTGGCCACAAAGTCAAAATGGTGTTAGACTGGAGTCAGGGCAGAAATAAGTTCTATGAAAGCTTAACTGTGTAATGTTCTTTACACAACGCTCTGATGGTGGATTCATGGCAACACCAACCTGCCGGTGCCACCATGTTTTGTCAACACGCTCATTTGAGCGTAGCAGCTTACAAGTGGAACATATTTCACGCATCAATGTACTTCAACGAGTACGCTCTGATTAATGACAAGAAAATGCTCTTTTGTGAAATTAGCTGACCTAGAACTCAAACGGGTCACTAACTGATACGCTGCCAGGTTGTAAAAAAAAAAATCTCGCCCGTTGCCAGGTTCACATGCCTAGCAACTTAAACTATGCTATTCAAAGCAGAATAGAAATGTTACGATCGCCAGAAAAATACTAGCTTATGTCTATAATCGAGTATTAATAGAAATACAAGCTTACAAATTGATAGTAACACTTAATTTTCTATCAACAACTATGAATTTTAGATGAACGTAAAACTGTAAATCATAAGTGCTAGATAATTACAAATATGCTAGAACTTAATTACTTTGTAGTAAAGTGCTGAAAAATAAACTGTAATTTATCTTCTTTGGGAAATTCTTTCGCATTTGGATTAAATAAAATCTGACTTTAATTTTCATGAAGCAGTGATTTATCTTCTGTAAGGTAACCCTCCAATTCGATATTTTTGCCTTTCGCGCCCTTTAGCAATGTTTGCCATATAAGGAAGACAGAAGTGTCTCATGTCACACCTCGGAACGAATCAAAACGAGGCTGGCTACATTGAGTAAGAATAGAAAATGAACGAAACTTAATGTCAAATGGATCCAGGGTAAAACGTCTATCCCCAATGTCTAACACATCGATATGCAAACTTCTGTGGTCGTCTTTTTTCTGGCCTGGTTTGGATTAGCGACCACAAACGAAGAAAGCGACGAAGAAATCCATTTCACCAACTCGTGGGCGGTCCATATCGACAACGGGGACCTTGACGCCGTGAACAGTATCGCTCAAAAACACGGATTTATTAACCAGGGGCAGGTAAGCACATCATACATGGAATACGCCAGCACCTTGTCAAAGATGCAGCGATTCGAACTTGTGCCGAGCTATTTTGTTTTTACAAGAGCGTTAATCTTGATCTTGATAATCGAGCGCTTGACTTATTTGTTTTGTCGGGTCAAACGGCAAGACCAGTTGCGTTTCCGCTAAGGCTGGTAGTTTTTATTATGAAAGTAAGGACGGTACCAGAACTAGTGTCAGTTATCAGAGATAAACAAATGTCAACCTGCGCGTGTTGATGTTTTGATTTTATTTCGCAGATAGGAAGCCTTCCAGGGTATTACCACTTTGTGAAACACAACGTTCGAGAGCGATCGCGTCGAAGTTTGGACGATCATATCGAGACCTTGTTATTGGAGCCAAGGGTAAGTTAGATCCGTATATATTTTTTCATTATCCTCTTACTGGTGGATTTTAATTTGATCACGGCATCGCTACCGGTAGACACTTAAAAAGACACTCCAAAATCCGTTTGCGATTTGCGTTTAATAAATTGTTGGCTTGGGGTAGATATTTCATAAAATACTTTCTATGTTGAAGCAAATTTTGTCCGAGTCACGGTCTGTGGGTCTTTTCAAACTGTTCAGTGACTGTAGTGACACCAGCTTGTGAAGTGCAATCGTTAAGAGAGCGGAACTCTTGTCACCGAGAAACTGGACAAGAAAATTACCGACTCGTAAAATTTGCCCCAGGTTATCTGAAAACTCTGTCTCTTTGCTTTGATTCTGGCCTGGAGATTTATTTGCCTGTCTGGTGGCATTTAAAAGCAAAAAGAAAGATGGAAACTGCGTTTTCAATTGTTTGACTTGTAACAGTCAATTATCTTATTAAATTCCCGAGGCATGTCAAGTTAGCTAAAAAATTATTTTCTTAGATACTTGTTACCATCGCGTTCAGAGGGGCCCGCCTGGGATTGAAGTCTGCTGCTTCCATGAAGTAAAAGCGTGCTATGACTAATAATGCAGTCAAATAGGATTATGCAAATTACAGTGAATCGCGTTACCATAGAGAATCTAGATCTGCTCAAGCAAACAAAGCGAAAAAGATTACGAGAACTATTTAACAATGGAATCGGCGCATTTTTTGAAAGTATTTAATTTGTGATTTTACCTGATGAATTGTGATATTAGCGTTGATTTTAGTTGTTAGGTTCTAATTAGTTATTAGGTGGAATACCTGTAAACTAGCTCTCAAGCTAAGCGTATATCAACGCCAAATAAAGCATTCATTCATTCATTTCTACATTATAGTTTTGCATTTCTCATATACATATAGCTTGCATTCCCAGACGCGTAACTTAGCAGCTTAAAGGTGGATATCTACTGCTATACTCTCTATCAGAGTGTGATAAATATGACATAAGAACGGAATGCCAAGCCTCGCCTGACGCTCGGACTCTCTCTAAGGACGTGCAATTATCCTCGACAGAAGTCGTTTTTTTTCCCTTTTCCACTGATATAAGATGGCCATTCCGTTTGAAACTTTAAATCGTTAGAGCAGTGAGAATCGTGAACAATTTAGTACTGTATATGGAGTAAAAACTCCCTCCTGAAAACATTTTCGATACTGCAACCTATCGAGGTTTAGCTAAAACAAAATACGAGAAAGTGGTTTGGTTATCAAAAGCACAGTACAGATACCAGACTATAGCAGCCGGGGTAGAAATGCGCACCCTCCTCTCTGGTTTCCCGTTATCTTTCTTTTACTGGTTACTTTGATAGTAAATAAAGACGAAATCGGCTGGTTAGCATTGTCTTCAAGTTGCACTGATTACCAAGTATAAATCTGATCCCAAGAAATGGTTATTAAACAAGTTCCACTTTCTATCACGACGCTTCAATAGATCGAAATATAGAAATGCCAGATCGTAACAAGTCAGGTGTATGTATTCATGCCGTTTTCAGCGACTAACGGTCAAAAATATAAAAAAACAGACTTTAAAAAGACGATAGGTTTTTCTGAGTCTGTCAAGTGCTCTTGACAAGATGGTATACAATTAGTATACAATAACAATTTCATCTCCCAGGTAAAATGGGTAGAACAACAAAGGATTCTGGAAAGGAGCAAGCGTGACGTCATTCCCGGCGAGGATGAACTGGTGCAGAGATCAGTGGCAAGGTTGAGGCGCGATACCGCTGTCACTATCCGCGATCCTTTCTTCAAAGATCAGTGGTATTTGGTGAGTAATTATGTTTCGTCTATCTGGTACCAAACAATAACAGGACATAATGAATTCAAAAATGTGTTTATTCAGACAAGAATAAAGATGGCTCGATTAAAAACCTGAACTTTCTAACAGAAGCATAAAAGACGTCGTTTTTTCTTCCATGGGCTTTCAAGCATTGCATTACGTTTAAAATTGCGCGCAAAACAACGAATGAACGAAATTTTACATACATATTGCTTTTGCCCGCAAAATTTGATTCCTAAAAATTAGTATCTTTTTATATGGTCAGCAATAGAATTTTACCTCAGTATCTGTTATGACTTGGATGACCAGCTCACAAACTATTTTTCTTAATTTACCTGATCTTTAGCAAAATATTGGGCAATCTTCCGGGCCCACCGGTGTTGACATCAACGTGTTACCAGTCTGGGCTCGAGGTTATTCTGGTAAAGGTATCGTGGTATCAGTATTAGATGACGGTGAGTATAAGGTTCTCTTAAAAGCTAGCTGAATCAGCTGAAACAGTCTGTGAGAATCTTAAGAGAGATGTGAAGGAAGTTAGTATGTGAAGGAAGCTAGTAGTCTTAGTAGTCCTGTAACTAGAGCAAGTTTTAGTATCTTAAGCTTGTTCTCACTACGACATAAGCATAAGCATTAGCACGAGTAGAAAAAAAGTTTCTGTTCTTCCTGAGCTTTTTGCTTGTGCTTAGTCAAGTGAGAATGCACTGCTGTAAGCATAGGCATAATGGCCCAAAAACGAAAGCCCGCCATCTTGTTTTAATGTTTCGAAGAGGTATGGAATCGAAAATAAGGCAATTATCCATTCTGCGCAAGCCTACGTGCTTATACTTGTGTTGTGGGCGTCCTCACTACCGTTATGCTTATGCTTATGCTTATGCTTATGTCGTAAGGAAAACCAGGCTTTAAGCAAGGTGTGCTTCGTTGGCGGAGGATCCCCCTTTCAAAGCCAGTCCCCATTTCAGCAATCTAGTCCATCCTGCCTGTCAGTAGATTGTGAGGGGCACGAGCAACTGGCCCATTTACCTTTCTAACCTAAAATTTGGATCCAGGAACCAAAATCAGCTGAAGACTAATACGACTCCCCTTCCTCTCTAGTTGTGACACTATACTTGTGAGTTATTCGTTGTGTATTAAATTTGGCAGATTTCTCAATATGCGGGGATATTGAGAATAAAGGGAGAATATGGTAGGCCGGTTAATCTAGTTTACTTGAATACACCCGGTCAGGCATTGGATGTTTACTTAGTGAAGCATAGAGTATAGCTCTAAGCCCTACAGAGTTAATAATATTGATATGTAAAAGAACAATTTATGCGTTGGAAATTAATTTTCAACCAACCTACCTTCCTTCTGCAATTTTCATTTTTATTTCATTTTCTAGGGGTTGACCACACGCATCCTGATTTGAAGAATAACTACGTGAGTTAGTCATTAGTGCCTCTCTACGACTTTTTATAGATTCTATTAGTGATTCTAAAAAGTCACTGCAGAGTGCACGTGAAGTGGTCCTGGTATTCTGAGACCTTGTAATCTGAATTGGTGCACGATCTAGTGGTTCTTGAAATCAAAAAGGCTCTGCGAGTGTTATAGTAAAAAAAAAAATCATCGTTTTTTTCAGGATCCTGACGCAAGCTTTGATTTCAATGATTTTGATGGAGATCCAAGACCACGTGACGAAAACTTGGAAAACTGGTAACAAAGCAACTTCTGAATTTTACTACTTGATAAATTCAAAAGGTGTCTTTAAGTTCTAAGGAGTGCGGTAGTTTTGAAGATTTTATACAATAGTCTAAATCATTCTTTCTACAAATCGTGTTTCCTCTTGCGGCAGCCACGGCACAAAATGTGCAGGTGAAGTAGCGGCTCAGGCGGATAACGGCATTTGCGGAGTGGGAGTGTCATTCAACGCCAGTATTGGAGGTATGGTCTTCATATACAGTTGAGCTCCGCTATTTCGACTTCTCAGGGGACGCAAAAAATAGTTCGAAATAGCAAGAGTTCGAAATAGCAGAAAGTAAATGACTGAAGGGCGGACCCGAGGGAAATGGCTTAGAGTTCGAAAAAACGGGGAATTCGAAATAGCCGAGTTCGAATTAGCGGGGTCCAACTGTACTAATTATTTTTCGTTATACAATAGTGATTTAATTATTGACCCACCTTACGTTTTTGGTCGCAGATTTGTGATTTATTTTTTTGTGAAATATTCAATGTCTTTTTGTGAAATGTTCATGGCGTTGTTGTGCTCTGTGTTGCCGAGTTGAGCAGCGAAAATTAAAGTTTGCTCTTGTATGTTTGGAAACTGTCGTAAGCCTGAATCAAGCACTTTTAAATATAAAGGACTAAATGAAAAAAGTTTCAAACTTCCCGTAATTATTACATCCGTAGTCATCAGGTGATATACAGGAATGCCATAGGTTATCAGACACTTATCATATAATTGGTTTCGTAGATTCAACCAAAACTCAATTTATATACGTAACTCAAAGTGACGCTGCCTTGTTCAACAGTGGCGGGTCATGTTTGTCACATTTTGATCAACACTTGATTACAAAAAAATGACAGTTTGCTTCGACACAACTGACTGATGCTATAACATTTTTGTAGGTATTCGCATGTTAGACGGTAAAGCCACTGACACACTTGAAGGAAGCTCACTTAGTTACCGCTCAGACTACATCGACATCTACAGCTGTTGCTGGGGCCCAAAGGATGATGGGAAGAGATTCGGCAAGCCTGGTTATCTAGCAAGCAAAGCGCTTCAAATTGGTGCTGATCGGGTAAAGAGATTTGCTGGGCCATGAGTGTAATGGTAAAAATGATAATAGGGGACTTTGGATCGAGATAGAGTACGAGAACTACTTTTCAATTCTAGTTTGCAGGCCTTTCCAGTCACATTATCATGTCACATAACCATCTCATCTCATGAGCTACTCTCTCTACCTAAAACCAACATCAGGAGCGAAGGATCCGGAAACATCACTGGTTTGAAATTCGAAAATCATACACAGTGTACTCCAAAGGTCCATGGTCAAGGCCGGACACCTGAGGAACGATCAACCAAACACTGTGAAAGCTAACACACATGTGAAGAGCCTATTAACACGATACCACATGTACGTAAAGCTTACTTTTGCGAACATCATTTCATATTTTGTTCTCCAGGGTCGCGGCGGCAAAGGTAACATCTACGTGTGGGCGACTGGTAACGGAGGTCTGACAGATGATGACTGTAACTGTGATGGTTACACCACCAGTATATATACCATATCGATTGGCGCCATCAGTGACCACGGTCTTTCTACGTATTATACAGAGACGTGTGCGTCCACCCTGGCTGTTACGTTTTCTGGAGGATCGCACAGAGAAACCGCAGAGAACAAAGTGGTAAGTTGCTTCAACAAAGTTATTGTGAGAAATGCCTGCCTAATAAACTCCTGAACAGACTACTGACAAGCCACCAATTAAATCCGAGTATCGTTGCACGGAACATCATCTATTTAGACTGGAATGTAATTAACTGTCGCACGCCACATTTTTCACGTCCGTTGCACCTTGCTGTCTAAGAGTTTGCTTGATTCATTTTCTTGAAGGTCACCACTGACCTACATCACAAGTGCACTGAAGTATTCAAGGGAACGTCATCAGCAGCACCACTGGCCGCAGGGATGTTGGCTCTCGTCTTGGAAGCAAAGTAAGTTAAAATAGCTCAAATGTTGACGTAGTAAATATCTACAATAGTTTACGAACGATCGAATTTTGGAAGACTCAGATGGTCGTCAAATGGTTTAATAGACCAATCAGAATTCAAAAAAAAGTAAGAGATATTCTATTGGCATTGGTAAGCACGAGGAACGTTACGTAAGCCAAACCAATGCAAACTAATGCATGCTACGCCGCCGTTAATACACAGTTCGAGAACAAAAGTAAGCTCAAAACCAACTGAAGCCCACGAATCTTCTAAATGTCATCATGCAAAATTGCAGGCCCTTTCCAAAGGCGCTTTTAGCCTCTCCTTCAAATATAAGATTAGTTCTAGTCTAGCGCCTTTATAAACAAGTTTGATGAGCAAGAGGAGTTACCCTTAAATAAAAACCATTTCCACATGAAATTGTTTGCGACAGGCCTCATTTAAAAACAAGCGGCATTCAGTATTGAAATTTAACCTGCCGTTACATTTAAGTCCTAAGCTAACATGGCGTGATGTGCAGCATGTTATCGTGGAGTCGTCTCGGGTAACAAGCCCGCTGGACGAGGGATGGAAGACCAACGGTGCAGGAAAACGCTACAATCACAAGTTTGGCTTCGGACGATTGGACGTGAATAAAATGGTTGACAAGGCGCTGAAGTGGAAGAATGTGGACAAGCAGAGAGTATGCCATGGTGCTGCACACAATACAACAAGGTTTGTAGAATTCTTTCTGTTTTTTTAAAGTCCTCCCGATTTGGGATAATGGATTGATGTGGTACCTCTATGAACAAAGGAAACAAATTCATGGATATCTAAAAAAATAAATAAATAAAAATACAAAGAGAGTAATTTAAAGCAACTGTAGGAATCCTTGATGCCGGTTAGTAAGTAAGCAAGTAAGTAACTTCATTTAACCAGGGTAGCCCAAAGTGTCTTAACCTAAACCTTTATTCAGGAAAGAAAGAAATCAACAAATCATAGGTTGAAACAAGGGAGTGCAGAAGAATCCCAGCCGTGGCGTCTGTTCTGAAGAAGACGCAAAATTTCTGTTTATCTTGTAAACAATGATCGTTAAATTTTAACCGACAGATTTATCCCAGCTTCTGGAAGCCTCATTCTATCAGCAAACACGTCAGCATGTTCAAGCACCGCCTCTGAAATAAGAAGACTAGAACACGTTCAACTTAACGTCACTCTGCAGCACCGTCACAGAGGAGATATCAGTATTACGCTCATCTCTCCATCCGGGACAAGAAGTAAGCTGCTGACCACCCGAAGGAATGACCATTCGGCCCGAGGACTCAAGGTGATAAAAAATTCAATAATTGTAGTTCTCCAGTTATGATCTCTGAGATCGATGCTGTCGTATGGGTGACGTCCTCGTAGTGGTAATCCGATGGTAGAAAGCTTGTTATGATAACATAGTACGCTTTGTTTAACAAAGACAAAAACCAAACAAGTGAAGAAGATATTCATTTCAGAGGCGTTTTGCCGTCACAACTTAGTTCTTCCTTTGGCATCTCTGATTTGATTGATATACGCGAAGACTTCTGAACGGACAAATAAATAGAACATTTCGTTGCTATCCTGGATTTTTGACATCCAATGCCTGAAGTTGTTCGGCATGGGTTTAACGGGGGAGTAACAGTTATAGACACATTTTCGTCAGTGGGTTAGTGTTCAGCATTAGACTCAACTAGTGTAATAATATTTGTACCGTTGCAAAACGTAGACAGTGGAAATTCTCAAGCATGAGTCAGATTTGAACTTTTTTTTTTTCCCAAAGGTGTTCTCAGCCCGCTCTCAACATCACCGCGTGAGATTTACCATCGAATTTGTCATCTTTTGTATCGTGAGAAAAAATTTTCCAATGTTTATCAATCACCACTCAATGTTAAAAAAATTGCCTTCACGTTTAGATTTTAGAGTTTGGTAAGGTCCCCGTTTAGTCAGAATGACGTTTTATTCGCGTTAGGCGATGCTAATGGTTAGGAAATGTTTGTACACAAGGAATACACATATCAGACATATCTACAATTCTACCTTTTGTTGTGGAATGACCTGCTGCTTGCACTTAAGCTTCTCTAACAGATGACTTTATTTCCTTAGAACTGGGTTTTCATGACAGTGCACTGCTGGGGTGAGGATCCTAGAGGTTTATGGACTGTGATCGTAACCGACAATGACAACAATAATCGTGAACATTACCTGGAGAAACTCACACAGGGTGACGAAGAAGATGTTACTAGAATCTTCCTGGACGACACAGGGAAACATAGTCAAACTGGTCAGCTGTCATCCAAGAAGGACCATGCGAAGGACCATATCTTGAAAAGCATGGAAGATACAGCTGGGAAAATCTTTAAAGAAAGCAGATTTGTCAAGTTTGCTCATGGGAAGAAGTCACGGCACGTTCGTAATAGCCCTCGAGTAAAGGTTACAAAGAAAGTAAAGCATCACGCTAGAAAAGTCAAAGAAAGCAAAACTGCCCATCTGAAGAAACATTATTTGAAAACTAAAACAAATAGCAAAACTAAAATAAACAAGGAAAAACAGAGTTGGACAAAGAAAGTCATAAATCCAAATCCAAATGTTATTAAAGTAAAGCAACCAAGAAAGATGTCAAAGAAGCACGCAACCAATAAATTAACGTCGAAAACAGTGTTAAGTCAAAGCCATCAGAAGCTAAAAGCTCCATTTAAGAAGCACGACAATGGTGGAGAGAGAAAGAAACCTCATAAGGCTTCAAAACAAGAAGTAAACGCCACTTTAACTATGGCACATAAACTGACGGGCCCCTTCAGCAAATCTAGTACATCTGCTTTAGGTAACCTAAGTAGGTCTGCCAATGCCACCACAGCCCTGGGTCTCATTTCACAGTTGATATCAGAAATTCAAAAAAATCCATTGGTGACAAAAATTGCTTTGGAAGCACTGAAAAATCCTGCCATAGGAAAACTATTTGGCATCGATTCTTCCAGGGACACGGCTGAAAACATTCAGGAAAGGCTTTTGCCGACAGCAAGCATCAAACAGAAAACACAAGGTTTAGAGAATGGGTCTGAAAGTAATGGTTCAGGGTCACATATATATACGAGAATTGTTGATGGAGACAATGTTTCTAATGTAAAGGAAAAATCCAACCATCTTGAAATGGTAACACCAGGAACCATCAATTCGATTAAACAGAAACATTTTCAAGTCTTCAAGATACTTAAAGATAATGAAGAAGACTACAAAAATGATGTTAGCGGAAGTGGAATTGAAGGAAGTGAAATGTCGGGGAGTGGATACTATTTCGATGGAGGTGGGTCCGGAAATGAGGAGAACCTAAAAGCTGCCAATCATCAACTTATAAACTGTGGTGGGTCAAAGAACTGTACAGGAACTCACAGTGAAGACCCCCTTCTTTCTGTTTCAAACAAAGCACAAAAGATACTTGAAAAGGAAGAGAATTCGTACGAGATATTTGACGAGGATGATAAGGAAAGCCAGAACGGTGAAGGAGATGAAGACGAAGTCTTTGAAGATGGGTCAAGACCCGTTGGAAGTGTTGAAGACAGTGAAGATCTTATCCCAGAATTTGGGTTTGATTTGAGGGCCATCAATGAACCTGACTCATTCCTTTGTAATTTCTCGGCGGTGTTAAGCAAGAGATCATCAATTGTTACCCAAAGGGCGCGTTGTGTAGAAAATGGCACAATCGAAAAACGCAATGATGAAAGAGATAAAGAAGACAAAAATCTGGCTCATTATCTGGCAGTTGATAAGTTAAAGTCAGCTTCAGGGGACTACAACCTGGATAGCGGTGATGACCAATATGGCAGCTCTTCGAAGATTGATGATGATGGTGATGACAATCAAAATATCAGTCAGGATGATTCAGATGAAAAATACAACGGCAAGGACTTGGAAGTTTTGCAGGAAGCTCTGGAAGATCAGCTCTCTCGTTTGTCGAAGGATCCAGCATCAGAAAAGTTCAACAAGGAAATTCTGGCCAGAGTCCGCGACGACATCAAACGCGGTGATATTGACGATCTGGAACTCTTAGAGGCACAGATCTCTGGCGGTAAAACTGATCTTTCCAGAGTTATTAGAAGTAGCACCCCGGAAGACCACGAAATTGATGGTCTTGATGATGCCACACAAGAAACACCAGTAATATTTGAAGGATATAATGAAGAAGGCGAAGACTTACAACGCAGAAGGATTTCACACCAAGCACTTAAAGAAAAGCCATCACAAACTTATTATGTCAACCCAGATAAATATGGAAAAGTGAATTCCGGAATATTAGAATCGTGGACGTTGATACTTTATGGAACTAAATAGCCTAGTTTGTTCTAGCGATTAGTTTTTCTTAGGCCTGCTGTTAGAATCGATTAGAACGTGAAATTGGTCTCGGGATCAATTCAAGGGATTTAGATATATAATATAGGGAAAACTTTTTTTAGTGAAAAAGAGTTTCTGGCAATGTTCTCGCAGAACAGATACCTGTTTATTGAGTCTCTAGAAGACGTGATATATGTTAGTTTCAATGCGAAATTGTACAATTCAATTACGTTCAGGCACCCTATTTTCGTCAAGGTGATAGCGCAAGTTAATTCAAACCAAATGACAGACAAACGTTTTGTGCATGAGTTTAGATTGGAAACACTTGCCATTAATTTGTGTAATTTCTTTTCAGTTGCTTCATAATGGACCCCAGTATCGACTAGTACCGTGAAACAGCAATCTTTTCTCAGGGTCAGGTTACAAAATAAGGCATTTTCTATACTCTCACCATTTCATCCATGAACACTGACCGTAAAAAAAACAACAAAACGATATCAGTCTCAAACAAAATATGCTCTACAGTTAAATGGCTTTTGTCTGTAGAGGGCAATTGCAACGGAAGTTAAATTAAAGCGAGTTAAATTCAATGTCCTACATTTTCTATGTATCGAGAAGAACCATGACCCTGACACAAACATATTTGAATACGTTTCAATATATAAGGTTGAAAATAAGTATTAATTGTTAGATCTTAACTTGGGCTCGTTTAATTGGGCCTGCATGCAATAATGAAATGGTCCCGTTTTTTTTTTTTTTTTTTTGTGGGGGGGGTTGGTGCTTTAATTGAAAAATTTGAAAAATGAACTGTTTTGTACGATGTCAAATCGAAAGAATAAAGAATTTCTGTGTAACCTGACTCTGATTGACTCCCCGTCTCAGGGACTGCATGCATGTGATACAGTGTTCATAGATCACATCGCAATCTGCTGCTTACGAGCCCCCTCGCTTATAAGTCCCCTTCCCCGGTTATAGGCCAATCTACATGCAAACAAAACATCACTTCCGATTACAAGCCTCCCGGATCCTAGGCCCCGCCACCCCATCCTAAACCCCTTTAATACGAAGCTCTATAAGCCTAGGGCATATACAGCGACAGTTTACGATATCTAATCTTATGTATCGCAGGTTTTACCACAAACTCGTGCTAAAAGCCCGGGGCTGAAAGCAAGTGGTGGAAACTGTTTTGCCAATAAAGACTCCTGAAGATGCACTAGCATCTACAAGCACATTATTTCACAACTCTGCATGAGCCCGCAATTCACGTTCAGCAGTTGGATTCACCTGTTCGGGGAAAAGAAAATGCCTAGGAAGACTAAATACCACACTTTGCAATCAGCCGATTGAGTGACTAGTTGGGGTAAAGAAATTGCTTGAGATGACACGCTTTGCAGTAAAATACAGTTCTACAAGATATCGTTCTCCCCTGACTCCGTGGAAAAACTACTTATCGCTCGACTAATTATAAACTTCTCTTCAGTGGTGTGACAACATATTTATGGAGAGTCCATGCAGTTTGCGCCGGACACTGTTCGCTCGTACGACTTTCTCGACGAGTCAGCAACCAGCAGTCTCAAAGGTAGGGAATACTTTGAGTTGCTTTAAGTTTATACTTCAGCTTTGGTATTCTGGAAAATACACACAGCGCGGTATTTGTGTGGAACAGAGGTTACGGATAGGAACTTTTATAACAGAATCCATGTTAAACTAAAGGACGATCACTATTTCGTATTGTATGCTTGAAATGATGCACGAAAACGGGAACAGGAATTAAAAATCAAGCGGCAGTTGCCATATGCATCAATACCAAATTATTTAAGTTAC
>Ga0126338_10002006_pt1 | contig 13712 bp, 8 predicted proteins | sample OrbCmetagenome_2_FD_92529 | JGI IMG/M metagenome (GOLD analysis project Ga0126338, IMG submission 92529) | Coral microbial communities from Petempiche,Puerto Morelos, Mexico - Orbicella C C metagenome | ecosystem: Host-associated > Invertebrates > Cnidaria > Coral | place: Petempiche,Puerto...
ATTAGGGTGGTAGATGTTGAGCGCTTCTGGCGGAAACCAAACTGTGAGTGCGATAACAGTTCGTTCTGTTCTCAGTAGGTACCATGAAAGCTGAACATGCGCTAATCTCTCTATAATCTTGCTTATGGTAGGTAAGATTGATATCGGTCGGTAGCTATCCTTCTGTGATTTATCTCCGCCTTTGAATAAAGCAGAGACTTTAGCTGACTTCCATACTTTAGGAAATTCTCCATCCGCAAAAGATTTATTTATTAGTTCAGTCAGAATTGGTGCGATGACATCGGAGGCATCCTTTAGTAGGCGAGCACTTAGTTTGTCGAGGCCAACAGCTTTATTCGTTTTTAGAGATCTAAGGGCATTTTGTTCACAGGACACTGTTTAGATGGAATTCACAAGGTGGAGTGCCTGTAATAGGAAAAGTAGGAATATTTCGAAATGGTTTCGCCAGCACTTTACCAACAGATACGAAGTAGTGGTTCATGATATTGGCGATAGATAAGTTTTCAGTGTGCCACTTTCCTTTCTCGAAGATGGCAAACACTGAAGATTTTTTCGCATCAGGGAGCACTTGCTTTATGGCTCGCCACATTTCGCTACCGTCACCGTTCGCGTCTTCGATCAGCTGCAGAGTTGATATTTGTGAGAGAAATCCTTCGCCATCGACCTTACGAGGTGTGTGAAAATAGTAATACCGATATTGAAGAACTATTTAGTCATGCATGATAGATTTAAACGGCATATTTTGTGTTTTGAGTTGAATACCGTCGAGAAATACGCTGTCCTCGAGATGGGGTTTTCGAAGCGGCTACAGACGAGAGCTTTTTTCGCCCCGAAGCCGTCTTGTTGCGAAAAAAAAAGGAAAACAAAAACAAAACAAAACAAAGAAAAGATGAGAGGACGAACATCGGACACTTTATATAGCTGCAGATATGGTTGCAAGATGGAAGAAAGTAAAACGTATGTGCTTGTATTCAACGGACAGGGCCACAAAACATAAACATGATAAATATTGTTTAGAAACAAAAGCTCTAAAGGCGGCGGAAAAAAAAGATTTTGGACAGGCACGTGAAACTTCAAGCTGACTTGGGGCGAATACGTGGCACACGTGATAGTAATGCGATTTCTAGTGGTTAAAAAAGCAAATTGGTTTCAATCAAGACCGCACATGCGCTTTATCGTGACAATGGTCCTTTAAGCTTTGCAGCTTGACTTGACTCATTAGCTGTTGAAACTAGAGACCTAACAAGCCCCAATTGCTTGAGGATAAATGAAGTATCTATATATCTATTTATTGCGACAGATTTCCCAGAGCAAGAAGATAAAGATGATTCTGATACACAAGAAAGTGACCGAAGCGTCATTTCTTCAGGTAATTTGATGTTTGGTTAGTTTTAATCACTTTTAATTCGCCAATATTTGTCTAGGGTCATATTATCGATCTACTGGGGAATCAGTAATGTGAACCATTCCCAGTCAACAAAAATTCAAATTTATCGTTTTATTTATCTATTGCAACAGTCTAAATCTCCCTTTATGCGTAACATACATGTAATGACATAGCAAGTTTTCTTTTCTTGTAGGAAAAGATTTCCCGGATCCTTCTTTTGTATCTGATAGACCAGCTGATTCTTTTACAAGGGAAAATGAACAACGCGCTTTTACTGATAAAGCTGTACTTAATGAAGACGTCATTCCTTCAGGTAATTTGATATTTAGTTAATTTTAATCACTTCATTAATTCGCTAATATTCGTCCAGGGTGATATTGTCTATTTATCGAAGAATCAATTATGTAAACCATATCTACTGCAGCAGTTTAAATCTTCCTTTATGCCTAACATAATGACATGCCAATTTTTTTCCTTCCTTGTAGGCGAAGATTTGCTGGAACCTACTTTTGTATTTAATAAACCAGCTGATACTTTTACCAATGAAAATAAACAAAGCACTTTAACTGATAAAGCTGTTTTTAACGAAGACGTCATTTCTTCAGGTAATTTGATTTTTAGTTAATTTTAATCACTTTTAATTCCCTAATATTCTATTGAGGAATTAACTATGTAAACCATTCCCAGTCAGCTAAAATTTAAATTCATCGTTTTATAAATCAGATGTCACCTTCTAAATTCTCCTTACGTCATGCAGCAAGGCAAGCTTGAATGTGAAAAGTATCTTGCGTTTGTTTTGGTTTTGCATTATTACGCGACGCGACTGGCTTACAAAAGGTTGCGCCACTTTGTCATCCAATCAGCAGTAAAACTAAAACCATGTTGTGGGTCGCTTACATACTTTATCCCACGCTTCCGGCTGTCTAGATGGCTGCAGTGTCTTCTGTGATTTGCCAGATGATTACTTGTTTTGGTTTACGACACTCGCTTGAAAATCGCTCTAATTTCGTTTGATGATATTTTTTTTCTTTACATCATGTGCATGCAATTCCTATTACCATATCTGATCGCATCTTTTCGGCACCACTTGGTAACTTGTCAAATGAGACAGGACAAGTCATGTTTTGTATTTTGTCGAGACGCCGTTGAGCCAAAGCATCGCTAACGAGACCAAATTAACTTAATACGTCGCCGAAGCTTACCAAAAAGATATGGTGGGGTATTTACTGTATTCAAATTCAACCATTTGACCGTCATTGACTTGATACCGCAAAATATCGAGACAGAAAACAAGGTTTCTTATTGGCTAATTGCTAATTTGGTTACTACAACTAAGAGATTTTACGTACTCGTAATGGAGGTGCTTAACTTTTATTTTCTGTTTCTGATACAGGCGAGCCAAACTCACAGAGCAGTTTATATAAAGCTTATAGTCACGTGCGAACCATCTTGTTTTTCATTGGCTACGAGCGTAGCCGTCACAGCCTTCTTGGTGCTTTACTGGATGCTCATCCACACATGGTCGTATCTGACGAGTCAATGGCTTTTGGCAAGTGGAGATCAAATCAAAACAAATGGATGAACAGTTCCATATACTCATTTTACGACATAATGGTCCAAACATCGCAGCGTGACGTCACTAAAGGAAAAAGGTCTCAAGTATTTGAAGGAAGTGTGGTGAACGCGACTTCTAGATTTAAATATTTCGTTCCCAACCAATGGCAAGGAAGCTTTGATCGGTACATTGAGGTGAGCAGAAACTGGTGCGTTACGCTTGCTATAATAAAAGGATTCGGTGGGGTATCTCAAGCATCAGGCGCTATGTATGCTCCGGGAATATAGTGTTTCAGTTTCACTTTATTATTTTGCTACACAAATATTTTTACAAATATGTTCAGGGGAGTCTTTGTTTACAACATTTACTTCATCAACAATGCGATTCAATTTCTGATCAAGCTGGAAAACTATCAGTTCTAAATATTGAAAGGGCATACCACAGATAACTGCCCCAAGGAAATTTAGACCGATGTATTTAATACTTTTTGTGCGACGCATGTTTAAAAACTCATCAGTGCTTTCGCCACCCAGAAATTTCACAGCATTCAAAAGCTAATTTCCCCTTGAACATTACACCCAGAAAGCCAAAAATGTTACCCTTTACTAAGATTCACAAGCTCTTCAAATGTTTGATGTCAACTAGTACTCAGCATGCATGATGCCTTCTCTGCCCAATGTCGTATGATAAAAAGGAAAAATGTAGAAAGCGATTTTCCTAAAAGCACCTTTTTTTTTTGTACTAAAAAGACAATGTGATCCTTGCGAAATGAAAAGTTGCCGTAACTCAAACAAAGGAGGAACGTTATAAGTAATTTTCCTCTTCAAAGCGTTGGAGGCATATCTAATTTGCTTCTTTGGGTTGTTTTGATTAGACACTTCACAATCAACTTTCTACTTCATGTTGTGACATATAAGGCCTCTACATTCTGCCGCCAACCAGCTCTGTGGGCTGCTGCAAAGCATACGTCGTCCTAGGTCCTCCATCCAGTTCGTTCCCCTTCCTTCTCCGCTGTCTTCCTCCATGTTTTCTTGGGTCTACCCCTTCTTTCGGCCTCTTCTGGCGTCCATGGTTTGATCGAGCAGATAAATTTAAACCGCGTCTCATTTTACGCCTTGCAATCATTACAAAAACTACTCTATCCCAAGGTAATGCTAAGCTGGCAGTTGTGTTCTCCACTTAAATTTACATAAATATGACATTTTTTAAAAACAGTTCCCTGGTTCTCTATGTTCTCCAAAAACTTTTTTTATAGTAATTATTAAAACCTGGGAACTTCGTCTATTTAATAGTGGAGCTCCGGCGGCCCGAAGGGCCGCCAAGCCTAGCCCCATACTCATATAGGAAAGAAAAGGAAATCCATGAGTTGATTTTCTCATGGTTATCATGGTTAGCGATATTGCTCGTGGGCGCGTACGCACGACGGCGACGACGACGGCGACGACGATGACGGAGTCGCGCAAGATGGCGGCCATACTCCAAATAATAGGTTGACTTAGACACGCAGCCTCGGTTTACCGTGTACTTCTTTGATACTGGACATTCAAGTTACGATCAATTGACACCTGTCAAAACAAGGTATCTGCTGACCAGTAATACGTAACCATATCGCGGGCTCAAGTTTACGGCTCATCGAGGTCTCGTGTTTGTTTTAAAGTTGACCGCTGTCCAAGTGCTGGTTTTCGATAGGATCGCGGGCTCATCTCAGGTTAACTTGTTGAAAACAGGGCAGGATTGCTCGGAAGTCGGTTAACGCTAACCCAGGATTAAAAGTTAACCGAATTATAACTTTTTCTTCTATACAAATGTTTTTTGCTGCTTCGTTTTGTGTATATAGTGATTATTATAACTCAAAACAGAAGTTCAAACAATATGCAGAAAACCTCAACGCAGAGTTACCAAACTCAAATCAAAATTTTACCTTTTCCTTGGTTAGCTTAATTTGGCTCTGAACAACCCGGCTCAGGAGCTACTCTTTTAGGCTGGCCTTAATCTATATATTATATCAACAGGTTATTGGAGATAAGGCAGGCGCCTACACAGCGAGGGCGATGCACAAATATGGCGCTTTCGACGCTGTTCACCTTTTAGAGAAAACTGCGGAAGCTAAGGTGAAGTTTATTCATGTTGTTAGAAATCCATTTGACAACATTGCGACAATGGTCCTGCAGCGGCTAAGAGCTAGACGAGAAAAAGACCGCAGTGTAAAGGTATAATAAATGAAGAAATAGATATACTCGCTATGCACGCGAGATAATGGAACATAGCACGGATCATCTTAAGTTCCGATCTTAAATTACAATAGTTGCCTAGGAAACCACATCAACCCCATACCTTAGCTGGTTTCCATGCGGGTGCTCCATCCTGGTCGAATTGGAATTTGAAGAGTGTTGGTTTTTATGGAAAGAGGAAAAACGGAAAACCCGAAGAAAAATGATACATTTTTGACCACATTTCCAAACTGACTGAGAAGATAACTGAAAATAGTCTATATACGATGCGCGTAGCGGAGTACTCTTGATGAACTTCGAAGTGCTTGGAAATCTGGTCAAACACTGTCTTGAGGTTTAATATATCTTCTCAATCGAAACTAAAACTCAGTAAAAAACGCACGAATAGATGTAGTGTTGGCGGGGCGTTAAAGATTTTTGTGTCTATCAAGAACAAAAGGATAAAACTTGGGAGAGTTTTGCTACATCAGAAGAGAGATATGTCTTAAGTTTGAAATGAAGCTCAAATATAAGACACAAGCCTTTGATTAATTTAGTACACATAAGTTTCTTGCACTATTTTTCAAAATTTATGTTCATTACATGTCAAGTTGCGTTTGAGCACTGTACTTTCGGCTGAACACTTTTTTTTCGGAGTGTCGCTGCCCTGAACTTTTGTCCTTATTTTTAGGTGGTTGTTATTTTAGACCATTTCCGTCGTATTCTGTTCAAGAGGGATAGCCATATTCCTAACGTCTGAAATGACTATTTGCCTGTGCAAAAACCAGTACTCCCTCGGTAGTCGCTTGGAAATTAAATAAAATAATTCAATATTTTGTTGCTTGATGATAAGATTTATCATATCGTTCTCTCCGTGAGTACGCGAGCTGTGATTGGTCAATTTAGTGGGCCGTATTCAACTGTACGGCCCGCTAAAATTTAAAGCTGTTTTTGTATCCAACAAATGTTTGTGATTTATCGCCCAGTGTTCTTAACTTTTATATCAAGTAAAAGTTTAAAACATTCTTTTATTTCTAAAATTGTGTTGTAAAACCTGCTAACAACTTAAGGCGGTCACTTAACAACGATTTCGTTTTCGTTTTGCTTTCGACGTGCGTCAGGAATTTGAAGCCGTTCCGCGTGAATAGAAATCATTCCCGAACGCGTCAGACCCACAGTAGAGATATAATAAATATCTTACCAACCTCGTCTTCTCGGTCTGTACTGTAAGATACGGATCGTCGTTTTTCCCCCTCGAATTATAGCCCGCGCGCTTCGCGCTTGGGCCAAAAATCGATGGGAAAAAATAAAAAAAACTGGCTCCGTAACTTACAGTACGGCCCTCAAACTCGGTTGGTAAGAAGTATGTCTGTTCATTGTTTTCCAGATACAGGAATTGAGTGTTTATTGCATTGCTCCCACTCGCTATTGAATCTGGCTCGTGCAGCTCTTTAAGATGGTAGTTATCAAATTAAGATTAGTTCGGTAATTTAGTTAACTGTTTGAAATTAATAATTTGCGTCAGCAGGTAAATGCCCCTGAAGAACTTGAATCTAATATTAGGAATTATTTTACTATGGCCGAGGGAAGTAATAAAGCACGAGAGGCTTTCCCAGGCAGCGTCATTGATATCCCAAGCATGGAGATAGTCAAGAATCCTGCGGAAACCCTGAGAAGAATCTGTCAGTTCCTGGAAATCACGTGCGCAGAGCAATATCTTCAGGACTGCGCAGCCACTGTGGACCCGGTCCCCTCCATAACACGTAATTTTATAGAATGGAACACTGAGCAAAAGAACACAGTGTACGGCATGATGAAAAAATACTCTTTCTTTGAAGGGTATTCTTTTGATCAATAATTGTAGTAGTAATAATAATAACTTTGCTAATGTATGGAAAAGAGTTCCTTAAGCCGGGGGAGAACCCTCTGCCAATAAAGGACACCTACATAAAAAAAAAATAATAATAATTACAAAACCTAAGAATGGTCTATTTACAAATTTCATAAAATAATAAACATTATAAAAGATAAAAGTATTAAAAACCTAATTAATTACTGCACAGACTGCAGCTCCGGCATCCTTATACAGTAGAATTTCCAGATTGATTTTACGTATGTTTGCTTTTAAAATGCTAAGAAAGCTAGTTGTCCTTAATCTGCCGGGGAGCCTGTTGCATAAGTTTATATCTAGGTGTCTAAGTGAGTTTTTGCCAAAAGTTACAATAATTGTGCAAAACAAAGCCAGAATTGCATAAATTGTAATTAGGAGTTCGGTTTTTAAATAAGCAGCTGATTCTCTTGGGGCATGAATTGTTCTTACTTTTTCATATTAAAATAGATATATCCAGAAGTCTTCTGTTAAGCTAAGTCGAGTGGGTAGGCTATTACGTTCCAATAACTGTGGATATAGCTTGATTGTTGCCCTCTTGCAACTTTTCCAGCTTTCTAGTGTCACTGGCTTTACCAAAATGCCAGGCTAAATGGCAGTTCGTTAGACAGGGAAGAATGGCTGACTTATATAGATATATAGTGGTAGCTTTGCCTTATCAAGGATGAAATTTCTTAGCCTCTTTATTACGCCAATCCCCTGACTGGCTTTCACACAAATGCTACGAATACGATATGACAGGTGAAGGCTACTGTCTCTAGTCACACCCAAAATTTTTAGACAATCAGATTTCTCAATGGCACTACTCTTTACCGCAATATTGTATTGGCCATTAACATGATTTGCAGCTTTGTTACAAATGTTCGTAATCTGGTAGTTTCTTAGATTACCTTCAAGGAGATGCGAGTGCTATAGTAGCACTCTCCTGAAGTTAGGAGACTAAGGTGGGCAAATTTGCCCCTTGTTCATAAATTTACATTAATTGGTGATTTTACTAATAAACTGTAAGCACGAAAATTAATGCTGTGTACTGTTTGCCATTTATTTGAGGAAATATTGAAGTGAAAGTTTATTCTTCAACTGCGCTTTTAGTATCAAATTAATACAGCGCAAATGAATGGCTTGAAACTGTTACCACAAATTTATGTTTACACTGCATTTCTCGTTCTCCCAAACATCAGTTCCTGTTTCTTTATCTCTGTCAAAACACGAATAGATGTGTGTTCACTTTTCGGAAAAAAAAAGAAAAAGAAAAAAAGAAAAAAAAAAACTTGAAGATAACAAACAAGCAAACAAAAACAGACTTGTGCCATCTTGTACCGTTGCATAATCAATTTACGCTTCACAGATCCTTGGGAAGTGTAGAAACACGTTAAGAAGGCATGGGGGTGGCCATGGAGTCTAGGACTGCTATCCAACTATTACTATTTCGTTTTCAGGGTACGATTGTTCACGCATGCGTATTCTGGGATGACTGAGCCTGCGATATAACATCATCTTTACTTACAAATATTTATGCTTATAAATGTCCCGTCTGCTACATATTGAAAATGTTAATCCAAAATTTTCAAATTAATTTGCCTCTTGCATTTCATAGAAAGTTCCCTTATTCCTGGCTGTCCTTGTTTCTTGTCAGTTTTTCTCACGTTATTAACATTATGTTAATAAAGTTTCCTTTGATTGGAAAGCATTACAGAAAAAAAACCTGAATTCAAGGGGAAACATCACCTTTACTGTAAAGTTGCTCAGAGTTCAAACTGTATGATTTTTTGTTTATTCAGGCAATACTTCAAGGAATGATACTCAGAAGCAAACACCAATCAATGAACAACTACATAATCATAAAACATATCTTGAAAAAAGTTCACAACAATTAGGTTTATTAAACCTAATCAATCAACGAACGACTACATAACGATAAAAAGATAACTTGAGAACAACTTAATACAATCAGTATTTTCAATTAACTTTTGTTTACAATCAACGACTATATAATGATAACAAGAAGCTTAAAAACTACATTAGCTTGATTAAACCTATTTGCACAATCGACGGCCACTGAAGATAAGCTGATATCCGTTTACAGCTATGTTTGAAGAAGAATATCATGCACATGAGAGACGGTGTTTTTTTAAACTTAGGGAGGAGAGATCAAAATACGATGCATAGCGGAGTATTTTTGATGGATTTCGAGGTGCTTGGAAATGTGGTAAAACATTATCTATTCCCAATTGAAAATAAAACTGTAAGGAAAACCGTATACATAATAATAACCTTGAAAATCTACGCTAATTAGATAAGATATGAAGACACCTTCAGGGTCACGATTTCCTTCCTTTAAAGTTGAGGAATTATAATGCATTCGAGAACTAATTGCCTTAAACTTCAGAGCTGAGTTAGCAGCTGAGAATAAGCGTTAGGGTTTATAACATAGTGTTTTGAATTCGACATCTTAACTCTGGTATCAAAACAAATTAGTGAGTTCATTTTTTGGGTTCTAAAACGTTAGGTACCTATTTCGCAATTAATTCATACATAAAAATCTTTTTGATTATTTTCCTAACAATTTTATAGCAGTATCTTTCAACAGTTGCGGCCCTTGTGCCACGTGGCACGAACTGTCAGTCAGTAAGTCTGTTTCAACAGTGGAACATCAAAATCAAAATGTTGGACAGAAAACGACGACACTGCAGTTTTAAAAGCCACATAATCTGTTAATCCGTGCTTCCCAAGATTGCTGAACGATTGAACATTTAATTTACTTGTCCATCAATAGTCCAGTTTCGAATTAGCCCAGACCGCTGAATAAAAAGACTTACGACTCATCTGTATGGTGCTGGCCTGTACAGATATTTCGATTATAGTTCAGTGGTCTTGGTTAACTTGAAACTGTACTATTCAGTCAGATTCATCTTCCATCTTTGTGTACTTCCGAGAAGTTACAAATCCTTTCACAGTCCAAGCAAACGGGCATCCCTGGATGTACCGTCCGTTTATAATGATCTCAACTGTGTAGGTTCCTATCTCTTCTGGGAAAAAACTGAAGAAAAATCTTCCCTTTTTGGCCACGATGTCAAATGAATGAAGATTCATCGAGAGTGGTGACATAATTCTTACCTGACCACAATTTTTGAGTATCGATGGAGCGAAGTCAAGAGAATTCATACTTCTTTTTGGGGTTTCTGAAAAAAATTCTCTATGATCGGTTATAGAGACTTTTTCTTTGGCGATAACGAAAAAACAAACTTTGTTTACATACGTCTCATTTAGTTGACCAAAGTTTCCTCCGCACATGCTGAGTTTGTATTCTTCATGGTGTTCACTGATGTGCGCCAAATTGTTAACAGTCTCATTATTGAGGGGTGCATTGAGTACAAGAGTATAGGAAATTGTATCACGTGGTTTTACTTCCGCTAAGGCTGTGGCTTGATTTAGCTGCTTAGACAATTGACTTTTGGCTGTTAAAACGGCTACTTCATTTCCTCCAGCAAGTGCTTCCTCGATGAACTCCACGCTGCTCTTCAAACAACCAAGAGACAGGAATAGAGAATCCTTGTGGGTCTGAAAAATCTTTTCCTGATTTAAAAGTGGTTTTTGTAGTTCATTTTTCAAATGTTCCCCTCGGACCTTCAGAATTTCAATCTGTGCGTTTATGAAACTGTCGATGCACTGTTGAACTTTTCGTGAGTTTTCTTCTAGTTTGCCTTCTTGTACATCGACTGACTCTACAGTCGATTCCAAAGCAGAAATTTTTGCTCTCGACTCTTGCACAAGTTTTAAAGTTTTATCTTTCTCGGCAACAAATAAATCTTTTATAAATGAGTACCTGTGGCCATGATGATCAAAAATGGTGCAATCACGGCATATAGGCTCTTCGCAGGTTTGGCAGAAGAGTTTCAGCGTCTCTCCATCATGCTTTGTACAGGTCGCTTCCGTCTTGCGAGGTTCGTTGTCATCGTGTAGTGACAAAAGATTATTTATCAGGAAGTTTGAGGGAAGACTATTGATGTCACCACCAGGAACCTGGCGAGAAAGATCGACATAATTATGTTCTAGCAAGTTGTTTATGCAAAGACAGTGAAAAATTGGTGAGGAATTGTTTCCTCTATAATGTTGCTTGACTGAACTGTAGCATCTCTCGTAACTTTATTTATCGTCGGAGTGTAGCAACTGTTATTGTTTTGGGGCTAGGGGAATCTGTCTGTTATTTTCTCTATTGTTCTTTCAATGAATATCAAGCCATTCTTGTGAGACCTTGCGAGAACAGCTACCAGACCCTAAATTGTACAACGACATAACCTTTCAGACTCACCTTAGAACTCTTTCTGCATTCAGGGCACGTGACCTCGTAATCCTCTCGTCCCAGTCCTCTCACAAGTCTGTCGAGGCACTTTCTACAGTACGAGTGCTGGCACGAGAGCACTTTAGGTTCCGTGAATTTTTCCAAGCAAATGGGACACTCAAGGTGTTTTGCCAATTTTTTCTCGATCGGAGATGCCATCTCACTTCTGGAAGTAGAAGATAGAAAAAAAATTACTAACACAGTTATCATTTTAACTGAACACGGTGGTAAAAGCGTTTTCATGCAATAAAAGTTATTGAGATGTGGACGAACTATTCCAATTTAAACAAAACAAGCAGGGAATATAACTACAAAAGGGAATTGCAGTAAAGAAACGGAAGTTCACTGGGTTCAAGAGTGCACCGGCATACGAAATGTCGGTTTATCTTAGCTTTCCGCGTTCCTCTGTCTTTGCTTCAGGCATCGATATTTAGCCAAACTCCTCCGACGCCTCGCAATTGCTCTACTAGAAGAGCGGACTTTTCTCTGGAAACTCTTGCGCTTGCAAACTCGCGTTAATCAATTATGGCATTAATTGAACAGAATTCTGTCCTGTCTGACAAACCACTATAATTATATTCAGTTCACCATACTATTGATCTATGCACTCCTCCTCATTCAAAATGGACAACTTCGACATGTAACGCTCTTTCGGGAGCAACCCTTAAACACGGGATCCGGAAACCGGAATCCGGAACAGGAAACCAGAATCCGGAATCCCGATATTGTGAATGACGATAGATTGAAATAATTCACTTCAGCAATGTCCAATAAATAAATAAAGGGAAAAATTGTTTTGTTGTTTTTTTTTTGCTTTGCTTTACTCCAATCACAAATTGTAATTGTTAAAAAATTCTTGACTAGTTCTGAACATCCCTTAGCTATACATCTGGCGCGGTTGTTCAAAAGCTGGACGACGCTATCCATTGTGTAAATCACTATCCAGTCACAGTTAGTGACTTTTCAGGCGGATATAGTTACCCATAGCCTGCGAGCAGGCTCTTGTGTCTGTCTCTAGTGTCTGATCAGGCTCTAGTGTCTAGTGTCTAGTGTCTCTTTGCATTGGTATGTGAGCGAGTGCCCCCAGCCCAAACACGAGTGCCTGCGAGCAGGCACGCAGGCTAAGTTACCCTCTTTTGTTCAACTGGGGCCTGGTGAGAGCGCGGTTCTTGTCTAGATCAAATTGGTCTGAGAAGACTAGTGAGTAGCACAATAGCAACAAGCTAATGCGGTGAGTTTCTGGTAGTCTTTTAGCATCTTTTAACAATCCGTTCGCAAGCGAGAAGCAGACGGAAGTAAGTGTGCAACATTTCTATAAATTGTTTTGATACGATGGCCGGCAAGAATATGTAGTGGTGATTTGTAACAGAATCAGAGTGGAAATATAGTGTTGATCTGAAATTAGGCTCGTATCTGTTGGGAAAAACAAATTTATTCAGACGAGCCAGGTTAGCCTTCGGACATCGAAAGTAGGGGGTTGAGGGTGGGGGAGGGTTACCGTCAATTTACAGGAGGCTGCCACTGACGGAGACCCTGTTCTTTATGACATTTTCTACTTTGTTCAGTATCTACTAAACATAAAGGCGAAATTTATACCTCCGGTTCCCGTAGAATGCAGATCACCTATTAAACAAAATGGCAATTACCAGCAAGCTTATTTTAGACGCTCTCAGGGTGCTTGGAAACATATTGCGACGCACGTTGCTTAGAATCTCATAATCATAGCCCTCACTAGAAATAACGGTTACAAGAATTTCAGACGGGGACCAGACGGGCGATTTTTGTTTCAAAAAAGGCTATGTTTGAGGTCTTTTTTACTTGGCCCCTTATTTTTTACAGACAAAAGCTATGCAAATAATTTTCACGTGTTTGAAGAACTTGTTTTCTTTGATTTGTGGATTCCGGGTTCCGGTTTCCGGTTTCCGGGTATCAGGGTTGCCCCATTTCCGGTTGTTTTATTCGAACAAAAACAAACCTCACAGCTCAATTTTAGCAAATGCGAGAACCTCCATCAGACCCCGTATACGTCACTGACGTGTAGTAAACTCAGAATTGTGAACCCCAAGGGTATTTTTTTCCGGCGCAGGCTACGAACAAGCCGACAGCGTATTCCCACGAGAGATATCATCTTTTAAACCTCAAAAAAAAAAAAAAAAAAAAAAAAAAAAAAAAAAAAAAAAAAAAAAAAAAAAATAAAAAAAGAAAAAAAAAAAGAAAACAAAGAAAGAAACGACAGCAAAAATGAAAAAAAAAACATATACCTGAACCCACACAAAAAATGAAAACAAAAACAAAAATGAAAACAAACACGCAAAAAAAATGAAAATGAA
>Ga0126338_10002010_pt1 | contig 13706 bp, 13 predicted proteins | sample OrbCmetagenome_2_FD_92529 | JGI IMG/M metagenome (GOLD analysis project Ga0126338, IMG submission 92529) | Coral microbial communities from Petempiche,Puerto Morelos, Mexico - Orbicella C C metagenome | ecosystem: Host-associated > Invertebrates > Cnidaria > Coral | place: Petempiche,Puerto...
AAAAACAAAGTAGCCGCGGTCAGCGGTATTGGGCTCAAAGCTAGGTACAACCAGGTGCAATGCAGTGACGCGCGCCCAGGTTCTTGGGCAATGGGCAGTTGTCCACACAAGGGGCTGCAGCACGCACAACGTGTTCCCATGCTCTGCCGTCCCTATTCATTTACATGCTAAACTAGGGGTTTTACCAATTGCATGTTGCCACCCTCCTAATAAGGCTAAGCTATGCTCCTGTTTTGGCGCGACGTAGCTACGTATAGGCCGACCCCGTCTCCTGGCCCTATCCCTAGGACTTCCTCTTCATTATCCCAAAAAAGTTTTCATTCAGAAGTCTTGTGTTGTGCTGCTGTGCGGGTAAGCATCGGCCTCACACCTACAAAGATGATTGCCTGAAGACCAAGAAACCAGATGTCAAGAAACCAGATTTCAAGGCTAAGGTGAAGCCTGAACCCAAAGCAAGACCCAAACCAAAGGTTACCAAGTAAACAGTTGAACCTGATGAGTCGATTGACGCGTCCAACAAGACTCCATCAGCAGCGGTTGACAAGAGTCCAGTTGATTTTGTCTCGCTTCACACGGTAAGCCACGCACTGCCTTCCGGTTCCAGAGTTCGACCTGACAAAGAGCCTGCGCCTCAGACTGACGTGAAGAATGAACAGAAAGTTGAAGGCAAGGTTGAAGAGACAGAGGAACTAATTGGTCGAAGGAAGTTTAGAAGTCAAACTTCCGACAATATGGACAGATGAAAAAGCAGCCAGAAGGGACAAGAGTCAGAAGAGAAAATATTAGAAGCAAGAAGATGCAGGTGCGCGAAAAGGTAGGAAAGTCGCGAAACACTGTGTTTTTTTGATGTTTTGTGGCTCCGGAGGGTCGCAAAGTAGGCTCGCTAAAGCGGCGGGTGCGGAGACATCTGGGGAGATGAGCGATGAAAAATTGCACGCCGTTGTGGCGCGAAGCAGATTTTGAAGTGAAAAGGTACAAAACACCTCAGCCTCGGAGCACTTTTGGAAGTTGAGATGTTGGAAAAGTGCACGGCGTTGTGGCGCGAAGCACATTTGAAAGTAAAAAGTGTTGAAAACTGTCGGGGTCGGAGCACTTTTGGAAGTTGCGATGTGGAAAAAGTGCATGGCGTTGTGGCGCGAAGCACATGTCCAAGTCAAAAGTTGCAAAACACACTGGTCTCGGAGCACTTTTGGAAGTTGCGATGTCGAAAAACTGCACGCCGTTCTGACGCGAAACACATTTCCAAGTGAAAAGTGAAAAAAACTGAGGGTCTCGGAGACATTTTGGACGTCCGGACATTGTTTTGTGTGGCAGGCATAAGGGATTCTGCACCTTGTCAAAAATGACTCAAACGTGAGGGTTTTGTAGCATTTTCAAAAACGATGGCAGGCGTGGGACATTGGAAGAGGATCTGCACAGATGCTTTTTTCGTGGCAGGCGCCATACAAGAGGCATCTTCAGCAGAGATGTTCGGAGGTCAAGGAGCTGATTTTCTGAGAAGGGTTGCATTTTAGCGTATCAGATCATCAGCTTTGCTAAGATGTTTTTTCGTGACAGGCGCAGAACTTCGTATGACCTGGACTCATGTTTCCGTGGCAAGCGCAGTACTTTAGAGATATGGAAGGGAAAAATCGCAAAACGCATTGGTACGAGGCCGTCAGCTCTACAGTCAACTTCCCATTTTTGAAGGAAGTCTCGCAGAATTGCTTCGTTTTTGATGTTGTCAACTTCGAGAGAAAGTCTCGCAGAATTGCTTCGTTTTTGCTGTCGTCAACTTGTGAAATTGAGGAAGTCTGGCAGAATTGCTTCGTTGCTACAACTTCACTACGCCACACTACAACTACACCTCACCACACTGCACTACACTACACTACAACTTCAACTACACTACAACTTTACTACCACTACAACTACACCACAACTACAACTACAACTACAACTACCCCACAGCTACAACTACAACTGCAACTACACTACACTACACCTACAACTACAAGTACACCAACACTACAACTACACTACAGCTACAACTACAACCACAACTGCACTAGACTACAACTACAACTACACTAGACTACAACCACAGCTACACTACAACTACACCACACTACACTGCATTACGCTACACTGCACTGCACTGCCTCCGACCACCTTTCGATCCATCAACAGATTCGCTCTGCCATTTGTGCGTCACACCAACTCACCTATCCTATAGTTTGCTATTCCTGAAACTTCCGCCACCGCCTTGTGCGGTACTACTGGTAAGTACTCAGACGAATTCATGATAAACTTTCATCACCAACTGAACTTTCCAAAGTCCATTTGAAACACTATCACATGAGCACTGAACAAATCAATCATGGAACTTCAGCACTCATGTCCACACAGTCAATCTACAACAAGCATGATGAACTTGTGAAGCAACGTGAGACATGTCAGAAATCCAGACTTGCACCATCACGTGGGTTTCAAGAATCAGTGGAAGCCTACTACAATAGGCACAACATCAAGCCAGTAGCCCTTGGGCCAGGAGCCCCTTAACCAAACCGTGCCTAGGCGGCCATTCGGAATTCGCATGTTTAAGAAACGGGCGACCATGATGCATTTCTGATGGGCCGAAGATCCACTTCTAGCAGACATCACCCATCGACAACTGTTGAGAACTCCATGATCAGCTTCGGAGGGTTACTTTACTTGAGATGGCTTTCGGCCGACGAGCGGCCGATACTACCAATCCAGAAAATATGGCCCCTCCACAACTGGCGGTTAAGGTTCCTGATCCCGAGAAACGGGCGAGAGCATTACGGACACTTGCTGTGAGAAAGTCTTTAGCACCAAACAGAGTGATGATTTAAGACGTGACATCTCAACAACGCTCAGTCTAAGTGACGGTCCATTCTACCCAGGAGACCAGATTTATTACTGGACTGAAGATAAAAGGAAAATCAAATCTGATGGATCCCATGGAGGAAAACGGTTGAAAGGTAGTTTTGTTTCCGTAGACGGTAGCATGGTTGGTGTTGACCTCGGAACACGTAGTGTCAAAGTCAACATCAGCAAGATCAGGAAAGATCACAATCCAATTGAAGATGTTGATGTGCCTCCAGAACGAAGGCAATGAAGGCAAGTGCCGTCTCAACGGCTAAAATGCCTGCCAACTTGCAAACGCCTCCTGCTGTTTTTGCGGCTGACTGCATGAAGCCAGAACATGATCAAGCCAATGAAATCATTTTCAATGATGCTTCCCAGGTAGGACCAGGAGGCACCGAGTACGGTCTTTACACCTGGCAGCCTGCCACTCACCTTCCGTGGAACCAACTCGAATGAAGTGGGACATCATCAAGGATGCCTGGGAACACCATATTAGAGACAACTTGAAATTTCCTGCCAAACAGGAAATGGAGTTTTACTTTCGCTATGGAGGTGATGAGCAAGATGTCTGATGATGAGGTGACGCGTGACAGTTTGGAGAAAGCAGCTGCGAAGGACGCGGTTGACTTCCTGCGGGAAAAAACTACTGGCAACTGAGAGCTAGTTGATTAGATTTTGTTTCCAGTTCCTGAGAGATTTTGAATTCTCATTTATTCACGGGTTTTCTGTGAGGGGATGAGCGCGAAACTGCTCTGAACAGATTGGGGATGATTCCAGGATTTGGCGCAGCAAAACATAAAGTTTTTTGGAGCGGCACTGTTCTGATTTGCAACTGCATCCATTGTTGTCATGTACTGCTGTTTTGTACTGTTGTCTTTTACTGTCGACCCACATCTGCAATCTTTGCACCAGTGAGCTTGTTCAACTGTCACCTTCCTGGGCTATGACCTTTGCAACTGACATGATTATACATACAGATAATTGCAATTGGTTCTTTCGATTCCCGGCATATCAATTTAGCCGCCTTGTTCAATAGTCACCTGTAACAAAGTACTGTAGTCTTGTGCAAGTCAGTTGGTCAACTGTCAACTTGTGCAACTGTCATTTGCGCACACATTTTGCGCCAGGTTGTCAAGGTGGCTTGCAATCGGCGAAGGCCGACTGACTGGCAGAGCTGAATGTTTGCCAATTTCAAAACAGTCTCTGAGCCAATCTCAATCAAATTCAAAACGCACACTTTGTTCTAAATGAATGAGTTTCTTGGCTCACATTCACATAGTTTTGCAACGTGTCAGGATGCTGCACCAAGACTGAAAGAAGCCAAGCGACCACTGAAGCTGAAGGTTCTGAGGGTGAGCCACAATTAAACCTTGAGGCTGACCGTGGCAGAAGCCGTGGCAGGGGCAAGCCAAGGGTGCGTGGCCGCGTGGCTGTGCTTGTGGCGCAAGTGAAGGACTTGGCCGTGGTCGCGGACGCTCTGACAAGCACAAAGGAAGCATCATTGTCGCCCGAATCAAGAAGGATAGCCAAGGCTAAGGCCGACTGGGAAGCTTGGCACAAGAGGCCGGTGGCAGTGGATGATGGCTCAGTTTCAACTGAAACAGGAGGGATGATGAATTCTCAAGATGATGCTTCACGGCCGAAAAGCTCTGGGCTTATTGTTCCTTAGAGTTATTCAATACATAACATTTTCCTCTATATATATATATATGTATACATATTTAAATATATATATATATATTTATTTATTTAAATTTATATTTATTAATTTTTTGATATGTTATTTTCATGTGCGTTGTTCAAACAAACATATAACAAAGGACTACACTGAGTGGCTGTTGCAATCGAAGTTGTCAGATGATGATCGTCAGAAGATTTCAAGCAAGTTGCAGAAGACCCTTACAAAATTCAGACTTTTGTGCAGGAATGGCGAGTGGAACACCTTGCGCCACAGTTTTGGAGAAAACGTGGAAGGGCGAATTTGGCGCAGATATCCGTCTAGAAACCAACTTCTGGTCAGTGAAATGGTCCCATGGAAGATGGACGTTTGCAAGGGCGCGTGCGAAAAGCGCAATGCCAATCCCAAATTTATCAATCAAACCGGGGATGAAGCCAAAGAGACAACCCCTTGTGGCAGCGACATTGCGGTGCTCGCACTGGAGTGCGATGATGCCAGCAAGTGCTCCTCAACACAACGTTCAATCCTGGATGGCAGTGGTAAGAGCGGAGCAAGCTTCCTTCAATTCATTGCTTATTTGCAAAGTGTGGCTTTTGAGGGGCGTCCCAACATGATTGTTACTGAATGCGTTTCGGCGCTTGGCAAGCTGAAACAAGAGTTTCAAAAAGAATGCGACACGGAAGTAGTGCGCCAAAAGCTCCTAGAAGAGGGCCCCAAAAACCGTTTTCATGAACTCAAATCAGCAAACTTCTTCCTGTCGCACAACCGAAGCCGCGTGTACAGAATGTTCAAGAAGATGTCGAGCTTCGGGCAAGCTGGGCAAGATGCAGTTCTCGCACAAGTGGATGAGACACTTAACAATAATTTGATGTTTCACTGCTGTGACTCATTCGTTAACTGTTGTGATTTCACGGGCTCAATATTCAATGAAGCTTACTGGCTGACTGACTGACTGACTGGCTGATTGACTGACTCGGATCTGGAAGTTCGCGCGAAGATGTGAATGCCGGATTCCTGAACCATTAATTGAGCTCATAGAGAGACCGATGTCAGATGCAAAGAAACTGCAACCCAAAGAAAAAGGTGGACAGTTGACAGACAAGAGAACAGAAAAGAAAACAAAAGAGAAAGCAACAAAACCAATTTCCTTTGAGGACAAAAAGAAGGCGCCCAAAAAATGGGAAAACCTACACCTTGCATTCCGCAACAAACACTTTTCGACTATTAAAGACTATCAGGAGCGCTTTGCTATGAAGCTCCTGAAAGGAATGGAAATGAACACTGAAAGGGAAGCGGAGGCAAGTTGCTTGAAAGCATTGTTGTTCCTGAAGAAGTTGGACCAGGAGCGAGTTCCAGATGTTGTGGTGGCGCCTTGTGGGGATTCCCTTCGGTACCTGAAGTTTAAATCGTTTCTTCACCCGTGCATGCTTCCACAAAAGAAGTATGACCCAATTGTGTTGCATCTTCTACGTGACTAACAACTTCATGCCTGTGCACTTTTTGAACATCTTCCCGATGCTCCTTCCAGGACCCTCCATGCCTCCACTGATGCTTCCAATTGGCTCGTGCCATTGGCCATTCAAGGAGTTGGCAAGGTTGGGCTTGATTTGTGCAGTGTTGAGGTCACAAACCTGACCCGAGGCCAGATACAGGTGATTCTGATTGGGATGTTGCTGCGCTACTGAAAATTGTCTTGTTGTCAGTTGTCAGGTTGCTTTGTTTGGGTTTGATTGCTGTCGGATACAAACCACCCGCTGCGGTCGCTGGATATGTTTGTTGTCACATGTCAGTGGGTCAAAGCTAGCGCCTGCAGTCTGCGGACATGTTGTGCGTAGTCAGACAAACAGCAGTGAAAAAAACACCTGGTTGCAGCCACTGGATAATTATCTAATTGTTGTGTTGTGTGTTGTTGTGGTGTGTTGGTGTGTTGTTGTGTCGTGTGTTGTTGTGTTGTGTGTTGTTGTGTTGTGTGTTGTTGTGGTGTGTTGTGTGTTGTGTTGTGTGTTGTGTGTTGGTGTGTTGTGCGTGTTGTGTGTTGGTGTGTTGTGTGTGTTGTGTGTGGTTGTGTGTTGTTGGTGGGTTGGTGTGTTGGTGTGTTGTTGTGTTGTTGTGTTGTGTGTTGTTGTGTTGTTGTGTTGTGTGTTGTTGTGGTGTGTTGGTGTGTTGGCGTGTTGTTGTGAAGTGAAGGAGGAAGGCGGGAGGAGGAGGACGAGGAGGACAAGCAAGAGGTCACGCACTAAAAACAAACACCCCACACGTCAATGTGGGGAAAAGATTGAGCACCATGAGGTTGGAATTCGGTGAGTTATGACAGTTTTGAAGCTGTATGTCACTGACATCCAGCTTTAAACGGAACTTGTGCAACATACATATTTTAAGCCGTATGTTGATGTTCATGTCTTGAGATTTCTGCAGTGACGGCACACCAGTGCATGGTAGTATGTGGTGCGTCCTCCATCCAGGGGAAAAAATGGAATTCCCAGGATTTGTGCTGGATGCCACGCACATCCGGCACAAAACAGGGGTGATTTGAGCAGTATACCTGGATGCCTTTGAACAAGTAAGGGATTTGTGCTGGATGTCAATGACATCCAGCGCAAAATGGAGTGGTGTGTGCTGGATGTGACCCACACCCGGCACAAAACAGGGGTGATCATGGGGATGTCTTCAAAATTAAACCGACATCTGCGACAAAATGAATTGGTTTGTGCCGGATCTTACCCACATCCCGGCACAAAACAATGGTGATTTAAGAAGGGAGCTGATTATGTATTTGACCTTAAAACACTATTCAATATCATGACTATGTTGTTGTTTCGGTAACAAATGGCTGGATGCGGGTTTATATGGTGAGAACATCCTGGACAAATAGTTGTCACTGTGTTGATTCTTGGATTTTATCACGATGTGAATCTTGTTGATGCGGATATCTTTGGAGAAAAAAACATATGATATCCTAAAGCATCGTTCTAAAACACTTTCATTTGGGGAATTTCGGAAACGCATGGCGTGCAATCTCTTTTGCATTTTCTGTTGCCATGAGTGTGCACGGAATTTGGTAACTGTTTTTGTGTTGAACCGTAACCATCAAAAAATAGGTAGAAACAAAATCTGACGCAAAATCCTTTTAATGTGCTTACGATGATGAAAAAATCCCCAAAAAAAATGGGCGCGGCATGGACACTTAGGAGCTTATCATCCGGGGGAAATGTTAGAAACGGGTTGCGGGCAATGTGCCCTTGAAATTTCCATGTGTGCTGGATCTCGACGAAATCTGGCACAAAATCTTCGGGTGTGTTGAAAACCTCCAAAAAGTTGGGAGCGGCACGGACATTTGGGAGCCTATCATGTGGGGGAAATGTTAGAAACGGGTTGCGGGCAATGCAACGTTGAATTTTCCATGTGTGCTGGATGTCGACGAAATCTGGCACAAAATCCATGGTTATGTTGAAAAAAAAGGTGCGGCAGCTTATCATCGGTGGGGAAACGTTGGAAACGGGTTGCGGGCAATGCGCCCTTGAATTTCCATTTGTGCTGGATGTTGACGAAATCTGGCGCAAAATCCTTGGTTATGTTGAACCTCCCCTAAACTTTGGGGCGCGGCATGGACATTTAGGAGCTTATCATCGATGGTGAAATGTTAGAAACGGGTTGCAGGCAATATACCCTTGAAATTTCCATGTGTGCTGGACCTCGACGAAATCTGGCACAAAATCCTTGGTTATGCTGAAACTTCCCAAAAGTTTGGGCGCGGCATGGACATTTAGGAGCTTATCATGCGGGGGAAATGTTAGAAACGGTTGCAAATAATGTACCCTTGAATTTTCCATTTGTGCTGGATGGTAACGAAATCTGGCGCAAAATCCTTGGTTATGTTGAAACTTCCCACGCATTTGGGCACGGCATGGACATTTAGGAGCTTATCATCAGGGGAAAATGTTAGAAACGGGTTGCAAGTAATGTACCCTTGAATTTTCCATTTGCGCTGGATCGCGACGAAAATTGGCACAAAATCTTCGTGTGTGTTGAAAACCACCAAACAGCTTGGAGCGGCACGGGCCTTTCGGATCTTAGCATTTTCCTCTGGGCTTGCCACGCCCAACCTCAAAGAAGGCCCCCAAAGAAAGGAACCCTGGGGGCTTCCTTTTTGGCAGTTTTGGTGTTTTTAGCAGTGGCAAGCCAACAGGAAAATTACAATCGGGTCATTATCATCGGTTGGGGAAATTTTTGAAACAGTTTGCAGGCAATGTACCTTAATTTATTCATTTGTGCTGGATGTTAAAGCTGGCGCCAAAATCTTGGAATTTTTGAACGCCGCCTTACAAAACATTGGGCGCAAACTGTGGTGAAACAAGTCTTACGATGTGGGATGGGGATCCAAACCTTTTTCATGCTGCAGAGAATAACAAACACCGAGGGCATAGACTACTTGAAAAGGTTTCAAAAAAGTAAACAGATTTGGGGTACCATCAGGACCACATTTTTCTTCGGCTGAATATTTGGGAGCTCCGTCAAATCTGGCTTTGAGCCAGGTGACTGATGGCTGGGCCAAACCTTCGGGCCTACTCGTCCGCTGCACGACCGCTGTGAGAAGAGCTGTGACGTTTTGATTTCAAGGCATGTGCCCAATACCACCATCAGAGCACACGGCGGCTCAGATTGCTCACTCATTCATGAGTCTCAGATTCATTTTAAATGTTGCTTGTGTCGAGAGTTTCAAGTCATTCGATCCAACAGGGGGGCCAACTTATGGCGAAACGGAAATCGGGCGATGGCGGCGGGGGTGCCAGCTCCAGAAGAGAATGAAGGAAGAACCAGTAAATGCTGCTTTTACAAGTTGCAAGATGCTTCATGAGGCATTCACCTTCTGGCTGACGCTGTGGTTTAAATTCAGTTCATCAACCCAAGCAATTTCCCTGAGCATCGGATTTTGATTACAATCAAAGTTGGGGAAAAAATCAAAAAAATCCAAAAGAAAATCAATTCAAACACATTGTTTTTTGAAAAAAATCAATGCAAAAAATGTAGGAAAGCAAGGTCAAAAATCAAAAAGGAAATCAAAAAAATCAAAAAAAACACAAAAAGTAACAAACAGCCAAAGAAGAAGAAGGCTATTGAACCCAACAATTAATGAGGAACAGTTGGGAAACCAGAATTTGCCTGTGAGCAGCAAGCAAACTTTTTTCCACCTGCAGAAGCTAGTATGAAGGCCCTTTTTTCAAAGGTTGCTCCTTTAGCAAAGGTTTGGAAATGTGGAATTCCACCACACCCTTTGCCAAAGGTGTTTTCACTGGACTTTTTCCCTGTTGCAAGGGTCTAAGGAAAATTCCCTGTCGCAAGGGTCTAAGAAAATGGATCCCCAAGAGAAAAGTTGTCTCTTGTAAGCAACAAATGGAGCAATATTCTATACTTGGGGCCAACTTTCCAGCTAAGTTTGGTGCCCTTGACTCCAAGGGGACACAGAGAACACCAACTGGGACATGTGTCCAACCCAGTCCTCGTTTTGAAAACACCAAGTGGCCCTGGGGTTTAAATGCTGGAAGTTCTCAGCTAGATGCTGAAACATGTGGAACTTAAACACTTTGTGAACAGAAGTTTCCCTTCTTCAAGGGCCCAATCATTCAACCAGCTATAGTTGTCCAGGAACCCTTTTGCAAAGGTCATTGCTTTGTTGAACTCTGCATGTGTGGGCACAATGTCAGCCAGGCCAAAAAGTTCCACCAATTTGTGCATGTGCTGCATAGCTTCCAGCATTGCAGCCTCATGCCAAATCTTTTCATCCAGCAGAACTTTGCAAACATTGAGAAGGGGGAGCAGCAAGTGCCTGGCTTCAGAGCCTTTGCAATTGAGGCAAGGGTGGGCAGAATGAGGTTTGGCCTGGTCTACAAACATGCTCAGCTTTAAGTTTGTGAGTCTTGTTGGGGTCTTCAAAGCTTTGTACTCCTTTTGCAAGGCTTCCCACAAAAGGCTGAGCCTCTGTTGTGGGGCAACTTTTTGCCTCCCTGGGCCATCATTGTAGATCAGGTAGTGGATGATGGAGCCCAGCAAATGTGAGTAATTGCCATGGCACCACAAGATATGGAGGCTGTCACCCCTGACAAATTTTGTTGTCAGGCCAGGGACCTGGTTGAAAAGAGGATGTTTGGAGGGTGGCCTTTCTGCAGCTTGGGAGTTGGTCACTTTTACAAATGCCTGCTTGTCCATCTCAATGGTCTTGAACCATTTGGATGGCTTAGCATCACTTTGCCTGCAATCGCATTCCATGCATGGCAGGTGGGCACACCAATGTGGAAGAAGCAAATGGTTGGCAAAGAATTCTGCATCACCTTGAACACTCCAAATGACAGCCTTGTACCCTGTTGCTAGGGGCTGCCCTTTCTGCTCATAAAAAGGGGATCCCTGTTTCAAGGGTTTTCCACTAGAGTCATGTGTTGGGTGGATCCCTTTCACAAGGGCATTGAATGACCATGTCAGCTCTTTCATGATATCATTCCATGTCTCAGGTGCAGTGCAGGATTTGGGATAGCAAGCCAGCAGAAATTTTGCTTCCACTGAATTGAAGTTGGTCATGAGAGGACCCCATGACCAACACATCAAGGAGTCTCTTGCTGCATACTCTACACCGTCTCCATGGACCCATAAGGGAATAGTCATCTTCTTCCAGTTCTGAGTCTTCATTGGGTGCTTTTCAAGTCTTTCATCTTTGCTTTTTTCTACATCATTCCAGAACCTTTGCACTTTATCAAGTGGGAAGATTTCATGGAAATTGGGGAGGGCTGCGAGCTTACTGAACATGATGTGTGGCAAGAATATGCTGGCTTTTTCCTTTCCCTTTTGCAAGGATTTTGGGTCCAAGCAAGTAACTTGGATTTCCATTGGCTCAGGGACACACAAGTCTTTGACAAACCTAGTCATGATGTCCCTGTGGACATTCCCTGGGTATTCACCGAAATTGCCAGCTTTCCTGATGTCATGCAGCTCAGCATGGTTGAGGCCATCTAGTGCTGCTGCTTCAGCCAATTTTCGAATGGCAACAGCACTTAGGTGGCCATGTGCCCATAAGCTTAGTAAGGCTGTTACTAAATTGCTGTTGGCACTCTGTTCTTTGCAGCTTCCCCTTTTTCTAGGGGGGCCAAGGGCTTCCTCCAGCTTCCAGCCCCTCAGCCTCTTGCAGGACATGTGGCCCTTTTGCACAAGGGGTTCCTTGGACCCAGTGGCTTGTGGCAAAAATTACCCCTTTACACAAAGGTTTCCCTTTTTCAAAGGGCATCCTTTTGCATAGGGAAGTTCTGTGACTTTGCCTCCCTGCACCTCTGTTTTCCTAAAGGTGCCGCCAGCAAGGCTAGCTTGAGAAGAACAGGTTGGCTGCAGCAGTGCATGACATTCAAAATACAAACCAAAACATGGGAAGGATTACAACATGTGGGAACGTGGTTGTGTTTGGGGGGTAAATGCACCCTGTGTTGCCCAACCCAGAGAAACCCTACCCAGAGACTTTTTTACCAGGTGGCAAGCCATCCCTGTGGTTCCAAAAAAGTTGACTTGGCTGCTGCCTCTGGAAACAACAACTTCTGAAAACATGCAACCCTTAGCATGGCAGAAAAGGGGCAGCAGCCAAGTCTTTTAAAAAAAGCAGCATCTAAGCTGACCCTGTTCCAAGGGAATTAGTTTGCCAGGCTTTCCCTGTCCCAAGGGTGCCTTGCTGGCTTCCCTATTTCAAGGGTGTTTTGCTGGCTTCCCTATTTCAAGGGTGTCTTGCTGGCTTCCCTGTTCCAAGGGTATTTTGCAGGCTTCCCTGTTTCAAGGAGTGTTTGCCATCCATTCACTTGCCAGATGCCTTGGACTGGGTTTTCATGGTAATTTGCACCAGCTCCTTGGCTTCATCTTTGGCATCCTTCACAACCTTGACAGTCTCTGCCAAAAGGTCCTTCAGCACCTGCAGTTTGTTCTTCTCACCTTTCACAAGGTGTTGCTTCACCTTTTCCATGGTGTTCTCCATCAGCTTCTGCATGGCTTCTTGCTCTTTCATGCTAGTTTTGCTGAGGTATCCCATCTTCTTAACTTTTTCCAATGCTTCTTCATAGTTGGACAAGGTATGGGCCAAAAGGTCCCTGCTTCTTCTCAGCTTGTCCACAGCTGCTGGCAGCTGCTTCTTTGGGCATATCTTCCAAAGGTTTGTTTCTGTCAACCTTGCCCTTCTTCCTTGTCTTGCCTTCGCCCTTCCCAGGCTTCCCCTTCCCAGGGGTGTTCCCTGAGCCTTTGCCCTTCCCTGAGGACTTCCCCTTCCCAGGGGTAAATTCATTCACCAGAGACATCAAGTCTTTGTTGAATTGGGATTCCCAGTCATCCTCTTCATCTTCATTTTGCTCGTATTCCTGGGCTTCAATCCACTGGTTGGCATGCTTTGCCTTAGTTGTCTTTTCCCAATCCTGGGTGTCACAATATTCATAAACACCCCAGCTGCTTGTTTCTCTATAGATGACCCTGCCTGACTCCAAATGCTTGTTGAGGTCAGTTTCCCCCCATTTTTCATAGGCTTCTTTCTCACTGAGCCATTTTTCTGTTTTCTTCAACACTTTGTGCAGAACTTGGGGGCCTCAGTTCTCAGCAACCAGATGGCTGTGAGGGTCCCTTTGTCTCTCTTGGAAGATTTGTCGAATTCTTCTCTTTCCTCTTCATTTCCCACTTTGTTCAAGTGTTTGTTGTGCCTGTTCCAGCTCCTTACCTTTTCCTCAGGGCTCATGTGCTCCTTGAGGACCAAGGCTGCCTCAATTTCATCTTCATGGTCTTCAGAAATTTTCTTGACTTTCTCCTTCAGGCTCATTTGGCCTAATTTGTTTAAGGCCCCCTTCTTCAAGGGTGTCTTTGGGGCTGCCTTACTTTTGGCACTGCTTGTGCTTTGCTTCCAGGTTTGCCTTTGTTTTGCTTATTGACTGTTTTCATGGCTTTCATAGCTTTCATGGCTTTCATTGCTTTCATGGTTTCCCTTTTGCAAAGGGCTGGCGAATGAGCCCTTTTTCAAAGGAATTGGTGGCAGATATAGCCCAAAATCTTACACCTTTGTTTGTGAAATTGACCTTGAACCAAAGTTGCTGCCATGCATGAAATGAGTTTCGAACCCTTTATCTTATTTGTTTCGACCCAAAAGAGGAAAAAA
>Ga0126338_10002011_pt1 | contig 13700 bp, 17 predicted proteins | sample OrbCmetagenome_2_FD_92529 | JGI IMG/M metagenome (GOLD analysis project Ga0126338, IMG submission 92529) | Coral microbial communities from Petempiche,Puerto Morelos, Mexico - Orbicella C C metagenome | ecosystem: Host-associated > Invertebrates > Cnidaria > Coral | place: Petempiche,Puerto...
GCCCCAGAAATCATGGAATCCGTGCTAACTTTTCACGATGACATCTTCTGTAAATTCCATGTGCTGTACGCATGCACAGATGACGCATGCGCTTTAGAGACCAGACGGCGATTTGTGACTGAACGCAAACAAAAATGAAGCGCAATTTTAAACTTGGGCTCCCTTTGGGATACGCCCAAGTAAAAATGCTTGGTAGTCAACAGGAATGCTGATCCACTGAGTAGCCAATTCGTGACATCCATACAGGTAATTCCCGCGAAAATCGTCTCGGTTGATTGCATACGCGCCATAGGGGTGTCAATCAAGAGGTAAACTTTTACTTCCGGCGAAAACGTAAAACCGCCATTTCTCCGCCAAAATTTAGCCTTTATAATTTTTTTTTTTAGAAATTAGAGATTATTCTTCGACCACTACTTTGACCCAAAAATCCAAATGTGAAGAAAATAGCCGACCCGAAGGTATACTGTAACCTTAAATATTTTTAGCTTGTTCGGATCTCCAGCGACCCTGGAGCATAAGTAATAAATCTGTCTAAGCCACCTGATCTAGGTAGATTTTGTGCTATGAAAGTCGCTCCACCAGCCCTGAGACTGTGAGTGCTAAAGCCATTAGAATCTATCTCTATGGCTCACAGGGATTTATTAATTAATTCCCTAGCCCTACTATAACTAAGTCTATTAGGGCACAATAGATAAATATTTTTTTTCTTGAAAAACCTTGTTGCCCTAAAAATATAAACTGAAGAGTTGTTCTCGATTCTAGTGGAAGCGAAATAGCGACAAACAAGAGCGTGGGGGCAAGTACCTAAATATCTATTATGTATTGTTACATCTGCGGCCTGTAAACCCAATAACTCGCTTATCCTAAAGGGGCCATGAAATCGTAACACAAGTAATAAGGCTGAACGCAAATCCTTAAGAGCAGCTTCGCCTAAATATCAACTAGAATTGGAAACAGCGAAATAATCGAATTTGTTCAAACTCGCCAAGAATGAAGCCCTACGGGCGCTAGTCATAAAAAGTCTCACTGCAATGATATGACCAGACCACGTGGGGGACCCTTATAGGGAATTGTGGTGCCACCCGTCGTTCTCCTGTCCAAAGTGCTTTAGTTTATGTCTCACTCTAGGGCTAAGGGCACATTAGTTCTACCATATTAGCCTTCTGCCCCTTTTGGCCTCTTAGTTCGGAATTTTTGGGTGTTTGTGGTTGGTTACCAGTTTTTCGAAGGTGCCTTGTCCCTTCGTCAGGGGCGCAACAAAAAGCTTGAAAAAATGCGTCCACGCCAGATGTACCTGGATTCCAGAAACTAAAAAAGGTCTCGGAGCTTTGTAATTGTAAAACGTGGCAAAACAGTCAACAGTATGTGGACCCCGTCAATTGCCTTGTGGTTGGAAAATCTCGGGAACAATTTCCCAATCATAGTAGTCAACGATTTTACTAAGATAGTCTTCTTTCTCGTTCAGGGAGTCCGAGATCCAATCTATCTCCAAATTGATTCCGTGGTTGGAACAAAAGGAAAATATGTCCGAAGCTAATAAATGCAGGTCGAAATGCCTACTACCAACCTGCAGAATTCTAGCCGCCCCTTGGTTGTTGGTAAACTATTTTACCCGGGAACTGGAAAGAAAGGGGCTCAGTGCATCCAAAAACAAATTGAATAGTTGCCAACTCACGATACGTAGAACTCAGCGTCCGTTCTACATTCGTGAACATTCTATGGGGGAAAATAACTCTCCCAAGAACATGGTCACTGCAAGCCACATCGCTAGTGTCCCAATAAACTGAAATAAATGGAGGATCACAACTGAATACATCCCTGAAATTAACACGATGAAGATTATCCCTCCAGAATTTAAGCTCGACAATACAATATCTGTCTAAAAGGGAAGGAGTACTCATTCTTGCACTGCTGCGACAGAATTTGGCAATGCTTGGTAATGATCCTGCTCAGGTTCCTTAAGACAGCGCTCATAGGTTAGGGTGTGAAAGTGCCTTATCAATATGCGCTAAGCACTTCTGCAACCGGGTGTCAGTAATACTGATGACACCCTGAACTTCATCCCAAACAATCCCCAACCCTGTAATAACTTGATTAGGGGCCCAGACACACTTATCCACGTTGGCAAGAAAACCAGCCGAGTTAGAGTCTGATTTAATGATATTTGATATTAGCGCTAGGGGGAGCTTCGCACCGTTCTGCGTCCAGAGCATCGTCCAAAAGCAACAGAATGTATGCCCTGAGACCTCCAATGTTTAACCCACGGTCTAAAGAGCTTCGTGAATACATAAGGAGCCGAAGATAAACTAAAAGGGAGAACAGTAAACACGAAAAATGTTGTGTCCCCATTAGGAATAACCCAGCTGAAACCAAGGTAAGGCTGGTGTTCAGGAAAAATATCTAAGTGGTGATCGATAACCGCTTTTTAGAGAGCAAACTTCGCAAAAAAACCTCTTAAAAATAATCTAGGCCTACCCTCCAGTCCTCAAATTTATCAGACGCTTCTTCCGAAAACTTTGGACCGAAACCGAGAGAGGGTTAACAACGTTGAGATGGGATTTTGCAAATTGAACAGCCCTGTTACTAGAGACTTCAAAACTCCAAAATAGCCTCATGAACAATTTCAGCATGCTTGAAAGCCGAACGCTTGTTCTTAAACGAAGCACCTCAAGGAGTAGTGTAGAAAGATAATTTGTAACCTTCTTTGATACAGTCAGTAATAAAAGCAGAGGCCTGAATATCTTGCCAGAAACCGACGTGGGCTCTAAGCCTACCCTTAACATTGCATTTCATGGAAGGGCCCGACTTGCCCGATTCTACCTCAAAATCATGTACAGAGCTGTCTACCTTAACAAAGTTCTCAAAAAAACGCAGGTGTCTCTTCATTATTGATGATATCTACATCATTGTTCTGACTTGTTTGGCTGGGTCCCGGAGGAGCTGAATGAGGTGTTTTTAGCTTGCGTCCTGATGCTCCCATACTTGTATCCGTCCCCGTATCTTGTACCGTCGGCGCTTCGATGCCTTTTTTTCTACCGCATCGGAAACACGTGTCCGACTGAGAAGGCAATCGACGGCCTGAAATTGAAAACACGAAAGGGGCACAGAAATAGCAGAAATACGAAAACGAAATTATAATCATAAATGTACCTTTCTCCAGATAAACGAGGAAGTAGATAAATAAAGAAAAACTTTCCTATGCGAAAACCCCAGCACTGACACAAATGTGTTAGCGCAAAGAATGAAATGCTCACACTAAACTTCCGAAGGAAAATACATATACATACATAAACTTCATTTCACGTGTCAAAACATTTAGCCGATGGGGTAATACCCCTCTACTAATTGAGTACACTTAAAAATTTACTAATTATTGACTGATAAATTACTGAAAAGCCTACCAGAAATTAACCAAGGAGATAAATTATTAAAGAAACTAACAAGAAAAAAAATAGAATAGAAAAAAAAAAAAAAATACGATGCAATTTGAGCACTTGTCGTCTTCTACCAACTCACTTAAATCACATTTACGAATATGATTTTTAAAGCTAATTAGTGATGGTGGGGTTCCAATTTCGCTGGGTAGCTTATTCCACAACTTTGGTTCCAGGTAGGTGACCGAATATTTACCATATTTTTGTTCTTAAATTCCGGAATGGCGAACTCCGCCACCCTTAAGTTGGAGGGTGAGCAATGCGTGTAAAATGACTCGCATATTCTGGCGGGGCATAGTTTGTGTCTTCACCTTATACAAAAGGATAGCAATATCTTGCAGTCTTCTATTTTGAAGCGTAATTACATTACTTTTTTCCATCAATACTCAGTAGCTTGATTGCTTATCTAGAAAAACTGCGCCCAGTGCTCTCTCTTGAATCCGTTCGAGCTTTCTTTTATCAGTAGCACTACAGAAATGCCAAATCAGGTGGCAATAAGTTAAGTCAGGCAATATGGCTGATTTACACAGAGTTAATTTAGCATTGGTAGGAATAAGCTTTTTAAGCCTCATTGTTATGCCGACCCTTTGACTCGCCTTCTTACAAATTTTATTAATGTGAGTATTAAAATTCAATTGATTGTCTATGGTGACTCCAAGCAACTTAAGACAGTCGGAAGACTCAATGGTATTTCCAAGTGTAATTGATTTACAGGCTGAAGCGATAAATAGTTTAGTTTTTTCTTGGACAATTTTGTACAAATGGGCAATGAAAGTGTGACTGAAATTAATTGTTGCTTATTTATCCTAATTGCTTGCGGAATGCAATTATTTCTACCTTGATAATGTCTTGTTTCTATTTACAATAGTGCTCAAGTTCTACCATTGCTGTAATAAAGTTTAAAGCCTAAGTTAAAATAAATCTTACTATTAATTTTTATTCATTTCAAATAGATGCAGTGCAAAGTCGAAATGAGGTTTAAAGGAAGGAAGTGGTCTGCTCCAAAGGAAGCGAACAAGCCATTCTTTGTAGGCATCAAGGTAGGTATAACTGAACAGGGAGGAAGTATGCAGCTTCTCTAGGAAGGTGAGGGGGGATTGGGTATTAAGTCGAGCACGTTTGCCCTCCCTGAAAACGTTTTATTCGAGTTCCTCTAAAATGTTACGATTAACATACCTTTGTAAATGGGTCTTAGCTAACTCAGTGACACTCTTTTCCTTCCTACAATACTTTTTTTCTTATTAGTTTTGGGACAACCCTATTTAACATACACAGACTACGTGATTTCGTGATTGACCGCCTCTTTAATTGAACGTGTTGGAATTGAACCACATTTAACTTACAATGCTCAAATATTGAGACTCACCCTAAAATGTATCAGCGAACAATTTGGTTTTCGAACTGTTTTGTTTAGTTCTCGGACTTAATACTGTTTGTATAGGTAATCAAATGATTTCGAGTGCAATTTGGAATAAATAAGCACAAGTAAATTTTTCAAAGACTACAAAAAATTGCACGAGTACGTAGGGCGAATGCAATTTGTAATCTTTGAAAAATTTACGAGTGCTTATTTGTTCCAAATTGAACAAGAAAAATCATTTGATTACTTGTTAATAATATGCATGCAAAAATTTGAGTCTGATTCTTCTTTGATCGTGTTTATTTCTTGTCACAGCTAACTGGTCCCACATACATTGACATTTGGTTGAAAAATGACAGCCTTGATTGACATGCTTGTAAAAAGAAAACGTACAGACCAAAATTACCGTTCAATCGACAAAGATCAAATTCTGGAAGAGTTTTTGAAGTAAAGTACTACATGTAGTAAGAACTCAAAATTATCTTTATGACACGCACAAATCTTTGTCATCGAAAAGCAACCTTCTCAAAGCACAACTGTCTTCAACTCTCTATAAACGTGTTTTTTTCCCTTTTTTTTCTAGAAAATGTTAATGTGCGTTAAGTTCATTACTCGAGAGTGGACCCAACGACAAACTTGGTTCAATGGCGTAGTTAAAAAAGAAAAAAAACAAAAACAAAAAAAAGGAGAAGAAGAAGAAGAAGTGAAGCGCGTCAGATAAGATAGTACAATACAATTTATTTAACGTCAAATACACAGAGGGCGGTTACCCGGTTCCCCGAGGCGGAGGCTCATGATCAATGTGTTCGACAAACTTAAAGCTAAATAGGCATAAAAAGAACTAAGAACCACACATATCTATGTAATTGATTTAATTAATTTGGTCGCGTCTGGGGTCACAGAATATCTTTGGACCTTCCATGCTTATCACAACGCCATAGTCAAAAAAAAAAAAAAAAAAAAAAAAACAATGGGGGCCACCAGGCTCGCTTTTAACTCAGATAATGACGTAGTCATTAATCTGAGATGTAGGTATGTATGGAGCACTGCACTTCTTCCTTCCGTCCTTCCTTCCTTCGATATCTGTTGGCGTTGGCAGGTCGCTCGCGTCCAAGTCGGAAAATATTCATTGACTAAGTGATTTGTTTCTGTGGCAATGTTTCTTATTTGTGGATTGTTTCTGCACGGTCGATCGCTTTTGTTTCTTAGCTTGAAATTCTCACTGTTAAACCAGTTCAATGCTGTTCAATCTAAGTAGCCCCCCTGTATAATATGGACGTGAACGTAACACCAGGAGTCGCATTTATAAAGCTTACATGCGATTGTAAGGTCTATAGAGGAAAGACTATAAGCTTCATTTCTCCTCGATTCGATTGTAAGGGAAAGTCTTCATCTTTTTTCCTTCGCAATACTATCTGACACTGGTGATAACTTAGGGCTCGAATAAGACTAACATACTTTGAGTTCGAGATTGATCGATATGCTGGACGAATTCTCGAATGATTAAAAGCTCAATATGATTTTTTTCATCAGAAAGCAACAGTTTAACCTTCAAATAAGTTGTTGCTGAGTTCGTTCAAGTGGTGGGGAACTACTGTTTTACTGGAAATGTTTCTCATTCGTGCGTTTGTGGGTTTGATTACATGTTTGACAATGGCGTCATTCGTCATGAACTCAATGGGGCTGGAGTAGCAGGACACTGCTTAACTCTATGTAATTTCGAACGACTTCGTTTAGACATAAGCTATAAATGGACTCGCGTTATTTAATTAATACAATAACTCCATTCTCAGCCTTTCATAAATCATTATCCAAGTTCAGTGGCCCACAGGCACTTTGATTTTAGCTATAGGCACTTAAAGCCAAAAATTAGGGGTATGTAGCAACTTGTACTATTGCAAAGGTAACTTGAAGTCCGATAGAGATGACTGCAACTTGTTCACAAATAATTGTTGATACCAATGTTGAAAAATCGTTTGATAAATAGTGGTAAAACTGATCTGCAAAAAATTCTAGAAACTATTTCCAGCTACCTTAGATACTTAAAAGTATCTAATCACGAAGGGTGTACATATCTTGTTGAAAAAAAGTAAGTACAGTAAGAAGTAAGGATTAAGGTATAAATGAAAACTTTTCATTATTATTATTATTATTATTATTATTATTATTATTCGCAGATATACCCTTCGACTCTCAGGTTGAATCTAGCATCTTGTAAGCCAAATGTGGAGAATAAAATTCAAATTAAGTCAACAGTTCCAGTTCTTCGAGACCCGATAACCAGGAAATATCTGAATGTAACAATTTACCCCCCAAATGGATTAAAAGTGCGAGATGGGAAGTGCCAACAGCAGCTGACAGAAAATAGACTGAGTTTCGATGTGGATATTCTACCAGACTGCAAAGCCTTGCAGGAAAATCGCATGGAGAAAAAAAACATTGTGATCACATATACGGGAGGTGGAAAGTTTTGGATGGTGAACGGGATGTCTGTTACAATTTCGGTAAGATTTGTTTGTACTAACATTAGATCTTATTGATTAAGAGAAGCAATCAACGCTCGCGCATGAACAAAAGTCTTGGGACAAATCTGCACTTGTGGCCTTTTTTTCACCTACGCCAAACAAACAGTCACGGGCCCACCCGCGTTCCCCACCCTTCCCCCCTCCCCCCGCCCGCCCCCTACAATGCTGGACACTAGTACTTGTAATTTCTCTTGTGTATTGGGTGATGGAGGGGCAACAGCAGCGCATTTTCAACAGGGTAACAATGTTTTTCAAAATTCTGCTGCGAAACACAGATAATTTGTGGCCTTACAACAGTGTCCAAAGGTTTTTGCCCACATCTGTATATATTTCTACAAACTTTTTTTTTTTTTAAAATCTAGATCTAGATCCCAACGTCGTCTATAATTTATGCAATTTCGGATAGAAGCGCATACACCACCTCCACTTCGATTTCTGTCACGTCTGATCAAATTATAACCCTGGAGGTGTATTAAAGTATCCGAATAGTATAGTCCAGTCTAGTCTCATTGTTCGAAATGACGTGGCTGGAGTGGAAGAAACCGAATTCTCGATTTTTCTATTGATTTGGATTCAATTACTATTTATGTGGTTTCTAAAATTGCCGGCCAGCTTGTAGACCCTTTTCCGGTTAAGGTGAAGTCCCCCTTTGTTTATACAGCTGGCATCGATATTTTCGTTGGAAACAAAAGTTTATTCGTTTGAGTTACAAAAAGACCGAAGTGTTTTGTCAACATTTATTATTATTATTATTATTATTATTTATTTATTTATTTATTTATTTATCATTGCGAAGCATGAGTGGTAAACGCTATAGAGTCGTTTTCAAGATCTTTGAAGAAGTCCTCACTGATCAAAAATTACCCGAAAATTATGGGTGAAGTGATCGCAAGAACAAGTCTCGTTTTCGAGATCGCAGAAAGGAAACCAGCACAACCAGCTCCAAAACATATCTTGAATACACTATCTGGTATCATTAGGATTAATTTCATCATACAGTGTTCGACTGTCGGGTCATTTGCTATTATGATGAAAAAAAGGATAATTTGAAAGGTTTTTTTTTTTCCTTCGATTTACTCCAGATCAAACATACAAAAATCTCTATTCTTTTATATTCTACTTGCCATACTCCATAGTTTAAGGCATTGGTATTAGTTTTTTTTTTTTCATATCACATCTGGCTAGCGCAAAATGCATAATTTAACGATTTTCATTTTTTTAATCGTTTTCATGGAAATATCGATTGCCTTATGAAATATATTGAACCAAACTTCAATCCATTTCCAAACACTGGTAGAATTTTCATATCGATCCGATTAATTAAGAGGAGACTGTTATAAAGCTGACCTAAAACGCTTGGTATGGCCCCGCTAACTGTTTAGTAGCCCTTAACTATTGGAGGCAAAGCAAATTCATGCCCCGCCTTGATACAAGCTGCGAGGGTGGTGGATGAACCTCTGTTGAAATTAAATTGAACGTAGAACCCTAACCCTAACACTAAGGTTGAGAGAAAACTGACAGTACCATGCTTTTTTTTTTTTCTTTTTTTGCTTTCTATCCTTCTAGGTATACATTTATGAAAAACATATAGAACAATGCCAGAGTTATGGCGACCCACACTACCTCGGCATGGCTGCGATAGGGAATTCCAGGTAAACATTCTGCAATATGTCCCTCAATTAGCCCGTTATTATTCAGAAGCTGTCAGAGAAAGCGTTTTAACTTTTCGTTATAGGCAGTCACATGCATGTTTGTGATAGCAAATTAGGAACCTCGAAACGAGAGTTGTCCAATATAGACAGTCTGATACGTTTCGAAAAAAATAAGTTTAGGTTCTGTACAGTTTTGATAGACAATTAAAGACCGTTTTTGGTCCATTTACGGTTCGAAAATTGCATCTCTCATCTCTTAAGAGGACAGGTCAAATTAATCTAAATCCCCTTAATTTTCGGTTAGTATACGGACGGTAAACGATCTTCACCATCCGTTAAGTATGTATGAATCGACAAACCGTTTCAACCCCTTGCTCAGGTAAAAAGTGATTTATAGTTAAGTCCCCGTAATGAGATGCAATTTTCGAACCATACACGGACAAAAAGCGGTATTTTAAGGTCTGTCAAACTATTGTTTTTTTCGACCCGTACCAGGTTGTCTATATTGGACAACCCTCTCATAGATAACTCTGATTGTTAGCTAAGCCGTGAACGCCTAAAACTGACAATAATTATATATATTTAGCTAAGCCTAGAAGAGGAGCTCTCATAAAACACTAATCATCAACTAAACGCAATAACCTTCGAAAAAATGTACCAATAAGCACTTCAGCAAACCGAACGAATTAAACAAAAAGCAAAATCTACATTAACACACTATGAACATTTTTACATCTGAGTATGATAGCAAATCCTGTTTCCATGAAGGACGGCTGAAGAAAACTCGGTTACGATTGATTATCATTCAAGGTAAAGCCAAGAAATGCATTAATGCTCGGACGTACAAGAGAGAGGGAGGGGAGGGGTGGATGCCACACCTCCTATAAGGATTTTTCAGTTTTGAAAAGATGATTTACTCTAAGGAGCTGAAACTTTTAGTGGCTGTTCCATCATTCTCTGCGGAAATTTTGATATTTCAATTGTGTGTCCATCATTTGTGACATTGCCATGGCAACCATCAAACTACATGTAGTTTTGACCAAAAAAACCCAACTTTTTTGAGATAATTCTGTAGTTTTTTCTTCCAGTTTTCTTCACCAAATTGCAGAAATCCATGAATTGACATTTCATAAGCTTTCTGGCTTGATTTGGTCTTAATTTCCGTTATTTTTTAAATTCAAAAGTATTAGTTAAATCCAAGATGGCGGGTCCGATAACGTCATTTCACTTCATATGACGTCATTACCAACAAAATTGGAACCTCACGGTATGAATAGGCGTCATGAATCGTGAAACTTGTAGCCTAAGTAGACCCGTTTTATCCTTACTCTATTTAGTTTGTTTTGTTCGTCATTTCCGCCATCCTTTTTAGTTTCGAAATATGTGTTACGACATCCACCATTATATAATATTGTAATTTCATTTTTATAATATAGTAGCTTCTAAACCTTTGGAAAGCTGGTCTGGCCAGCCGAAATATTGCTTCAAATATACCAAGTTGTATCAGCCTTGCAGTACGTAATCCTTGACTTCTCATCGTTTTACTTTTCAAGTTTGGTCAGGAGCTTATCACCTAGAAACGTTTAACTTCCCTTATCTGTTTCAAACAATGCTGCCGATTATTCCCGACCAATGAGAATCACTCTTCTAATTTTTGCCCATATAAGGAAATTCTGAATAGCGCGCTCTTCGCGAACTCCTCACGAGAATCACTCGCAAAACAAACCTGTTCAAAATGGCGTCTAAAGCGAAGAAGCTCTCGGCCATGAAAATGAAGAAGATTTGTGTCTAGAAAAAAGCATTGAGAGAAGAGGTTGTACTTGAGAGAGTTTCTGGTGAGTTGGCAGAAACCTTCAAGGTTTATCTGGAGTCTTGTCGGCCGGCAAGTTTGAATCGGTAATATGTTGTAGCAGTCTGTCCGTAGTAATAAAAAGGTCAAGTGAGAGATTTTTTGATTTATTTAGTGAAAAGAGTTCTCTCGCGACAAATAAGCGGTGCGTCATGTTAGGTGGTATGAATATGGAAGGGAGGTATAAAAAAGTGAGGAAGTTAGGAAGATAGTTCAGGACAGTTGCCAAGATTGTATTATCGTATGGTCGATCGTTCCGTGTTATCTGGAATGTAACAAGTGGTACAGTTTGCAGTATGTCATAGAAGTTCAGAGAAACGGCAAAGCAAAAATGTCGGAGTTTAAGTATCATCCATATACGCCAGAAGATAAGGTTTCTTTTTTAAAGCCTGGGTCCGCTGCGGCTTTTAGTCTTCGGAAACGGCTTCGTAAAGTTCTAGATCCAACATGTAATCGAACGTTCACCCACCTGTTAGGATCGATGTTGGAGAACATCATTGCGAAGTAGATCGCAGCCATCGATGCTATGAAGGACAAGAAAAAAGAAAAAGTCTGCCTGGTTATAAGTAATAAAAATAAATATGTTTGAAAGAAGAGAACTTGTTTAGTCCCTTTCTCGAGTCACTCTCGAAAGTTTTTTCAGAGGTGGTAAACCAATCTGGCTACAACTTTTTTGGTAGCAAGCCGTCATGTCGTCAAGGTCATTCGCTTCAACAACCCCTAAGTTGAGGGAAATCAATGTAAGTGGCTAAAAATAAAATTGAGCCCTGTTCAAACGGCGCATGATATTCGATGATAGTTGTTTCTCTCCTAACTATCATCAACTATCACCAACTAAAATTCACATTGTCAAACGGCCTAAGAAGTTCGTGATAATTGACGATAGTTCACTGGCAGTCGCGCGAGCAAAGTCACGCGAGCAGCTAATTCCAGGCTCTTTCCACGTAAAAAATGTAAACACTAAAATGGCGTCGCGTGAGACAAACTTGTAAAAGTATGAATTTTTCGCGACGAAAGAGGGCGGCGACTTATTTACTGGTAATCGATTTGTTGGAGGAATGTACGGAAGATGAATCTCTGTTGACATCTTTGTTGTGATAATCATTTCGAAAAAAAAAATGTCCCAAAGGCAGGGCCGGGCCTCATATTGGTCTATTAGACGAAATATCAGGTCATTACTCCATCTCGCCGCATTGCCCTTTTTACCCGATGAACGTTTAGTGATACGCTTCTTTTTTGCGGCGTCTCTTCTAATTCTTGCGAGTTGATGCTTTCTTCGGAAGATATCTTCTCTATGTTATCTTGGTCTTCAATATTTTCTTTGTCATGATTATCATCTTGAATATAAAGACGAATTTCGGAAGCTGCAGCTGAGCCTCGCGAGGAACTTATGACGGCCATCGTAAACGAGCCCGCCGATTTTCGGGGAAAACAGCTGACCGAAAAACTATCATGAACTATCATGCGCGTGGTCAAACGGGAAAAACTATCATCGACTATCATGAAGAATTTGAACAAGCTCAAAATGAGTGATAGTTGATGATAGTCGACGGTGATAGTGCTTAATAGTTGGTGGTCAAACGGAAGCGCGCGCTTCAACTATCATCGACTATTGTTAACTATCATCGACTATCATGGGCCGTTTGACCAGGGCTTTACAAATCCAAGATTAATGCACTGCATGTATGTATCTATTTTGTAGACAAATGTGACAAACACGATTTTGGTCTTGCTCAACTTGCTTGAATATGTTAAAAGTAAAAGGCCTACTAATGAGTTTGCCTCAGACATTGCCAATGTCAATATCAATATTCAAACTGACGAGTAAGAGATTTCTCTTCACCTAGTGTTTAGGTGTTGTATGTAACTTGTATTTGCTTGGTATGTCCATTCCTGGGTTCTCAGTACATATGAGGCCACGCGAAGGGAAATCGGGCCCAATGGAAAGGCCTGGTTGAATCACGTGAAATGAATTGTTTTAGACATATTATATACCTCATATTATTTACAGTGGTTGCAACTTAAATTGCACACGGGAGATGTGAAAAAACGCTGACTTGCATCTACTTTAGAATAATGATTTAATTACAACGTATGTTTTTTGAAACTGGATATTTGCAAAGTATTAACAAGCACAAAAAAATAACAGCAAAACAGCACAAAAACCATATTCTGGAACCAGCGACCAACATTAAGCTCAGTTGTAAATTATATTTAGTTTTGATCTATATTTTTTAAACTGGAAGATTGTCGTTGATAGGCATGGTAAATTAGCCATGAATGAATAGCTCATGCTTTCATTGTATGTCCTCATAATATTTTATCGTTGCAAGTATGACAATACGGTTTCCCTTTGTCCTCTTGTTGAAGATGCCTCCAGGTGGGTTGAGCAATTATTATTTATTGATTTAAGCTTATGTGTAGCCTCCCGCTACTACTACCAAAACTCAAAGGAAAACAAGTATAAAGAAGTGGTAGATCAAAAATAATCAGCCAAAGGTGACTGAACAATAACATTCAAGAGCAGTAAATTTTTGTTTGAAAAATCAACTCAAGACAAGCAGAAATCATGATAGTGAATATGTAACTGAATGATGATAAACAATTATTGGATGAGGTTTTTGTGATATCCAGAATAATCAAGGTCGAGGTAGGGGTTATCAGCCGAAAGCGAAGGCTGAGGCTGATAACCCTTACCGAGACTTTGATTATTCTGGATATCACAAAAATCGAGTCTATTATACATATAAGGGACCCACTAGAATAACTTGAGACTACTGTCTCTTTCTATAGCCCCCTACCCTTATCCAGATACCAACGGTTTCTTTTATAGCCCCCTCCCCCCCCATCCCTTGGCACGTGACCCATGGTCTCTACTAC
>Ga0126338_10002013_pt1 | contig 13690 bp, 8 predicted proteins | sample OrbCmetagenome_2_FD_92529 | JGI IMG/M metagenome (GOLD analysis project Ga0126338, IMG submission 92529) | Coral microbial communities from Petempiche,Puerto Morelos, Mexico - Orbicella C C metagenome | ecosystem: Host-associated > Invertebrates > Cnidaria > Coral | place: Petempiche,Puerto...
CAAACTGATTTGAGGATCACCAACCACAGAGGACACAAATTTCCACCATCACTAACGTTCCTTTCGTTCAAAACTCGAATCGAATGGCCTCCAGGTTGACCGCAGCTGCAAGTTTTCCGAGCGCAGTTTTTCAACTTCTGCAATATTCGACCCAACATCCAAGATTTTCGGCTCACAGGGCTGCTGTGATGACAAAAACTGACTTGACTTATCCAGCATTTTCTTTAAGATTTGTAGATTTCGCAATTCTGCTTTCGCTGTAAGTTTTCATTCCACGAGAAGCGACACTCGAGTCAAGTTTGACAGTGGCGTGATTTTCCTGGACCAATTACAATTCTTTGCCACGCGTAGCAACCAATGAGATTGCTTCATTTTGTATAGACAATAGATTACGTCAAATGCCTTTTTTTCGTCTTCGCCAAAGTGGGGAAAGGTCGGCTTTCCAGTTATGTTGAAAGATTTTCAAATTGAAAAAAAGCTTTATCTGTAGAAGTTTTTTTCCCGTTATTATATAAAGCAAATAGATTCCATGTTGCCGTGCGTCTGTTCAGTAATAGATCACAGAAGACGTCAAAATGTGGTAAGAACATCAGTGACACACTCGGCTATCGCCTCGTGTGCCAAGTTTTTGTTCTTACCACAGTTTGACGTCATCTGTGATCTATTACTGAACAGACGCACGGCAACATGGAATCTATTTGTTAAATAGTAACACGAGCGGAAGTTTGGGAGAACGAGAAATGCTGTGGGAACACCAGCCGAAGGCGAGTGTTTTTACAGCTTTTTCGAGTTCTCCCAAACTTTCACGAGTGTTTCTATTAAACAATTAGATTATGAGCTCGAGATTTCTATCGCGTGATAGTTGACGGAGGGCGCAGCCCGAGTCAACTATCACGCATAGAAATCGAGAGCGAATAATCTAATTGTTTTAGTATAAATCTACTAGTTGTTCGACACTTTCATTTAAATCCTCTTCACAAACACTTTGAAAACACAAAGAAGCGGTCCCCAGCGCAAGCTGCTACGCTACTCACTATCTATCACAGAATAGAACGGGAGTAGCGAAGCCAATCAAAGGACGGCATTCGTGATAGAACGCTAGTAGATTTATACTAAAACTCGATAGAAATACGGAGGACATGTTTTCTATTTCTTTTAGAAAGCACGGCGACGAAAAAAAGGAAAACAACTTGATAATTTTGATTATCAAAATGTAAATTCTCTTGCTCGCGCCATCACTACGTCAACAGCTCGTGTTATTTCTGTGTTTCTAGCGCGTTTTGGAAACACGATTTTTAACCAATCAGCGCGCGTATTTTCTTAGGACTGTTTTTTTAGTATAAATAAAGTTACCATTACCATTACAATTATCATAGGCAATAGCAGGACATTTCACGGACTCATCAGTCGTCGACCGTACAAGGTCATTTAGAAAGATGAATTTACGTTCTTTGGTACCTATCCAGGTACAACGTGCATGCTGTTTCTTTTTAGTAGCGCTCGTCAGCTCTAACCGTCTCCCCTTTTCTCCAACCTTTGTTACAGCGAGTGGTGTGACATTCTTTAAATTCCTCTTTTGGACAATCCTGGACATAAAATTCGGGAAACCAATCAAGTTCTCCACTCCCCCGACTTACAATGTTGTTAATCAGGTATCTTTTTCCATTTTTGTTGAAAAACAGTGACATTTTCCAACATTGATTAGGAGGGATGGGGGATACGTGATCCCGCTTAAGAGTTCCAACACTTTAGTCCGGAATTATGGGTAAAGCTGGAAAACTAAAACTGCATGAAAATATGGAAAAGTATTAGGTGTGGATATAGAAATCATTGTTCAAACGCGTCTTATTCAAAGGACCATCTAAAAGCCAGAGCAACTTCAGGAAAGTAAGAAAAAAACACAACAAGTTGGTATTTCGATTCAATCAAGACTGATCGAAAAGCTGTACGTGGACCGTGGCGATGTCATAGTGGAAGTCGTTCCTAGGCGGGTGAAATCTCTACCTCCAGGCCCCGGTTGTTTGAAAGCCGACTAGCACTAACCCACGATTAAATCATTCTAATCCACGGAATAAAATTATCCTTCAATTAAATTTTGTTCCTCGAAGTTCGATTATCGGATGAAAAAGCTGACAAACAAATCAAAATGGCGGACTTACAGTTTGTTGATTTTGCTTTAATGCCGGGCCCGGCAGGGAAAGAAAAGCAATTCGGGCTACCTGGCGACTTTTGCAAAATAGATGTTACTATTCTTTCACGGATGAGACATCCTGTGTCCGGTTTTTCCGCGGTTTTTCACAACGAGGACGGACCGGCCGACGATCCGGACCGCTTTTCAGCGATCCGCAAAATGTTTTACACAAAGAGGGCGACGCAAGAAATTATGAGAAATTGCAACATTTCCGCTCTCAGAGGAAGAAATCGTCGCTTACTAGCCACTGTAGTATAAAAAGAAAGATCAGTGGTGGAATTAAAGGCTTTTCTGGCTTGATAAAGGCGAGTATTATGGACAAAATATTGTTAAAGTTTCGTTTACTGTCGACCTTGCTTGTTCTTCAAAAAGTTGTTCATCTCATTCGGCAGAATTTAGATAATCAATCTCTGCTTTCGCTTTTTTTCTTAGTTTATGGCTTTCCTCTTTTCTAGAATTTTCCCCTGGCCAAACTTGCTTTATTAGCCCAACTGAATTGAGCCTATTCTAAATTTCTAAATTACAAAGAATTAAGGCTGAAAATTAGACCGGTGAGCGTTTCCAAGAGCTCACTGATTATCCCCGTCTGATGCATGATTCAGTTAGCTTCGCCCAGCGTTTATCTTGCACAGATTTTTATCACGACTCTAATTTTAGTTTAAGCTTTTTTATTGGTTCTTATAGAAAGCAAATATAGTTGAGATATAAAAATTGGGCTTTCTTTTTCTCTTAATTTATTCAACAAGTTCGTATCAATTTTGTAGGAGCCGTCATAATTATCCCTTCCCTCTTTTAGTGCTAGACCATTTTCTCCTGTTGAGGCCGACTAGTGGCCGAACCTGATAAACTGAAATTGATCTAGGTCTGTTATAAGCTGACACTCGTTTAGGGTTGAACTGTGCACAGTTGGTCGGACTGTGTCGAATCACGTGACTCAGTCGCACATGGTTTGTCTTTCAAAGAGTTTCGTTTCGGGCGGATTGTTTTCACAATGTTGTTTTTTGCTACAGTTTTGTACTTTTCCCGTCGAAACCGCACAGAACATGTAAGTATAGGTTTCACAGTTTCCATTTGTCCGAATGTGTTGTTAATTTAGGTTTTTTTCTTGTTCAGTTTTTCACCGTAGGCGTAGATCAAGTTGACAAGCCATGGAGATGTCTGTACGTCGAGCCTCGAGATTAAAGCTTTGAGCTCTTACGGATACGCGTTGAAAATATTCTGTGAATTGTCCCGAACATCTCCCACCACAGACCGGTTTTACTGGCTTAATCCGAGTTTAATCGTAGGATAGTTAATCGAAGATTAAATCTGTTTTCAGGAACACCATTTTATCCCCTGATTAGGTGTCCCGGGAGTAAGTAATTTAATCGCGGAATAACTGCTAACCTCCGGGTTTAATCGGCTTTCGAACAACCCTCCGTTGTTGGCAATCTAAATTTTGTCTTGTTTTGACGTGAACAATCGATTTAGTTAGAAGGTCCATGAAACATGTACATCAGACTTAAACAACCTTAAATCACCCTTCATTTAGGATAATTTGGCGGTTATTGGTATTCCATGATAGAACTGACAAAAAGAGCTGAAGGAGTAAAAGTGCATGGTTTGCGGGTTACTTTGCTTAGCTGACTCACTTCAATTCCTTTTCAAGCGCTTTACTACATTTTTACTGTAATACAATTTTTTGACAATTACGTAGCTTACTCCAAAATCTTTTTAAGACATTCATAAAAAGCAGATTTACGATTAAAAAATAATGATGATGATGATGATGATGATGATGATGATGATAATCGTGCCCCAAGAAAGTGGAAATAAAATCTGAGCGACAAAGAGGAGGGAGCCACAAGAAACAGCCAGTTCACTGAGATGCAGAGGAGATACATACAGACTTTTATAATTTACCAACAAAACATTCGAATAGACACACTGCAGATCTAAATTGTCATCTGGTTTTAACTTCGTTTTGAATGTATACAATACTCGAGCAATTCACTGGAATACCTTGGTAAAGGCCGGGGGAGAAGGCGTTTTTTATTTTGAACAGATTTAGTTAGAGTTATTGCGTATCCCATTTTATTGTATGGTTGGAAGTTCTGAACCCTAAAATTGAGAGTAATAATATGAAAACGACTGATCAATGCCGAGAAACCCATTTTCAGACCCTTAGTCTTGAAAGTAGCATATTAAAAACGTGTTTTTAATAGATTCGTTTAAAAACAACGGTCCGAGTTTCGGACCCATAGATTTGAAAGTATCACTTGGAAAAGATCTGATGACATATTTCCGGGTAATTGAAACCAAGGGTCCGAATTTCGGACCCCTGGGTTTGAAAGAATCACTTTCGTGATATAGTTTATGCGGACTCGCAAAATTCGGAATTTCGAACTCCAAGATTACATTACAGTAAAAATCACTCGGCAGCAAACAAGAATTCTCGAAGTCTCTTTTTCTCATTCCACTAAAATCAGAAAAAAACGCAGCCCATGTAATTTATCTCCCCAGAAATCGCTTAAAATGGCGCTTTGTGTGGATAATTTAAAAACTGCAAAAACTGAAATTTGTTTGGGAAGCGTTCAAAGTGTGGTAAGGACAAAAACTGGCACTCAGACGCACGTAGCAATAGCCGAATGTCATTGCTTAATGTCTTGTGAAAAAGGGGCATTGTTTACTAAAGGGACCATCTATCAAATTCCATCCCCCTACCTCATAACAAATGGCTAACCACAGACGGATCGAAACCGACCAATGACTGAAGACAAACTTTACACGAGTCTTTCAGCCAATGAAATCATGGCTAAACTGACCAATAACGTTTAACGGACCAGACTTATAACATCATCGACTGACAAACACTATTCACTTGACTCTGAAGATGACTTCTGCTCAGGTTGTCGAAACGTCAGTCACCAACAACAGTTCTTTTCAGAACTACTCCCACCCGGGCGATCACACTATACGAGCTACTGATACTCCTGGGTTCAAACCATTTACTATGAAATGAAAGGTCTCAAAAGATAAATCAGAACAACTTAGTAACGAGGATTTCAAAATTGCCGAGTTTACATTTATTTGTTTCAAGAAGAATTAATTCACTTTATAACAATTTAACATTGATTTGCCAAGACTCCAGTTCAAAACTTCAGTGATGGCACACGATTCAACTCTAACAAAACAGTGAACTTAAAGGATCCCTTGCAGTTTTTCTTCTTGCTCCATGACGGGGTCATGATCTCTGTGCACCATACAAACGGGAAGCTGGAAGACCCTCTAGTTACTATTTAATTTATGTAAGTGGTTTTTAACTACATTAAAATGTAGTTCTAGAACCTATTTTAAAATGTATGTCAGCTCGGCAAACTGACTAACGCGGCCAAACGGAAAGAGAAGATATCTCCACGAAGGTCGTGATTAAAATACGGCTCAGTTGTTTTTACCGTCCTCACTCTCTTTTATGTCTTTACAATCCTCGCCGTCCATTTTAGGCGCTAAGCCTGGAAAGTGTAACCTCGTTTTCTTCACCGCTAGTTCGTCCTCTGCTTCAAATGAATTCACTGATGCGACCAGCGATCCGGCGGCCTTCTCCAGATGTGATCCGGCCGCCGCTAATCCGGCCACCGCTCCGATCGCCGCCCTTGCCGCCAAAAAGTGATCTGAAAAAAGAGAAATTTGAACTAAAGGGGATTTCAGTTTCCAGGGACGTTCAAAACTTAAGTTGCGTCATTCGTGTGTTTAGTTAGATACTGTTTGCATCTCTTGAACACCGGCATAGAATACAAGGAACACTGCAATTCAGTGGTTAGGTGCCATGAGAATAGCTAACTAGTATTAGTAGAATTCTATTAACATACTGATGAAAATGCTTCAATGTGATTTGCTGAACTACTCGTATACTATCAGCAATTATAAAATAACTGAGATACTACGCACGCTCTGATTGGTCAATAGAGTTGCTAAACCTATGTTCTATTGTACCGGTAAACCACAGTTCCCTCTAGCTACGCGGGAACTAGAGAACTCAGAACTCTACCGATAACAAATGTAATAACAGTTTTGACTTTCACTGGCTGAGATATTAATAGCACGAATATCTTTTCATTCGACATAGAAATTTGTAAAGAAAAAAGGGACCAGAAGTTTGTCGCCATATAAAGTTTTATCTGTTTTTTCCACGGCAAAAGTTTTACGCCGACTCTGGTTACGCTTGAGATTAAAATTAAGGAAGTTTTAAACCCTTTTTTCGGTACTTTCCCCGGTCTGTGGAACACGGAGTCAGCTGGGCTTGACTGATCAATTTGGGCTGTCAAAAAAGCAGGGAAAATATTTCTTTCTATCAGAAATTTTGAGTTTAAATTCAATGCATACATGCATAACACGATAAATGAATTTGGTTTCCATAAGCTTAGCTTTCAAGCAATAGTTTTCATTTAGCAAAACACAGAGAAACACGGACGTCATAGCCTTCAGCATAAGTAAATAAATTCTGAATAAATTTCGGAAGCAGCATTTCTGTAACTAACCTTTATTCCATTCGCAAAACTTTGGAAAGTTATCGTTAAACACTCTGCTGAATCACTTCGCCAAGCACGTGAACTTTGGCTTACTTGCAAACTTTTCGTACAGCCTTTAACTTTCGCGATGACCGATTCCACCGACGAATCCCTGCATTTCTCCGTCAGAATACTTTTGAGTTAATTAATATCATTTTTGCCCTTTCACCGATAACCTTTTCCTTTCCTTTCTTAAAACTTTCTTAACGTGAAATGTTTTCGTCGCTTTGCTCTGTGGATTTCCAGTCCGGCGCGGAGTCTGTGCTTTTATTCTTTCAGTCGCTGTGATTGGTTTGTCGCGTCATCCCACGAATTTGATGAGAATAAGCCACTTGATCACGAAAGAACAATAAATTTTCCTCTCATTGACAGGCTTTTTCCATAGTTATTTCATAAAAGCGATAGACCACTCTTCCTATGGATTTACCGGCGTAATAGACCACTTGGGATGTTGGGAGAACACTCGAAAAGCCTGTAAATCACGAACCGTTAGGCTCGTGAATTTACAAGCTTTTCTCGTGTTCTCCCAACATCCCGCGTGGTTTATTCCGCAAGTAAACCCATAGAAAGAGTGGTCTATTGCTTAATTATAGTTCGCCACTAAATTTTCTCTGATTCTTATTGGTTTAAATTGATCACGTTACGGAATAGTGTTCATCCGCGGAGAGACACTATCAGCCCATAGTGCCCATCCGAGGAAAATACCCGGATGGATAGTACTCGTCCGTGAAAATATTTCTGTAAAGAAGTGGGCTTAAAGAAAATAAACAAGTGAAATTGTATTTAGCGGGTTTTTGTCAGTTTTCGTTTTCACATTTTACATTTGGCGTTCACGGCTTTCATCGAAAAAAGTTGGAAATAATTCAATATGATTTTTGAACTGGTGCGCGGAAGAAAATTTAGAGGTGAGCAATAAAGGCAATAAACATATCTGCCCTCGAAGCTTTCCTTTTCGGGCAAATAAATGTTTTAACAACATCAAATTTCCGCAGGGCAACTATCAGCCGATAGTTCCTCTACAGAAACACTCTATTCTTTAATAGGCAGTGGCTGGAGGTCTGCAAAACGGCGACGTTTTCTCGTTTTTGCGAAGTCAGGGATGAACAGAGGGTAATTAAATTCCAGAGAAGACTAAAACGACGTCATTCATGATTTCGTGACTTTGAAATAGTGAAAAAGCTGATGAGCGCCTGTAAAAAAACAGGAAGTTCTAAATGACAATTCAGTCCGCTTGATTTTTCTAAAGCATATATGGATAACAATCGTGTTTACTCTTTTTTTGTTTGTTTGTTCCCTTATAACGTATGGTCAGTATCTTTGTCCGCCCTATTGGATGCTCTACGTTTAAGACATTTTCCGCTTGCCGACATACCCGACGGTATTGATTTTGAATTAATTATGGCCAAGTTTTAAAACTGCGTTTCCCGCGTTACATAAGACCGGCAAAATAACATTTCACTTTAAACGTCCTGGTTTTTTTCGCAGTAAATATACTGTGAATGTTTGCTTTTATGCTCCAGTTCCAGTCCACGGTTCTTTGTCAGCAGTTCTGTGACACACAGTGGATTTTGTCAGTTGGGTCTGTTTAACTTAAACAGTATAGAACACAAGATTCCTTTCATGTTACGTCTTACTCCATGATGACTTATGACTCTACATTAATCGCACAAACAGTTTTTTTAATTGTCTTTTTTCTACCTGGGCTCTGATTACCAGCCGCTGTTTGGGAAAGGAGCGACTCGAGAGTGCAGCTGAAATCAAGCATAGCTATTTTAAGAGCAAGGAACCGCCTTGTTACCAATATTTATAACGTATAACGCAGTCACTAATTATTGTTTTCACATTTGCTTCTATCCACCATTTGTAGATTTTTTGTAGTCATCGCTGCAAGATATATCTGAGATGTTTTTACAGTATTTCAACCAAGAACTTGTCCTGCAGCAGAATTAGTGAGAATTTTATCGATCATCGCTTACATCCAATTCCTTCTCGTCTGGTTTGGCAATAGCCTTTGATGTATTAGTATCCTTACTCTTTTCTTTATCTTCCATGTTCAGTCTCTCGGGTAGTAATGTGGAAAACTGTTATATTTCAACAGCTCCTGATGCTATCGCAGTTCCTTTTTGCCTCCACTTAGTTACAGTCGTATACGCTTCAGTAGTATTACGTTAAACACAGGAAGTCATGATAACCATGACAACAACATGCTATGGTACAGCCGTGTTTTGGGCAATAACTGTTTTAATGTCATGACAAATAGAGCATGATAAGTAGGCGGGTCAGTTCCCAGATAACTTACGGGGGAAGAAATCACGCGGTAAAGATCAGAAACAAAATTAAAGACGTAGGCCTGAACATATAATTCCGATGGCTCCTACAGACTACTCACGACTCACGAGTTGAGAGTAACTGCCCGATCTTCTATGAACTTTCTAATCGTGACGACTACAAGTACGTCTTTATTTATGACCTTTCTTATTGAGTTATTGAATATAAATTGAGAGGTAGTTAAGTTTTTGGCCACTGGCTTGGAAATCAGTGACATCAATGATTGATAACCGGAAATGATGTAGCAGTAATTTGAAACTTTGTGAGCACAAAAACAGCAATCAGAAGTCGTCGTATTGTTTCTTGTCGGGGAATTAACTCATCCCCATATACATCGAATTGAGAAGCAAAACAGTCTGAACTGCGGTATCATATGAAAGACGCTCCCAAAAAGAATTCTGAAAGTGCACATCACATGGCGTAAATTAATAAGAAACTAAGAACCGTTATATACCGTTGCATGTTGTTGTCATGGTTACTACGACTTCCTGTGTTAAAGAAATCTGACTTTGAATACTATTGACTGAAGAGTACCTTTTGTTTCAATTACCGTTAAGAATTATCTTTCCTAGGAAAGTAGCCATTCTTCGGTGGTCAATATACCCTGAAATTATCTGAGTAGAGACAAAAAAGGTGCCGCGATAGCATTACTAGCTGCTGAATTAATGGTATCACAAATCACTGCTCTATATCCGGTCCAGGCTGAATATTCTAATTTTTGTGCCGATTTTAGATTATAGGAATTATTTGCCGGCTGGGAGGTCCGTACAGTGAAAAACTGTGATCCAGGTCACAGTTTTTCATTATGCGGACCGACCTAAACCGGCAAATAATGTTGTTTTTTCTTTCTTTCTTTTTTTTGGTAAATTGGTTTAATTACAAATGGGTTAGTTCACGCAACTTTGTCACTGAATCGGCTTATACGCGCTGTCTACTATAACGATTTGTAAAAAACTCAGATACTAGACAAAGAAAGATGTAGTGAAAAGCAAATTTATGTTAAACTACTTTAGTTGCATTTGGTTCACCAGGCAAGTGCTCCAAAACTGTTTTTTCGGTGTCAAATTTCGTGTAAAGTTTGAAGTTGTATTATAAAAACCAATATCTGTCAGTCGTTGCGAATCGCTTGTAATTAGAATTTTCTGCCGTAAATTGGACAGCAGATAGCGAGGAGTTTCGTTAAGAGTATTCCACAGAACGATCAGAGAGGTAAACTCGATTGAAAGTGACTCATTTTTTACTTCAAATTTTACGGCGAGAGAAACACAGGATTAACCATCATTACAGCGCCAAGCTACAAACAACAAAAAAATACTCTCACAACTTCAACTTCAGCGCAGTGGCTCGATAATCACGTTACTAATATGTTCTATGCGATCCGGCTCAGACGAATACTTTGTAAGAACAGGTCGGAGTTTTACCCTGTGCCTTTACTGAACATATTGCAACACATACTAATACATTTTCAGCCTTCTCTTTCTCGTTCCAATAACAACTTTTTGTTTCAATTTTTCGATTTGCAATGGCAAAATTTAAGTCCTTAATTCGTCGCTCAGTATCTTTGTCCGCCTATTGAATACTCCACGTTTAAAACACTTTCTGCTGACCGACATACCCGACGGTATTGATTTCGAATTTATTTTGGCCAAGTTTTGAAACTGCGTTTCCCGCGTTACAAATAACATTTGACTTTCAACGTACTGGCTTTTTTCGTGGTAAATATACAATGTATGTTTGCTTAATGCTCCAGTTCCAGTCCACGGTTCTTTGTCAGCAGTTCTGTGACACACGGTGGATTTTGTCAGTTGGGTCTGTTTAACTTAAACGTTATAGAACACAAGATTCCTTTCATGTTACGTCTTGCTCCATGATGAGTAATGACTCTACATTAATCGCACAAACAGTTTTTATAATTGTCTTTTTTCTACCTGGGCTCTGATTACCAGCCGCTGTTTGGGAAAGGAGCGACTCGAGAGAGCAGCGGAAATCAATCATATTTCAACTGTCTTGTCAAAGCACGCGATATTAAACTATTTTAGGAGCAAGGAACCACCTACTAACCAATACTTAGATTATTGTTTTCACATTTGCTTCTATCTACCATTTGTAGATTTTTTGTAGTCATCATTGCAAGATATATCTGAGATGTTTTTACAGTATTTCAACCAAGGACTTGTCCTGCAGCAGAATAAGTAAGAATTTTATCGATCATCGCTTACCATTCCATTTCTTCGCGTCTGGTTTGGCAATTGCCTTTGATGCATTAGTATCCTTACTCTTTTCCTTATCTTCCATGTTCAGTCTCTCGGGCAGTAATGTGGAAAACCGTTATATTTCAACAGCTCCTGATGCTATCGCAGTTCCTTTTTGCCTCCACTTAGTTACAGTCATATACGCTTCAATAGTATTACGTTAAACACAGGAAGTCATAATAACCATGACAACAACATGCTATGGTACAGCCGTGTTTTGGGCAATAATTGTTTTAATGTCATGACAAATAGAGCATGATAAGTAGGCGGGTCAGTTCCCAGATAACTTACGGAGGACTAAATCACACGGGAAAGTTCAAAGACAAAATTTAAGACGTAGGTCCGAACATATAATTCCAATGGCTCCTACCGACTACTCACGACTCACGAGTTGAGAGTAACTGCTTGATCTTCTCTAACTTTCTAATCGTGACTACTACAAGTACGTCTTTATTTATGACCTTTCTTATTGAGTTATTGAATATAAATTGAGAGGTAGTTAAGTTTTTGGTCACTGGCTCGACAATCAGTGACATCAATGATTGATAACCGGAAATGATGCAGCAGTAATTTGAAAGTGTGCGCGCACAAAAACAGCAATCAGAAGTCGTCGTATTGTTTCTTGTCGGGGAATTAACTCATCCCTATATACTTCGAATTGAGAAGCAAAACAGTCTGAACTGCGGTATCATACAGAAGACGCCGGCAAAAAGAAAACATGGCGTGACTTTCTAGGGAAGTAAGAACCGTTTCATACCGTTGTATGTTGTTGTCATGGTTACTACGACTTCCTGTGTTAAAAAAATCTGACTTTGATTATTCTTGACTGAACAGTACTCTGTTTCAATTACCGTTAAGAATTATCTTCTCTTCGGTGGTCAATATACTCTGAAATTAACTGAGTAGAGACAAAAAGGTGCCGCGATAGCATTACGAGCTGTTGAATTAATGGTATCACAAATCACTGCTCTAAAGACCTAATATGGAATGTTAAGAAAGAGTAAGAAGCAATTGCCAACCAGATAGGAAGTAACTGAAAGGTAAGAATCGATATTTAAGCAAAATCTTGCCGTGATCAGTTCAAAGTCGGGTAGATATAGAGGCAACTGTGAATACAATTTTAAGTGTTCTGTTATATTTAAAATCATACTTGCTAGGCGGTTATTTGCCTTACTGCTGAACTATTCCTCAAGCGCGGGTTGGATATTACATGTAGATGGCAGATAGCCAATGAGCTCTCGCATAGCGCCGAGTTGGCTATAATCATCTCATATCCAACAAGCGCGAGTGCAATAATTGTTTTATCAAAAACGCCCCCAACATAAAGAAAACTAAACTAAGGTAAAAACGCCCCCAAAAAATCACGCGTACGCGTATACGCTTATCATTTTTGTAGAGCATGCTGTAATGGCTCACTAAACCCATGATGGCTAAGCCAATGAAAACTCTCGAATTGCATTATCCAATGGTTTAGTTTTTAATAATTCTATTTATTATATAGAAACGAATGTTTAACTGGAATACAATAATATACTACTCGTAAAATTCATCAGAAATGTGAAATGCAAAATGCGAGTGGCGTATTTTGCATATTCCTCGCTTGTGAGGATGTTGATGACGTCATTTCTCTCTTTTCCCCGTTGCGGAGTAAGTTAGTTTGCCTACATGATTTAAAAAAAAAAAGCAAATTACACTGCGGCTTGAAGACATAAATTTTATTTCTCTTGTTGAAACAACATTTTGCGCACTAGTTGCGCTCGTTCGTAAATATTGATTTTACCACTCGAACTTCGCGCCGCCGGCCGTGAAATAGACTCTATTCACTGAGAAACGTTAGATCAGGCCGCGGTTGTTCGAAGGCTGAATAACTCTCTCCACCGGATAAATCGTATCGATATCCAGTGGATAAACTTTAACAAAACAAACCACGCTCTCCACTGGATACATTAATGATTTATCCGGTGGATAGCTGGCGTTATCCACCTTTCGAACAACTGGGGCCAGGACGTTTAAAGTAAGCTGTTACGTGTATTTTGCCTGTCCTATATGTTAGACTAATTTATGTCCTCATAAATTTAAGTTAATGGAACAACCATGAGTGATTGTGTGCTGTTTGCGTGACATGCAAAAGGTAGAGGGTAGGATTTCACAGTCCAAAGTTTAGTGTATTTAGTAACGCAAACTGTACGCTAAACCAATCAGAACTGGCTGGTATTTCACGGTCAATCGACTCCCAGGCATCGGGCACAAGTTGTGTGTTCATTCATTCCTTCGCTGCGAGCTAGCAAACTGTATTTGCCTTGTTCTATGACGTGATTTTCCCTCCCTCCCCACCCTATGGTTTAAGCATGTCACACACAAACTACACAATG
>Ga0126338_10002014_pt1 | contig 13688 bp, 5 predicted proteins | sample OrbCmetagenome_2_FD_92529 | JGI IMG/M metagenome (GOLD analysis project Ga0126338, IMG submission 92529) | Coral microbial communities from Petempiche,Puerto Morelos, Mexico - Orbicella C C metagenome | ecosystem: Host-associated > Invertebrates > Cnidaria > Coral | place: Petempiche,Puerto...
GCGGTGTTTTGGGGCTATTTTCGAGATTTCGTCGGGGCACAGAAAATCGAGGATTTAACCGAATCCAAAAATTTTTTCGCAGAAGTATTTCAAATAACATGTAGATTCATTTTAGCGAAAAAACATTTTGGGGTTAGGTGCACTTTAATCCAACCTAAAAGTAAAGAAATAACCTTTTGAAGTTTTTCTGCTTGTTTTCGCTCCCACTGCTGTTGTTTCTGTTGTTTGTCTTTTAATTCTTGTCCTCCACATCCCCAAACCTGACCAGAAATACAGAAAAAAGGGTTTGACGAAGGAGTAATGGAACCTCTCAAGGTCGCCATGGATGTACCGTTGGACCTCGTTAATTTGAACTCGCTTATTTCGAATTCCTCATTATTTCGAACTCAAACCATTTCCCCTACATTTTTCGAACATCCGCTATTTCGAACTGTTTTCCGTTTCCCCTCATCATGAGAGTTCGGAATAGAGGGGTTCAACTACCTTCTCGCTTCTGAAAGGAAAGAAAATTTCTACACCACTTGATTTTCAATTTTGGTTTCTGCACCATGACTTCAATTCGGTATAACAATCCCTCCCCTCCCTCCCTTCCCCAGTTTTTTTTCCTAGTTGGGTGCACAATGCCGTTAGTCTATTGCACGTTCGCTTCCACCCCCCTGCGCCATATTTGGCCTCTCCCACTGAAACTATTTAACATGTTTTTCGCTTTCGAACCGATGAGTCCTTTTTCTCACCTCTATTTTGCTGATTGTCTGGGGTGTTAAATCGGTTTGATAATGAAGTTTTGCGGATGATAAACCAGTGTCCAGGGTAACACAAGGCCTTGATGTCTGTCCCAACACGATACCGGATGGTAAACCTCGGGCTCTCTCATTGAAAAAGATCAAGTTTGGACCAGCTAATGAACAAAACAACGTAAATAAGGCAAAGGGTTTATGATAGAACAATTTGTTTTACTCAGGCTAGACTCTTTCTTAAGTACAAAAATGGCATACGTAGTCTTCTGTTGTCTGCTTTAGCCTTAGAGATTCCTTTAGACTCGATCTTTAAAGTAAAAAAAATATTTCTGTTCACAAATAACGAAACCTGTTTTAAATGGCTCAAAGGCTTGTTACCTGAATGGAAACCACTCTCCACCGATTGTAACCATCCTTGCAATGATAAATACACCACAATGTGGTGCGGCCTCGTTGTTTGATCCAGGCTCTCTTGGGCATTTTCTTATTTTGTAGTGATCGCTGTGATCATTTGGATACTGATAGTCGAAAGGATCGCTCAATGTTTTCTGGACGTGCTCGAAGCGATCATAGCGATCATATGAAAACCAGGATGGGTTGTTCAAAGCCCGATTAAACTAACCCAGGATAAGCGAGAATCTTCAGTTGATTTGAGTTTTGCAACTTTGCGGTAAGGTTTTCTGTATATATTGTATGGCCTTTTGTTTTGAGTTTGAATAATCTCAAATTAGACAAAACCTAAAGCAATAAAAACATTTTTATACCAGGAAAATTTATACTTCGGTTAACTTTTAATCCTGGGTTAGCGTTCACAACCTGTCGAACAACCCGGCTCACATGGTTTCGTCCTCACCTCTCAACACCTGAAACTTGGGTCGTACTTGGATGACCCTGCAGTCAGAGTTTCCCCAGCTAGACGTGGACTCTCTGAAAAACAAAGCAAGTAGCAAACAAGTTAGAGTTTGGCTTGATTAGTCGCTCTTTTGTTCATTGTCATCAGACAACAGATCTGCCTGATTCTCAAGCTCAAACTATGCGGTGTCAATAATATTGATCACGATTTGATTTACTATTAAATTTTGAATATTTTGCGCTACACTTAACGAGAGAAATCTTATTTTCAAGCTTTCTTGGAAAGATGGGTTAACCGAGTTAAAGGCTGGAAAGAAACTAAATGTGACTGGGAAGAAATACACAGAATAACCAAAAAATACAGGTGGATTTCATTTAGGTTCTACATATGATTTGTACTAACCTCCACTCTACATCAATAGCAACAATGATCAATCCTTCCTTTCCAAGTCTTAACAGAGTAACAGTAGGTCCACGGTACGCCATGCAGTGATGTTTGAACCTACAAACACAATCAATGCATTTGGTAACAAATTATCCTTTTACTTGGTCCTTGAATTAGCTTTACATTGCTATGCAAAAGCACCATCAAATAGCTTTTCTCTTAGTTTCACGAGATAAAAACACCATGATCATACATGTACTGTACTACATTGCGCCATTCACAGTAATTTTGTCACCCATTTTAAAGTGAGTTCAGCTAGTGGAAAATTCCCTTAGTGCTACTGTACTCAGCTTTCTGGCAGCAAACATACATGTAACTGTAACATAAATGTCTGAAGGTTATCGCTCAGTGGGACGATCGAAAGGGTGGGTGTGTGAAAGAAAAACGAGTGGGGTCTGGGACAGAAAAAGAAGATGGAGTGCCGCCGGGCCTGCTTTTTCGATTGTTCCAATGAGCGAGAACCTAGGAAAGGAGAAGATGACACTCAAGATAATAGATACAGTCAGCATGGAATACACGATAAACGATGACACCTGTTTAAACTCTGGCCATGCTGCAAACTGTCATAAAGCATCATCCATTCTTTACACTACAACAAATCAACAAATAAAGTTAACCAACAGCGAATTAAAGATTAAAGGGATGGTTCATTGCTCTACACATGTGTAAGCTATAGTGACATAAAACCAATTACTTAAGAATTAGACTACCCCGCCAATCTCAAACTGTAGTAAAACCAAAACCAAAGTAGCTGCCTGATTACTTTTGACACTCAATTGAAAACTGCTGTTAGTGAATTCACAAGGCATTCTAGTTGAGGTCCATTTGTAAGTTCTACGACATGTCCCACATGAGTTATGTGTGCATCAAAGAGTTAAGTGTATCACAGTCATACCTATGACATTCGTATTATGGTAATAACAATCATAGACCACAGACAAACGTTACCATACTAACTGTATGGAAGCATTGCAAAACAACATTAACTCACTCTTTCCAGTGGATTTGCTTTTCTTTCATCGGTAGTTGTTGCCTGAGGACCTCCTAAATTGGATGTTTGCACTACACTAACAAGGAAACAGGGCGGAAGAATTGTAGAGATAATCCAGAGGGTTTCTGTGTTCAATAAGGCCTGACTGTCTAATGGATTTGACAGACAGGGTATAACAGGAAATCCCTAAAACAAACATGGGAAAACACGACTTATCATAAGTGATTATCAGAATGCCGGTAAGGTAAATAATTTTAAAGGCAAATATGTATGTTTTATGTGGTGATGTGCATGCTAACTTAGATTACAACCACAAATACAGACACTATATAACAGTTTACATCTGGTAATGGCTTCAAATTATGCACACATTGTCAAATCAATTACACATCAGGATCCATGACCAGTATTGCATGTAAGTACCAAATAATGTTTTTTTGAAAACAAAAACAAATCCTTGGGAGCAACCACTTTGAATATTTACAGGGTTCTCCACACATTTTAAATGTCTGTTTGAATTACATTTTATTTAGGTTTTCAAAATTTCTGTTCACAGTACCAGATTATAGTTAACGGTAATATATTTGCTGTGTTCAATCTGCCATACATAAGACTATTTGGGGATGACAGAGACCTTGTGTCTCTGTAGTATTAAATGATCTGCACTATCATTATAACTTATTAGCAGTTAACTGATGACCAAATAAGGCAGTTAATTGCAACGAATGCTGCAGAATTTTTATATTTTATATCTGCAGAATTCCGGAGCCTTGCATCACACATGAGTCATTACCAACTATGTACCTGTCTGTGAGAAGAGGTGGTGTCTGATGGATGTCCTCTACGAAACAATATCTTTCTCACCCAGCTGTGAATTCCATCAAACACTCTTGGACAGTTTTGTTTTGCCCAGCCACAGAAACTGTTACAGTCTACACAAGTGCTGTTATCACCCATCTGACCAAAGAATGTTATTGAAACCAAAGAAACTGAGAATTAGAAACACTCTCCAATAATACCCCCGCCTCCTTGTAATGATTGCACTGCGAGGATCGTTAATATCTCTAATTAAAACCTTAGTCCCCCCATCCAAATATTAGATGTCTTTGATCTTTCTTATTTTCATTTGTATACAAAAGTCCTCACCATATACAAAGGGTATAATTATTATGAACTCACAATACACTTCCAATTTCAAAGTTTTTTTGTATTTTTATCCTTATAATTTTGTGCCTAGCTTGCAGCTCAACGTACTGACCACATTAATAAATCGATTGGTTGATTGATGACCAGCCAGCTCCCAGCAGGCTCAGTAGCTCATTATCTGCAGTGATTGCATACTACTAAGTTATATGGCCTGGGATAAAATAGCTACATGTATAAGTAACAATCACAATGCTACAAGCCAGGCTTGACACTATGTAATTAAAAGTAATCATATCACTATTGGGAAAATCACCGCCTGGACCTCTCAAAAGGACTGTGTCAGTGTTATACATGGGTTTAAATGTCAGACAAAGTACAATAAATTTCAACTCACAATAGACCTCGCCCACACATCTGCTATTGTCTCTGTTTCAGGTTTAGGACCCTGCACGCCACTGTCAGTGACAGCCAAAGCTAAAGACCTGGAGATTTGGAACATCTCCACCAAATCTAGTCCAGCAGTAAAACATAACCATTATTAATAGTATTTCCATATAGTATTTCCAAATATCAAAAATATCTTCAACAAAAGATTTTAAAATCAATTAAACATTGGGATTTTAAAATCTCTTGTTGAAGATTTTGATATTTACAAATAATAATTATCCATTAAATATACATGTACTTCTATTTTGTTCAACAAAAAAACAATTATTGCAATAGTCAGAGTCTTAACTTCAGCTTTGTAGATGAGCATGTGCTGTCTTATCAGTAAAATCTTGATTCAAAACATATTGTATTTCAAGAATTTTACAAAGAATGATAAAGTGAAGGAAAAGGAGTAAAAATGCAAAGTTCAATAAAAATGTTTCGAGAATCCAATGTAAATAGGTAAATCCCAAGTTCATATCTATAGCCTGGCAGCTGAACAAACCATACGATATTTCACTGAGAGAGACTGATGAGCAATAGTCTGACAGGAATCTTGCACAATATGATTATAGGCTGTTGTTGGCTGAAGCTTTTACCTGTGAAGGACATGGATGATTCACCATCACTGAACATTGAGAAGTATAGCTCTAACTTTCCTGCAGTTGTTCCTCCTGTGAACACGAAATGACAAAAACCAGAAATCAAGAGTAAGCCTTCAAAAGATTGATTACTCTGACTCTTACAAGACAATTAGTGTACAATGAATGCTAATAAGTCAAAGTTGCAAACACTAAATACCCAGCTAAGTACATGTAATCACTAACCCACTGAGTACACAACCACAATTATTATTATAGGCTGGTTTATATGCAGTACACAGTGAGTATAAATTTAGACATGGTGGGAAGCTATCTATGGTAGAAGCTAGCTATGTGTATATTTTACAGCATGCAATGAGAAATTTATTCAGGATGTTTCTGTACTTTAAGGATGCGGATTATGCTGGATAACTTGACGTGTCAAAGCTTACAATTTCAAATAAAGTTAATAGTAGAATTACCTGTAATGTACATGTAGGACACTGTTTGCACCGGATAGACGTTTACTTTGTAACTTATATATTTAATATATTGATTGTACCTTTGTCCAGGAATGTTTCAAATCCATCCGTAAACTCATCCAGTGTCAGTCCCGCGACATCCCTGTTACCTCCTCCACTTGATGCAATATGTGAGAACAGTAATTCATCAAAGTCATCTACTTGAGATCTAAAGTAGTTCTGAAACACAAACGTCTGGTGGATTAACAATGAGTACCATCAGAACTTTTCATTTACTACCTGTTAGGAGTAACACTACCAGACTGTCAAGAAGTGCCTGTCAAAACATTAAATGGACTTGACAAGCTCAATCCAAAATTAATCAAGGGTTTCAATGAGGGCAAGGCATCAGGAAAATTGATTGGCTGTGAGGATGAATTTGCCTGCCTGGTTTGACCATCTAGAGGAAAGGTTTTCTTATAAAGAAGTTTAGTTCAAAATGTTCTGCTTTTGGCCTATGAAAACCAGTTGCCTTGACCCGCTGAAAACGTTTAATGACACCCTATTAATAAATTATTCATCAATTATATAAAAAACTTGAAAAAGTATGTAGTGCATTTAAAGTTTCAGACTACATAACAGTCAATGTCCCAAAAAAGCAAAAATTAGGTATGGTACTTGTGCATGTATTTTAACCCCTTGGGTGCCTTCATATGATGCATTCAGTGTGTCAAAATTTTTGTCCCCCATGATCAGGAATCTGTATGATGTACTGAGTACATCAAAATTTCGAGAGACTTAGTCAAACTGCCTGCACACCAGAAACAACATTCATCAGCACCTGAGATTTGTAGGAGGTTTTTTGACAGACTCTTAATTTCCCATTGCTGTGACATATCATATGGATATCAATTGAAATTATGTCAACTTCAGTGAAATTAACTGTAGAGAAGAGACACTTTTATGACCTTTCAGAAAATGTGTACATGTCCATAGTTTAAGTGAAAAAGCTTATGGCAGATGAACGTTCTTACTAGATACCCATTTTCAGAATACAGAATGGTGCACAGAATACACAATGGTCTAGCACTCAAGGGTTATGTCAAGTCAAATTTAAGGCCACTTAATTTTTCAATATGCTTCAGTTCATTATGTGTTGTATAATTTAAGCATTCCAACACTGGACAATTGTATAAATATTATGTACATAATATATTTTACTCTCTGGATTAACATTAAACATGTAATTAAACTAACTTTTATATTTTCAAAAGATATATGGAATTGCCTTCTACCTGAAATGTTTCCTTTTTGATGGTGGATATTCCATCTGCAACTTCAGCAAGCTCCTAAAATTAAATAAGGAAAAATAAAGTATAGTTAAGTAAACCAAACATCTATAAAGAGGATATTACATGAACCCATACACAATCGATGAAGTAATCAAGTCATTTTCCACACATTCTGGGAAAAAGTCACATGACCTTGAATTGGATTATCAGCAGGAAAACACAGATGCCCTCCCTCTAATTTCTGTTGAGGAGAGAAGGTGGCTGTACTCAGACAAGTATATTGGATTGGAATGCAATCATTTATTTCAAGAGAACAAGGGATTAATCTAAGGGAACAAGGAATACTAGCCCTCTATTAACTTTCAATGACAAAAAATATTAGGAATGGAATTTATTGATAGGGAACAACAAAGAAAAAGTGAATTTTTTATAGGGATCAAGGGAGAACCCCCACCCCCCACCCCTCCCCTCCACCACCACCTCAATAATCTGGTCCCCAAGTCACAGATTTCCATTACAGACGAAGTCTCAAACAGACTGTCTATTTTAAATAATGAAAATAAAAGCAACATTTTTCGAAGGGGAGTAAACATTCGTTTCAAAGAGAAACTAGAAAAATAACCTATCTTATGCAAAGGGAAAACAATCAATACGTTTACGTACAGAAGTAGTACTGCAGCTGAATAACAGCTGAGAATGGGCTTTTCTTTATACCTCATATAATCTCGAAAGGCTTTCGCTATGTGGCGATCTTTTGACCGGTTCCTGTTGAGAAGCTTGCTTGTTTCCCATCAGTTCACTGCATTTGCTTCATTCAAAAACATCAAATAAATCATAAGTAACAACTAACAACTTGGAAGCGCACTGTCAGACAGACCAACTATGCAGGCTCACACGAGTGCCCTGTCAGCGGATTACTTTTAAAGAATTCGTGGCACTCGCGAAAAGAAGCTCAAAACGAGAAAATGCGGATTTATACTGTGCGCTATACTAACTGAAGTTTGTTTGGAAATGGGGGCTAAACCCTCATCCATTAGCGACCTGCAGCATAATCCCGTGCTCCAGAAGTTTACTGGAGACACAGCGATAGGAGAAGAAGAAGAATTCTGGGAAGATATTTTGGCATTTTCATTTCAAGCTCCGTACAACAGGTAAACGCAATTAAACCATATTTGCGTGTTAATCACTTGCTTTTAGTTCGAACTGATTCTATGGCCACTTAATAAAACATCAAATTTGAGCAGTTTCATTTCATAGATCTTGTATCGACGGAAAGCATTCCCACAAGCTACCTGCATGGCCGACTGCATGGTTAAAGATATCAATTTCCATGAACTGAATAGATGTAAACAGAAGCTTCGTTAATTAAGCTTACATGAAGGCTTAGTTTTTAATGCAGGTCACAACATAGTAGTATATCGGTGAGCTGTTTACATGCAGATGTTTTTGTCTGTCAAATCCCTGTTAAGGGGAACATTAGTAGTTTAAGTATCTAGCAATCTAAATTTCTCAAACCACTTAATAATATTTTGTCTAGTTTCATTATAATATGCTCAAGGCAAAATGTCTATTTTTACACCAGTATTTAGTGAAGATACAGGAAACATTTTCCCTGTTTCTTTCGAGTTACAGAAATACAAATTGTTAAATAGAAATAGAGAAAATACTTTCTATTTCTTTTAGCAAACACTGGGAAACAGAGAATGGAAAATCACCCATTTATTTGTATTATCAAAAGGCAGATTCTCTTTGCTCACAGATCCTTTTGTAAATGGCTGCCAATTTAGTATTTGTTGTATGCATTTAAATTAGCATCACTAACCTTGTTGGAGGGCAAAAATTCTTTGGAATTATCAAACGAGGTTACTCATGCCAATTTTAATATTTTGCAGCCATTATATTAAAGGAGTCTATGCCATCATTGCATCAACAGCTCATGCTACATGTAGTTCTGGTTCTATCAAGTTTTAGTGAAAAATCTACCAGTGTTCCCTCACGAATGCCGTACTCTTATTGGCCACGCTACTCACCGTCTATTCTGTTGTAGATAGTGAACATGTATCCTATAGTGTATGGCTGTTAATGAAATGGCAGCTACTTCTTTGCCTTTTCAAAGTGTCTGTGAAGAGGATTTAGCTATAAATTTGAGCTACTACATGAAGTAGATATATGCTAAAACCAACAGATTATGAGCTTGTGATTTCTATGCGTAATAGTTGTATCTGGCTCTACCCTTGTCGACCATTACTGAAGATCCAGAGTGAATTATTATTCTAATTGTTAAAAAGGAGTATGGCTTTCAGTGTATGCTTTCTTCCAGGGTATTTTCTATAAACTAAGATAATTAAAATACTGTCTTTACCTTTCCCCCAGTTACGAGAAGGGTAAAAGAACTCTTGTCTTGTTTGCCAGTGTTGCATTCTACAGTACCAATATTCTCTAATTATATCGGAATATATTATGCTTTATACAAGTAACACTTACTAATACTCTGACTCACTCTGGCAACTGCAATTTCTGCTTGCCTGTTACACTTGTCTGTGTATGTGATAGAGGTGTTTTGATTGCTGGACAATGTTGTACCTTGAGTCTCTGCTCCTTGCAGGGTTCATTTGCAGGATCAATTTTGATTAGTTTAGAAAATGATCAATTCAAGTGAGAATTTTACAGGGTCTTGTCATCTTTTATTTGAAAGTGGAGGGGGGGGGGGGGGAGACTGGGAATTGGAACTCAGCAGTAGCCAAAGAAAGACTCTCATTACATGTGCTGCAGTTATAACATTGTAGCTAGCTTTTTGTCTCCTCGCACTAAAATACATGAACAATGAACGTCCTTATTACATGTTTTTTTTCATACCTTAGATCTTACTGTACATGCAATTTTGTTGAATCTGGCACACAGTAGGCTAGTGACACAGTTGCTCAAAAAGAATAAATTTTATATTTAATACATGGACTAAGCACTTTTTATCCTTTTATCCAGTGCTGATGCAAGGTTGTTGGAAGAGGCGACAGAACCAATCTGTCAAAGGCTAGGTATGTACATGTACACATGTACAACTTAGACTTATTTTAAATTTGATGTTCAGAATTTTAAATTTTAAACCTTTACATTGCTTAAAGTAATTAGTTGTGCATTTTTTTACTTTTCTTTTTTCAGTTGGAAATAATTTGAAGACAAACAATTTTGTCACTCTCATTAAGGTGTTTCTAAAAAGGATTCCTGATCTGAAAGACAACACAAAGTGTGATGAGTGAGTACCGGCAACTAAGTGAAATGGTTACTGTCAGCTCAAGTGATTTACATTGACAAATATAAATTTGCATTCAAATTTTACATATTAATAACTACAGTGTATAGTCAGTGGAAAAGTTTCATGGTTCTGCCGGCTTGTTTACACTACACATCATGCACATAAATTATTTTGTTTTGTGGAACTATTATACATTGAAACAAATTTGTCATTGTCAATTATAAACTGAACTGTTTGACGAAAGCTGATTTTTTCTTTAACTAAGAAACTTTTGCACATTAAGAAAATTGCCACCAGTGTTAAATGCAATGATCAAGCCTTGTACTAGGTTGTACTGATGAGATTTCTTTCTTTTACTGTGTATTAAGTTTTTGAAAGTATATTCTTCTTGCTAAATTCTTGCAAAATCACTGAAACTGGGAAATTGCTTAAAATGAAAGCTGCAGTATAGATCCGAGGGTTAAAAAATTTATTATTAGTCTTTACAAGCCTAGTGGCATGGACAACTTCTCTAAGTTAAAGTATTGTATCCTCTTTTAAAAAGCATGAAGTGACAAGAAGTAATGCCATTTTCCCTTTTAAGTGTGTTGTCCAAGATCACAACTCCTTGTGACTGAGCAAGCACTTGAACCTGATGAGCAAGTGATGTTAGTTCCAGTTACTTACTAGGTACTGCAAGAGATGAAATTTTGGGGGGCTTGTGAGAGTGATGTTCTGGCAAGTATCTCAAATTAAAGTTGGAACTTGCCAAAAGGCAAGCGTTAAACTTGTTTTCTTTGCACCCTCCCTGGGCCCTTATCTTGACACAGAGTGTACTGACTGCACATAATGTAACTGTTACAGAGAACCCAGTAAACACATAAACACTATCAGTTGTCCTTGATTGATGTTTTGTATTTCATTCTGTTTATTTCAGGGACGACTTCACCTGGGAAACATACAATGCCATCCTTCTTGTTCGTAGTTTTTCAAAGTATTTTATTGAGTTGTTACCCAATGAAGAAGTTATAAGACACATGGGTGGCTCTGTGGTGAAATCACAGAGTGATGAAGAAGTGGCTGGCTTCACTGGACAAGTACTCCATTGTACAGGTGACTGAGGTGTCACATTGCAAACTATTTTATGTCAAATCAAAGGAAAAAGTATCATATTAAGAGATAAGCATTCTTACATGTAGGTAGAGAAATTAACCTACAGCTGTAAAAGATGATTAAAAAATAGCTGTTATTTAAAAGATAGCTTATTAATTACTATTTACCTAAGTATAGAATGCATTCAGCATTGTTGTGCTGAGTGAGGACACTGTTATAAACAATAATTGTTTGTGTAATTATTTTACAAAACATATCTCAGAAAGTTCAGAATTCCAACCAGTGGGAAGCTGACCAGTTGGTTATTTGACTTAAGGTGTCAAGGAGTTAAAGAGCTTGGGACTACTGGCTCTGGATGTCCAGACCCCACTGACAATGTTTTGGAGAATTGGAAATTTTAAAAAGTGGTTTGCTAGTTTTAATAAGTTGTGATTTTCTGTTTTTCTTATTTCTCCAGATTGTGGTGTTATTGAGGATCTTATTTGTGGTCTTGTAGATGTCCTTGCCAATGTGCCTGTCAGGTATTTTTAAGAACTAGTTAATTATTATTTTGTTAGTTACTTAATATATAGAATTTTGCAAAATTTAGAGAATTGTTATATCTTATTTGCTTTGATTTTAAAAATAATTTCTATTTACGAGGTTTAAAAAGTTAAAAAAGTAAAAACAACGAACGTTTTTGACTCTAGGTCATCTTCAGGGTAAGTCTGGCTAAGTCTTACCCTGAAGTTGAAAATGTTCAGTGTTTTTTAATTTTTAATTTCCTTAGCCTTGTAAATAGAAATCATTTTTATTATTTCTTACGTGCAATTATATACATGTAATTTTCTTTCTGTGCATTTTGTTCTTCCTTTTTATTGGCTGACAGCCCACCATGTCATCTCAAAATAGCTGCCGACAAAAAATGCACTTAAACTTATAAATTCATTACTGTCTGACAGTGATTTTCTACAGGGATGATTTTACTTATGCATAGTTGTGTCCACTTCTGTGTAAAAAGGCAGCTCATTTTCACTTGAAATGTATACTCAGTCTAGGCACAAACACAAACAATGAAAACAATTATTGAACTCGGTCATCACAAAAATATTGAACATAATTCATCATTGTATTAGTTACAAATTTTTTAATTAGACCATATTTTAGCTTTATTCTTTTTATCAGATGTGTACTGTACAGCTATAATTAGAATAAATAAGTCTGATCTTAAATTGTCTATTTTTTGTTTCACCAGTGAAGTCACATATCCTATCCATGTTGAAGCTATCAACACTCTGTTAGTTATGTTGTCAGTTCAAATGTTTGACCCAGGTGCATCTCACAGTAGTATCTTCTATCAAGTTATTATGAAAGGAAAATGGTAAGAATCAAAGCAACAGTAATCAGTTTTCATTAATATCAATCAGTTTAATATTCCATACCTGAATGGAATTTTATTCGTTCACTGTGTCTGGCTAAATTTCAAATTCTGGAAAGGCATGTGATACACCCATGCGAAACACTTTGAGGACCTGAGTCTCAGTGGATTAAAGGGCCAAAAATTGAATTTCGTGCTCTCTGGCCAATTGTTCAAGTTTCCTTTATTTATTTATTTTATCCCTTATTTTATCCTTTATTTTACTCGTTAAGAATGCTGTAGTATTACTGTATGGTGAAAAGTTTATCATGAGTTCAGTATAAAATGAGTTCCTCTTTGCTGTCTAGAGCAATAATTGCTCTAGACAGTGGAGTTTTCTCTCTGGTTAACAATTATTGTTAACAAGACATGATAGGTGCCCTCAAGAACCTGTGTCCCTATAGAAATCTGTAATCGTGATTATATCATGTTATTTAATTTCAGCAATTCAAGTGCAAATGATCTTGTGAGAGTTCTTTTAAAGAACTTGATCAAAAGAGAGAAAACTCCACCAGAGCTCACAAGAGTTAGTAATGGAGGCTGGTTCTGTAAGTTCCAAATTAATAGTAAGACTAAGTACTTCAAAGGCACAGTTTGCAGTGCAACCAAAACTGTGGAAAGTAAAGATCTTTGCAACATTGTTCTATAAAAATGTCTTCAGCAAAGCATAGGCTGTCAAAATTATCTGTATGACTAATATTTTTGCAACATATGTGTCACATATTGTTATTCCTTTTTTTCCCCCTATTACTGGATGTCTCTCCCAGTATTTTTAAGAAAGCCAATGCCATGCACAATTTTTAAGAAAAACCTTCTAAGGTTCTTAATGAATAAACATTTTTAAAAAAATATTTTTAGATGTACGACGTATTGTTAATAGATAATTATTTGTTTTTTAGGACAGTAGGTAGTTGTGGTAGTTTTAGTAGTTTTAATTATTGTATATTTTATATTTTAGATCTGTGATATTTGTATTTCTTATTTTAGATTTTAATACTTTTTATTTTTATAGA
>Ga0126338_10002015_pt1 | contig 13687 bp, 6 predicted proteins | sample OrbCmetagenome_2_FD_92529 | JGI IMG/M metagenome (GOLD analysis project Ga0126338, IMG submission 92529) | Coral microbial communities from Petempiche,Puerto Morelos, Mexico - Orbicella C C metagenome | ecosystem: Host-associated > Invertebrates > Cnidaria > Coral | place: Petempiche,Puerto...
ACGAAGCAAACCTTTTTGGAAGCTGGTTCAAGAACCATTCAAGACGCTTAATTTCGTAGCAGTTGTTTTGTCGAGAGCTTATCTTTCTTTATGGCATGTAAGAACGTGGCGTTTCTTTGTCCAACTTTTCTTACACTTGTCAACGCCTGCTTGTGTTTACCAATTCACTGAGAATTCTTATACTCTTCGTTTACTCGTTTGTTTCTACACTTTGGTTTGTTCCTCACCAAGTTTTATCTAACACATTTTTAGGGAGTAAACGACTGAAGACAGGAACGTCAGCAAGACCAGAGGATATCAAAAGGATTCAAACAGGGATAATGAAGACAAAGTTGAGAATAGCATTGCAGAATTTTGTTAAATTGAAATCTTTCGGATAAAAATGGCAGCCTTGCAACTAGAAAATTGACATGCGAGTTCAAATTTATGCAGTCTAGAATCAGTTCGATTGTTGAAAGTTTCAATTTTTCCCTCGGCTGAAATATTTACATTCGAGTTACATTCGGGCGTGAAAAAAAATTAAATTCGGGAGTAAAGGTTAATTATTCTGCCATTTTTGCCGGAAAGGTTTCAACCGCTTTCGAGTTGTCATTTAGTACACGTTTTCGAATGTGGAGAGTTTCATTCTTTATCCAACGATCTTCAACTTGATTCAATTAAATTTTATCGGTCGCCATTTGCATGCATTACTTAAAGTATCTTGTGAAATTCGAGTATTTTTTCTTTTTTCGTTTGTCTTTTAAAATTTCAAAGTGATGTACAGTCGTCCAACTCTCCTTAGTTTGAAAACATGTTACTAGGTAATAACATTGCAGAGTATTTTAAGGTGGTGCTGCATTTTCAAATCAAACGGTGATAGCTCTTCGTTAAGTGATCATGTCAATCTTTTGTCTTAATTCGTTCAAAATCCCATTCAACGCTGACGTTTTACGAAGGCCTAGTTTCAATTTATGATGTGAGTTGTCTGTTGTAGGGCAATAATGCCCTAGCTCAAAAGCAATATTAAATGACTAGTCGTGGAAAATGGTTGCAGTTTGGAAGCTTACTATCAAACACCGTGTGTTACCTCAAAAATTTTAGGATTTTCAGAAACGAAGTTCAAAAGTCTCTTGATCGATTCTTCGATTTGCAGTCGAATACACGTAAACATTTTGAAATTTTCTTTTTTCCCTGAGCGGGTCACCGAGATTCTACAAAAGAGAAACATTGAAATTAATTTAATGTGAATTCTAAATGTTAAAAGAACAATTTCAATGCCCAAAGTGAATTAATGGCCCAATTCGTCAAAAAAAAGCTGCAACTTGAAGCAAATTAAAGTGCTCAGTACAATTATCAAACAATTTTTATCGTTTCTTTTTACGTCATTTGAAATTTTAAAGCATTTCAACTCATTCAGAAAGAGGAATTTGTTCGCAACGTTTTTCAATTTAATTTCTGGATATGTGAAATATGTTTTGACATGATTACAACACATTTTTGAACGCTTCCTTCCCCGTTTCGCTCGTGTGTGTGTGTGTGTTTTTTTTTTTTTCATTCCGTTCATGCATATAGTAAAAACTGTCTTTTGACGTTCATTTTGTATTGGACATGCAGAGCCACCTTGAAATGCATAATGCTATAAGAGGTTATTGGGTTTCTGGATTGGTCAAACTAGATTTTTATCGGTATAAAATTGTTTTATACATTTACGTACGGAAATCATTCGGTTTATACTTTGTTTCTTCGGAAGGTGGGGATAAGCATCCAAAAAATTCAATCAGAAACCAAATATGTCCTTGTTCAATTTTCAGCGAGGCTATAATGAATTATGTCTGGTATCAAGCAACTCTCACCGTTACTGCTTTTCAAAAATGGAGCTCTTATTTGCTTATTTTTCGATTTCTTTTTGGCTCGCATGATATCTGAAGAGTATTTTTGCTACAAATATTTACTATCGGATCTATTGTTTTCTGAAATGTAGCTTCAATTGTCTGAATATTTAAAAATTCTGAAGGTATCATTTACACTAACAAACATTTTTACTGAAAATATTCACGATCAAATCTGCTGCTTTTCAAAAATGTAGCTCCAATTGTTTGATTATTCTAAAATATTATTGCTCAACAAAAACAACATCTTTATTTGTCAATACAAACATCGTCTGCAACTGACAGACAGACAATTTATCAAAGGTATTCTCTACAACAACTTTGTTTTCAGAACTTGTCGGCTTCAATTATCTGATTCTTTGAAAATTTTATCATTATTGTTTGTGTTCACTATTACATCTAGTATTCTTCAAAACTTTTAACGCTATTGTTTGCAGCGGACAAAAAACATTCAAACATTATTCGCTTGTTAACGTTTTTGATTTTCAAATGCCTGATTCTTCTAAAATGTTACGGCTCTCGTTCGCAAATGGCAAAACGTTTTACTAAGAGTATTTGACGGAAACCATGAGATATATTGTAATACATTTTGAAGCTTGATAACCAGACATTAATCTTTAAAGCCTCGCTAATTTCTAGAAGATAACAAAGCAAGCCATGAACATTTTTTTTTAATTGGCTCATGATTTGTCGGGTTTTGCTTTTTCATATCGGTCACTGAAAAATGACGGAAGTTCCAAAATGTTTCTAAACAGTAGCACAACATTGAATCTTCGCGGTTATTTTTTTGTTTTCGTATAGGACAAATCGGGTTCATAGCTTGCCTTTACTATCTTCTTGAAATATATTGTATGATGATATCATATTAAATGGTTATGCTGTGAACGACGGATAGCTAGGAATCTATTTACAGAAATGGGACGAGCAGGTTAAAATTCTTACAAATGCAAAGTTTCAGCACACTACTCGTTGAATATTGAGGAGGTGGCAACATTTTGGAATCGCCATAGTTAAGAGAGTTTATATTGTTGGGTCTCAAGTTACCCGGCTACATAAACTTTCTTAAATATTTGGATTTAGAAATGTTTTTACCCTCTCAATTTCGTGCAGAAACACTGCAGTTGTAGAAATTTTAACCTGCTCCTCTTATTTTTGCAAATAGATTTCTAGCTGCTCGGCGTTTTGCGGCCGACTATTTAACAAAATATCATCATAAAAATATACCATCTTGAACACAAACATTTAGCAGATTCAAAATATAAATTTTTTGGTGGAAAAATGCGTATATGTGGGATCAAAATTTTTCGTTAGTTTGTGTTCAAGATGGTATATGTTAAATTTTTGGCGGGAAAAATTCAAGTGGGTACCATCTTTAAATTTTTGTCAAAAAAGTTGTTAGGGGAAACGCTGTGCAAATTTTTTTAAATTTTCCCGCCAAAAGTCTTAGTATATATAGAACAAAATTTTTCAAGACACCTTTGTAACTAATAAAATTTAATTTCAATAAACTAAAGAATATTTGTGAGTTATTGGTTTGTCTTTATTTAGTTAAAGTTATTTGATGTCAATAAAAGAAACAAAAGAAGACAATAAAACGCGTTTGAGTGCAGTATTTATTTACTTATAAGAAATGAACGAAATAAATCTTTACTCATTACAAGTTAGGAATAATAATAAAATACATAGCAATTGAAATATAATCAAAGAAATTTTGTAAAAAAAAAAAACGGCGCATGCGTATTTTGGGCGCCCGTATTTTTTCTAAGTTTTTTGGCGGGAAAATAAAAATTTTCAACAAGGGTTGACTCGAAAATTTAAAAAAAAAAAAACTGGCGCATGCGTATTTTGGGCGCCCGTATTTTTTCTAAGTTTTTTGGCGGGAAAATTAAAAATTGACATAGGTTACCGTGAAAGTAAATTTAGGCGGTCAAGACATTTTAAGTAAACTTTTATTAAATAAGAGGTTCTGTACAAAACCAACTCGACAAAAACTTGGCAGCGACATCTATTATAAATTTCAACTTCAAAAAACCGTTTTTAGTCGAGACATTTTGACAAACAGACAATCCATTCTGAAATTTGACAACCAGCAAAAATTTGTGATTCTAAACACGAAGGCTCACTATAAAAAATTTCCTCTCAAGAAAAATCAAGACTTACGAAATTCACGACACGAGAACTTGGTGAATCGTGCAACAGAAACGTACGTGGCTATTAAACAACAACAATGTTGCGTTACACTAACGACTGTTGAGAATATGTAAATAAAGTTCTGCACGGGAATTATTCCAATTTATGAAGTGAAATTCATGAAGTGTTGTCGTATTTTAACTGCGAACTCAGAAAATAAATTCTTTTCCGGTATCTTGCCATCTCGCTGTTTGTCTCAACAAGCCAACAAAATATCAAATGAGACTTCATACTCTTTATTTCCTGAAATGATAGTGGAATCTCCTGTATTTAAATTTCCCTCACAAAGCCTTATCAACATATTCTTAACGGCCTATAATGTAACGCAACACCAGTGATGCTTAAGTTAAGAGTCAAGTACGCGTCAGTCACACAAACCACCAAACTCTCGCAGCGTGACCAAGGACAAAAAAGATAAAAACTGATGAAAATTTGTAGAGCAAAGCCGATGAATCATTTCCTTACAAAACCTAGCTGTAAATCATATTTTGGGCCGGTCCCTTTTTGTAGATAACCTTCGTCTTTCTGTTCTCAAAATTAATTGCAAGAAAAACTTTGCCGATTCTTACGTCCACTTTTTTGGCTTGAAAAAAAAAAATCGCTAAATTGTATCTTACTCAGGTCCCTTGTGTACTCTGTCTTGTGTTAAGTGTCCAGTCTTCTTAATTTTGCCTCCAGTGTCTTGTCTTTGCCTTTCTCTTGCCTTCATCGTATGGTCCGAAATCCTGAAAGAAAGAAAACAAAATGGATTAATCATACTGAAGCTTTGCATTGTTCTCGCACCTCCTTTGCCACTACGTGAAGCTTTTGATCATCCTCTCCCATGTACCTTGGCGACAAAATTCCCTCATTGATGATTTTCTTCATTCTCATAACTTATTTGCTTGACAATGTACTGATGTTATGAGGAGAAACTGGATTTCAATCACATTTGTAAACTAATGGATCACAAAACCTCTTGATCCGGCCAACATTATTTGCAGTAACTCCTTGGATTTCAAACGACTAAAAGCCATCGCGACGGCTTAATTTGAAAGCACAACTACATTACCACTCTTGGTTGATGGTTGTTTTGTTTTTCACAAATTGAATGCATGAACAATTTACGAAACTCCTTAAATTCCAACGAACAAACAATCAATTTTCTTTTCCACCTTCTTAAAATAGACAACCAAGTAAATAAATGAACACTACTAACCTGCTATAATGAAACTTCAGCGAATGCCTTCTTTTGTAACTGTGTAAACTTCTCTTCTCATAATCTGTTCTTCCATTATCTTTAGGGAGATAGAATGATTGGTTGTTTAGACTCCTGGCCCAGTACAGGTTTTTGTGGAGACGGGGCCAAAAACGTTCTCCGGGAGTTTGGGAGCTACAATTATTTGTCAAAAAATTTGAGATTGATGTTTTTTTGAGAGTCTCCTACATGCATTTTAGGGTCATTTTATGCTGGCGCCTTTCTTGAGCGTTCTCTTCCTACAATCGTAAGTGTTTTTGTATAGGATAGCCCCCCCTTTTTTTTCGACACAACTAAGAGAGAGCAGGCCCGACATATCTGTGGCAACCTCGAAATTTGACATTTTGACATCACACATAACGAGTTTTGTTTTTCACTTCTACAGGCTTTGATGAGATATGAAAAATCTTGTCAGTCAACTATTTGCTTATTTTCGTGCAATGACAAACAAATCACTGACCTGACATCGTCACTATGCTGCTGAAACCATCCTTGAAAACGATAAAGTAAGCTTTATGTCTTAAACTCTGAAAAGAAATGTAAAAAGCTATTATTGAGATCTATTTTCACATTCCAAACTCAGGAGGGGGCGGGAAAAAAGCGGAAAAGTGCTAAGGATTTTTTCACTTCTTTCTCATAAAAGTTGGTATACAAAATAAGTCCTCTAACTTGTCCAGTTGTCAGTTTTTCTTGAACTACGAAACGTAGTTATAAACAATGAATGAAAAGCTCTTTACAGCGATTGGATAGAATTTCGGAAAGAGGGCGTCAGAACATTTCCTGCTATTTAAGTTTCGTGAAATGTTTGGGGTATGAAAACTATTCAAATTTGTGTTCATTTTTGCCTGGTAAAATATGTAGAACAAACAAATCAATAAATAAGTTACTGACCTGATTCAACAATCAGGACGTCATCTTTGGTAACAGTCAGACCAGCTTATCGTCTTACACTCAAAGGAAGAGAAATAGAAAGAACTTTCATTTAGATATAATGAACGGGCTAAGCTAGGCTGCACAAGGAAAATAAAACTGATGAGAAAAAGGGTTACAAAAGCAAGAGACAGACGAAGGTATCAGTTTTATTTCGTGATTTTTACTCGCTTTAATTGTGTATTAAATTTCACAGAGCCTTAACTGCACATAACATATACTTCCTTTATTTTTTGTTATTGTCGATCCAAAAACTAGTTCACTTTCATTTAGGAAAACTAGGCGAGCTATCTCTAAAGGGTTAAACGGCTAATCTGAATATTGAAACAAACCTCTTCGTTGGAAGGCCTGAATCAAGTCGAATTGAAGTCATCTTTGAATTTGCTCATAGCTGACAGGAGAACTTGTCTCTGTAGATCTTCATCGGCTGTTTTATGACTCTAAGCAAATTCAAGAAGACGTTCTGATAGAAACAAAAACAAATTGAAATTAGATTTGATGACTATGCCAAATAACCGTGGTGGTCACGTACGTGCAACAAACAATTTTGCACGTTAAAACCGACTGCAATTGAAGCTGATAAAAGTCGATGAAAACACACTAACCTTAACTAACTTAGAGATGTCTCGCTCTGACTTGTATTTGGCCTGCATCGACATCAGCAAGCTTCGTGAAAGCTTTTTCCTTTTTGGCATGCTCGGCTTCATAACCTCACCCTTTTAACCTAGAGAGAAAAATATGCATGAACATTTAAGCTGATGGAACACACTACAATAACTCTCAACCCTAATTTCCCTAGGCTATCTTCTTAATGTGCAATCGGGACATTTTATTGCTATTTTTCTCCTGTGAAAGCTTAGTTATTCCTCATCTCTTTTTCCACCTTCATATACCTTGAACGTTACCCCAAAAATACAGAATGTTATGAGACTGTAAACCACTGTAAACCTTCGACGGCATTTTTAGATTGCATGAAACCTCGGAGAGATTATGAGAGATCTGTGCTAAAATGTATGAAGAAAATTCCATTTACATATGTCAACTCGAGTAAATGGTAATGACGAGTAAAGGAGATTTACTGACCTCATCTCTGATGCGGCTTGTTGAGCTCTATATCTGATCATGTCAGGGACAGGAAGCTTTTCGTGAGGTTTTTTGGCATTACCTAGCTTCATTAACCTGAAGAGAGGTGTAAAGAGTTAAATTAATCAGGATACACTGGTTGTATTTTAGTCTATGTATCTTATCTATGTCATTCGTTGCACGGCCTTCTTGCATTCGCTTTCAATAAAATGAGAAGCGAGAGTAATAAGATCTAGTTGGCGGTGTGCAAAAAAGGGATACTTTGACTCACATGAAAATCAATCTATGAGTAAATTTACTTAAAACTGAATACTAAACTATAAACGATAGTCCTTGTCCATGTTCTAAACTTGGGCCAAACGTTCCCCAACAAATGACAAATAAATGTACAATCTTCGCTGAGCTATCTAGTGAACTGATCTTAGTCTTCTTCATTGCTTACACAAGCTGATTTACGACTGTTTCTTTTCTTTTATCAACACACATGTCCGATTAGCTCACTAATCGTGCTCGTGTAATTTCAAATCGCCCTCGCTCTTCGCCCTCCTCCGATTTTGAAATTACTCGCGCGATTACTCCTTGACAGATCTACACCACTCGGTCCAATTACTATTTCTAAGCTTTGCAAATTACGGCTGATAGGATTTTTTGAAAAAAAACTTCCGAACTGTTTCATTTGGCTCGTTCAGATAAGCCACGTCTCTCTCGAGAAGCACAACCAGAGGAAGACATGAACTGAAGAAGCTTTGTTTCTAAGCTAAGCGGCTACTTCGGTAGTAAAATATAACTTAAAGTTATAACTGCACATCAAATACAGGAATAACTAAACGTAAGGCCACAAAAATGCAATAATTTACCTTGAGAAAGTTTGACCTTGAGAAGAATAATATTCCTCGTGTTTGCAACAGTCGCTCCACAGGTCCACGCAGCTACAGGTCTCTTGTTTTTCGTATGGTAAGTTACTGTCTAACTTAGGAATGATCACTTTCCGTTGAAAAAGGTTCTTGCAGAAGTGTAGAACATAACTCAGCGAAAATTACAAAACGAAATATCTTCGTCTTAATATTTTTCTTTTCGTCTTGGATTCACCGAGTGTTGAAGGTGATAACTAAAATCTGCATAATGTGGTACTATTTGCAAGTCAAATCAGAAAATCATCACATTGCGCGAGGAAGCTTGGGCATTCTCTTTGCTAATGATCATGAGAGACCTTGAGCCGGCTTTTTTGTAAGACTTTCCAAACATCAAGGCCGGGTTGTTCAAAGCCCGATTAAGCTTACCCAGAATTAACGAGAAATTTGATTTCAGTTTTTTTCGGTGAGGATTGCTGTTTCTATCGTTTGTCCTTCAGTTCTAAGTTCAAATAATCTCAAACAACAAAAAACATAAGCAGAAAAACTTTTTTTATAACAGAAAAATTAATACTTCAATTAACTTCAGTTTTAATCCGGATTTAGCGTTAACCGGCTTTCGAATTGAACAACCCAGTGCAGCGGAACACTGAAATTGATCGGTTTAAATTAAACAACAAAAAATCAATTGCCCGGAAGAAATTTGAACAAAAAAATAGATGTTTTGTGATTTAGTTTAGCGACTTCCTTTCAAAAAGCGACTCCTCTCTATTAAGTGCCACTCAATAAAAATCTATACTACGCATTATTATTCAAATATGCGCTCCAAAATGGGCTCATAACTTACGGGTTCTGTCGTAGTTAATCTTACTCTTAAGTCATTTCACAGAAAAGTCAGAAAAGGCTCCTTCTCGAATCTTCTTGCAGTCGAAGTGGGAAATTTCTTTTAGAATCTGCCCAGCGAGTTTGTCACCGGCTCTGAGATGTTTGTAGCAAGCTCTGAAAAATTATCATCTCATAACTTGGCTCTAAAATATAAATAAAAAAGTGCAGCTTATAACCGTCTGTTCTGAGCTTTGGTTATGTAGCTGAATAAACTTAACTTCGCAAATTCGCAAAAGATAATCTTTGAGGCGACATCTAGATTTTTTCCAATTCCGTCGGCTCTTTCCAAGACCCCACCCTCGCCTCGTTCGCTTTTTTTTCTTACAATTTGTTATCCATTGCTTTCTTTAGCTAATCCAAAAAGAGCGCTGCTCACTTCTCATGTAGTCTCTGTGCTAAAAAAGACTCTAACCGTAAAATGTTTTCCTGCGAATTGTCGACGAAAATTGGAAAAATGACATATGACATAACTACGACAATAAGGTTGGCTCGTATATATTCCCTCCCTTTCTCTCTCAAGTAAACACTCCCAACACCGCATCAGAAAAAAAAAGGATTTGGTAAAATGGGTAAGGTCCTGTTCACACGACGGCGGAGAAATTTGAAGCCGGCCTCTGGTTTGAATTAGAGCGTTTTCGAAAAGCTCCGTTTTCGTGACGGATTAGTGTGGACGGTAGGCCTAACCGTAGAAATAAAGCTGCGTTTTAGAATTTCCCCTGCGTATTGTAGACCTGACCTAAGTGACGCAACTCCGGTTTTTTTTATTTTAAATTCTTCCGGTTCGAAGAGGGTTTTCGAAAACTGAGCTTCGTTTTCGTGACGGATTAGTGTGGACAGTAGACCTAATGTAGAAATAAAGCTGCGTTTTCAAATTTCACCTGCGAAGTGTGGAAGAGGAACAAAGGTTATTAAGCTTGTTAGCAGGAAACATAGCCTGCATTTACACTTACAAAAGGTCTGGTACTTATTTATTTAAAAACATTCGTGGAGCTCGTAGCTGTAATGACTGGAATCGATACACAAGCAAGAAAACTATCCATTCTACTACTGTGATCGGTGAAATTACACTGCCGAACACTTTCTTCGTTTATCTGGGCCATATATTCGCCGAATTAATTGCTGGCAACAAGATCACGCATGGGGAAACTGAGGTGCAAACCGAAGCTTTTTTTTGCCATCGGTTTACGTCGAAGCAGTGACATTGTGTTACTTCTTTAAGCAAGTGTCCTTACAGTTTATTTTCCTTTGTTGTCATAAGAGAATATAATGTATCACTGTACTGACTGTAGACTTTCGCTCGTGATGTTCCATAGTAAAGTGTGGAATAACCCTTCTTTCATGCGGCTGTGAGCCAAGCCGCTGCCACCAGCCCACCACCTTTTTCTAAGGGAATTCTGAGGTTCTTTGGGCATCAAAACAATAATAAGAACACAGCTAACAGAAGACTGAAACGCTGGAACAAAACGACAAACAAACTATGCGTCATAAGAGGACGGGTTAGCTAAGCAAACAACGTTAAAACTGGATTTGGATTTGCAAGTCCATTATCAACTGCTTCGCTTGAACCTTAAAAATGTCATAAAACTGAAGATTTGTAATATTTTGGGCAATAAAAAGATTTTTCTTTGGGAGTTGGAAACAGCAGTTTGGTTTGATTTTCACTATGAAAGATGTTCAACGGCACTTCGACATTAGCATTTGAAATTTGCTGACAAGCTGTTTATAATGCACAGTCGTGTACAATGAAATATCGTGCGTGCAAGCTTAAAAACTATTCAACTCATACAGATTACATTTATATGATTTGTTTGTTGCAAACACCGGACATTTTACTTCCTTCGTCATGGGTGATAAGCGATCTTTAGCGGTAGCTTTGGGCGGAAAATTCAAGAGATATTCGAAAACAAGACTCACTTAAGACGGGAAGCGACGCCATAAGATAAATTTGCATTTAGATATTTGATCACGTACCGTAGCGACATTTTCGGATGTCTTTTTTTTTGCCGTAGCTTTAACGGTCCTATTGAGCTATTTTATTCAAGAGGAAGTGTGAAAAGAGTTTCGAAGTAAAGAGGTCCTGTCATATTCGTATAGTGCCAGTTTTAAACGCAGAATAGTGATTTGAATGTTTAATTTAGAGCCTCGCGCGTAAACAACGCAGTTGTGACGATTTCTTGGCTCGTTGTGTTTGTAGCCCTGTCGAAAATGTAGAATATCTCTTTTCTGCTGTCGGATTCTCTCTGAAACTTAACACGGCTGACATCACAAAATAATGATCTTTTATTCAAAGTCGAAACAAAACGGACTCGTTGGGTGAAAAGTAAAAGAAATCGGTATTTTCAACAAATGCGAGTAGAATTTCAGACCTGAAAAACACTGTTTTGTCCTTATTTTCATTCACTACGGATTGCAAAATCTTTAATGGTACTTTGATCAGTTATCCAGTAAATTTACTTTCCATACATGGATGAACAATAAGTTTTTGCGCGGTCAATGATGTATTTTGATGAAAGACAAAATATGAAACAAGCACAAAATGGAAGTCACTTCAACCTCGAACCCTTTCGTTGTGGTTGTTTCCTCGGAGGTCCGCATAACGTGTTGAAAAAAAACGTCACGAGTTTCGCGGCCTAAACGCTTCTCTCACGCAACGCGAATTGGGTTTGCTAAAGTCGACGCGAAGAAACTAAAATAGAAATGTCTTCCGCAAAAGCCAAGCCCGCTAAGACCCCCGCCTCCCATCCAAAATACATCGACATGATAGTGAATGCAATCAAAGCACTTGCTGACAAAAGCGGCTCGTCTCGACAGGCCATCAATAAGTACATTGTGAAGGAGTACAACCTGACCGAGAACAATCACCACAACGCAATGCTGAAACAAGCCCTCAAGCGGGGTTCCGGTGCAAACGGTCCACTGGCTCACAACAAGGGCAAGGGGGCGGCTGGATCTTTCAAGATTAAACCTGCTCCGGTAAAGCCTGCAAAACCGGCCGCGAAGAAGGCACCAGCGAAGAAAAAGGCGCCGGTGAAGAAAAGTGCTGCCAAGAAAGGGCCCTCGAAGAAAAAGGTTTCAACTAAGCCTGCCAAATCGGCCGTGCCTGCTACTTTGCCAGCGGAAAGGCCGCCAGTGGCACCGGCACCAGCGCCTGAAAAGCCCGCCAAAACAGCCAAGCCTTCAAAACCCGCCAAAACTGCCAAGCCAAAGGTAACTAAGGAGAAGAGCTCGAAAAAATCAAAGGCTGCCTCGCCGAAAAAGCCCAAGGTCGTGAAAGCCAAGAAGTCACCTAAAAAGGCAAAGAAAGGAGCTGCTTCCAAGAAGTAAACTCCGTCAAATCGAACTGTTACATGCTCACTCAAGAAACGATTTTGTTGTGAGTAGGTTTTCGTTGTAGCTATCCTTTATAACAAGCAGGACAGTCATGTATATATATTTTGTAATATAAATAGTCAAGTGTTAAAAATACTTACAGTGATTTTGACATTCACATGGCCAAGATTACGCAATATGATTTTTAGTCAATCCTAAATCGATTTTTAATTTTAGGAGTGATTGTGAACAAAACTGATAAGGCTGGTTACTCTGAGCACTGTAGTGTTTGGTCTAACCGCAGGCTACGTGAGATGAAGCTCATCAGTGCTGTATAAGATAGCAGCCTCGACTTACATGTAACATCACCCTCATCTCAACCCGAATTTAGCTACAATATAAACCAGGTCTGACCAAGCGTTTGTTAAATAATCAGCCCTTTATGTTAGGTCAAGATAGACTGAGTACAGAGCAATGCTACTATTTCATGTCAGTGTTTTTTCTCGTGTCAAAATCACCACAAAGTGGCTGATTCACACTGAACAAAGCAAGAGTACTTTGAAGTTGTCTATAAAGCCGTTTTTTATCGATGATGGAACATGTAAGGCAACAAAGACCAAAATGTAATAAAGTTTACAATCTGACTGGATAGCGTGTTAAGGTTTTGAAGGAGTTGTCTCAGTTCGGATATTAGAACTGCGAGCTATACAGCTCCCTCGCTATTACAATCACTTTTTTTATGCCCAAGCTATAGTAAGCAACGAATACTGATTGCAGACCATTGTGAACATGCAGTGGACCAGGTCGTTCACTGTTTCGTCTATGGCATGGTACAAAATAGTTTTATTACATCTCTCAGTTACTACGCGCGCTGCGGTTTGTCAAGTTAGCGGGCGTGTGGCCCGCTAAAATTTAAAGCTGTTTTTGTTGCCATAATGTTTCGTGATTTATCGCAAAGTATTTTTAACTTTTATAGCAAGTAAAAGTTTAAAAAAACTTCCTTTTACTTTAAATTGTGCATCAAAACGTGCTAACGACTTAACGATTTCAAATTGACTTGTTTTGCTTTCGACGTGCGTCAGAAATTTGAAGCCGGTTCCGCGTGACTAGAAATCGTTTCCGAACCCTTCCATCAAGCGTAATTGTTCCAAAATAAATAAATAAATAAATAAATGCACACGACTACTGCCGAAAGAAAAAATTCACGCACATTCGGGCAGCCGAAAAAAGCATGTTACATCAGTGCAGGAAAATATCAAATAAACATGCCCCGAAGAAATGTTTTCTCCGTCAGTGCCGGCATGAAATGGTTAAGAAAAAAAGACAAAACTGTG
>Ga0126338_10002017_pt1:0-12500 | contig 13686 bp, 1 predicted proteins | sample OrbCmetagenome_2_FD_92529 | JGI IMG/M metagenome (GOLD analysis project Ga0126338, IMG submission 92529) | Coral microbial communities from Petempiche,Puerto Morelos, Mexico - Orbicella C C metagenome | ecosystem: Host-associated > Invertebrates > Cnidaria > Coral | place...
AGTGCTCCTCGCAGCGAATACCTCGCGCAGTAGTTCTGGGGTTACTTGAGCTAAACTGTGATTGGCTTAAAATTCCTACGTCACAGAAATCGTTTCCTGGCTCGGGTTCGCAGACGTTATTTTCGGCGGAGACAAGCGACAGCCGGAAATACGTCTGCGTTCGTAAGCTAATAAAGCGGCAATGAACCAAAAAAACTAAAAAGCAATGTTGACAGAGATGCTTTCGAGTTGCTCTTGCGTAACTTACAAACTGTGAATAGCTTATTAACCACTGGGGATTCATAACATGGGATTCGTACATGATGTACATATTCTTGTCCTTGTCCCAATACAATAATTACAGCAAAATGTCTGGATGCAAAGTCTTAACATCTCTTGGAGTTCTTCTCTAAATGATGCCCAGACAGCGATATGACTTCAAATAATTCAGTACAGCGGAAATGACATATCTCGATAAGGTGACTGGTTAGGTTATACAACAATTGTTGTCGAGGTTTCTGCATAGAAATACTTCATATAATCATACAAGGAATATTTGCTCATACGGTAACGTACTTTTTACGAATTATTTGCGACAGAAAATCAAAGAAAAACAATTTACAGAGTATAAATGTCAAGATAAAGAAAAACGATGTGCGGGTTTACACAGTACTGATGATATAAACTTCTAAACGTCCGTTAGCGTTTACACCAGAATATATTTCGTAAGAGAGAAGTGATATTTTTGGTATATCTAATACTTCTTGCTTTAAAGTTTTACGTAAGCGCTGTGAAAATGTATGATTTGTTGAGGGTTGTTTTGACGTGTGGAGCCAAGCATCACGAACGTACCATATCACTTCCGTCACGAAACCTCATGGAAATGTACGAAGCGTGAGTCAGCAGTGAACAGTTTAGGCAGTCCTTCGCCATTTCACCCTCTTCTTCTTCTGAAGTTGAAGGTCACTGTCACATCTTCTGGTGGTCAAGAAGACAAAAGCAAAAGTAGAGATCAGTTGATACAGATTTGAAAAGAGCAGGAAGGTAGGAACTTTAACACAAATTATCGATGTGTTAACACAGGCAGCCCAAGGTCTCTCTATGAACCACACAAGCAACACAATATGGCATCGCATTATAAGGGTTTATATGGGATTTTCTACAAGATATCCATGGCCTGGCGTCGCTCGCAGGGCTGCGATTGTGTGGCTAGAGGATTGAAATGAAAGATCAACCTTTGCCCTTGAATTCTGCGGTGGATTTGTGAACGTGGGTACATTTTAGCCTGGGATTTTTGACTTCGTTCGGCAGGCTGTTCCGACTGAGGTGTTTCGCCTTGTCCTCTCTTTATGAAGGGAATACCGGAATTCAAAAACGTCGCTTAAATCAAGTTAAATAGGTAAAATAACCACACCAGGAGCAAACAACACACGTATGGAATAAGGTAGGCCATGTTTATTGAGAATTTTCACTTTTAACTACCTCCATGGATATCTTGTAGAAAATCCCATATAAACCCTTATAATTCGATGCCATATTGTGTTGCTTATGTGGGTCATAGAGAGAGCTTGGGCTGCCTGTGGTGTTAACCGTTTTTCGAAACTTTGAAATATAAATAGTGAGTGAATCATAAGACGAATGATTCATTTTCATGAATTAATGTATGAAGCGTGACTAAGCAATTCTTCGCCATTTCACCTTCTCTTCTTCTGAAGATAAAAGTTCTAGTGGTGAAGAAGACAAAGGCAAAAGTGGACATCAGTTGAAACCGATTTGAAAAAAAGCAAGAAGGCGGGAACTCAAACGTAAATTATTAATCTGAATGTGTCGACGATTGGCATTTTAATTAAATGAACGATCTGCTCGTCTGATATTTCAGTGGTTTGAAGCGTTAAGACATGCCACAAATGAATTTGCTTTCTTTAAAGTGAAACAACTGTGTTACAGCGACTGTTCATGTTTCTGATAATGCAGATTTTGAATTACGTAGAGTGACACAAGAATAAAACCAAGTAAACGGAACAATCATTGAAAACCGAATTTAATGTCTATTCAAGCTAGTAAGTGACATCTTTTTATTTTTTAAAATTTTTATACTGTTGAGTTCGCTTACATACTGTTTGCGACAGTGAATTAAGGAAAAGATATTTAGAGAGCGGAGACGTAAAAAAAAAGAAAACGGTGACCCTCGGGTTTACACGGCTCTGATGATGTAATTTTCTAAACGCCCGTTAGCGTTTGCACCCGAATAGGCTTCGCGAGAAGTGATATTCGTAGTATCTAACACTTGCTTGCTTTGAAGGTTTAAGTGAGCACTGTGGAAAGCAATGACTTATCGTAGTTTGTTTTGACGCGTGAAGCCAAGCATCACGAACGAACCATATCGTTGTGAAGTCTTGTGACATAACGATGTGGTAAGTTCGTGATGCAGTACGGAAAAGCACAGAGCGTGAGTCAGCAGCGAACGTCGGATTCCCCTGGAAGGGAAACTTTTGATTCTTATTGTTAAATTAAACTAAAAGCAAACTTTAAAAGCGATCATTGTTCTCTCGAAAGCCACTGGAAACCGAAAGTTTATAGCTGAAGTCCAGTTGTTGCCTCGTTATAATTAGCCAATCAAAATTATTTGAAAAATTCTAACAAGGATTATGATTTGCTTATTTTAGCGTGTTTTTTCAGGGAACAAATGCGAGCAAAAGGCCACTTTTCCTCGTTTGGAAAAGAAAGTTTGCTAAGATGTTTGCTAAAACTTGAGTTGGCTACATTTTCATTGAGTATTTTGACTTTGTTTGCCTACATCTTTATTGATTCGAAGAAGCGAATTTTTCATTGACAATTTTAGGAACCAGATGGAGCAATGTTGTTCAATTGTTGCTCAACTGATTGTGTTGTGTTTTTAACAAGGCAATAGGATCCTTTAAGTTTTCCTTCACCGCGAATTGTGAGAACTTTGTAGTAAATCACAAATAAAACTTGTTTTGGGGTACAAGTTGATGTCGCTATGCTATAAAAAAATTGGTTTATGCTTTTAGCTGTACGTATATCGAGTTATAGATACACTTGGGAAGTTTGAAAAGCACCCAAGAAGCTAGAGTTACTCTCGGCTGCCCGTCGAACTTTGTCGTGCTCTCCAAACTTCCCGCGCGCATCCATAACTCGATATACCGACGCACGCTAATACATAAGCCTATGAACCAATTCTTTAATTGCTCACGCATTCTTACGATTACCTATACTAATAACTAGTAATTTTCGTTCATTTCTGTAAACTATATTTTGCTTCCTTTTATAACGACTTTATTAGAATTCCTATTGTAAATAGTTTTGTGCTGTAAATAATTATCACGTGAAGTTTTAGTAGTAAAAATTAGAATAAGCTCACTAGTAATTTCTAAATTTAGTGTCTACCGCCAACGTGGCCCGAAAACTACGGAACTTTCTGCAAACTTCTTTGAGATAAGCGTGACACGTGAAAAGTACACATTGTAATCTATTTATAGCTATTTTTGTAATCTTGTGTAACATTCATTGTTTATCCAGCAGTGATGCAATAATCATGCTATCGTTAGAACAAATCTAGCGACATTGCAACCATAATTCGATTTACACTGGGATTTACTGTTGGATGTACACTTGGATTTACGTCGAGAAGAGGAATAAACCTACCTTGAAGTGCAGTTGTATGTCAGTATCTTTGGTTTGCCCTTAACTCGATCTGAATTTCAGTGGCCGAAGATCCGCGGTGTCCAGATATTAGTGACGGAATTCTACTCTCAATCGATCGCAAGCAAGCCGAGCGAGTTGCTCCGAGTAAATTTACCGCCGTCAAGTTTCGTTCCATTTTCCGTGTCCACGAGGGAAAACAGTGTGTAATAGTATTCTAATCTCGGCTCCCCGGTAAGAAACAAATATCAACAACGCCGAAATCTCGCTTAAGTACAATTACGTTACGATTTTTGCAATAGTGCTCAAGGGTGGCTAACACAGGTTCTATCACTCTACCCACGTTACACTTTGGTAATAGTTTCATTTTAGAATTAGTATTAGAAACTGGCTCTGATGTTGAAAACATATTTCGTATATAGTACGAAGCCTATTCTACTCTCGTGTATCTTGTAGAAAGTTAAGAAACACATCTTGGACTAACATTTCTGACTGTTACAAGGCAAGAGTAGTGTAAATCTAGATGGCAGTGTTTCTGATTAATTTTATATTTTATTTCGCTACGTTTAAATCTGAACCGCAACGAATATAAAAACATCTGAGATCCTTAAGCTTTTTCCCTCGGAGAGGCATTAACACAATCATTATTACACTACAAGACTTTTGTTGTTTTCTCTGGAAATGAATGGGATATAATTATGACATATCATTATCATCAGTTCAAACTAACTAAACTGTGTGTATAATTTATTGTGATACGTAATGCAGGGTACTGCTGTTGTAAACAAAGCTCTTTGGTGTCTCGACTATTCAATGAACAAGGGCGTGGCAGGGGGTTCCTGAGGTGCCCGTGACCCCCATTTTGTAAGCCTTTTTTTAAGCAAACAACCTACAACAGGTGGCGAAAACGCCATAACAACCTGGTGAGTGCCCTCACTTTGGCATAGTGTGACTCCCCCCTTTAAAATATCCTGGCTACGCCCCTGATGAACCCCAAAATGTTTTCCTTCTTCTTACTTATGGGCCTTATTTAGCTTGTTTCCTACTGCTGGCCTAGTTAACAGGCCTACACTGTATACATTAGTGATGAATACAGTGGTGGGTGTAGTAAGACTTTCAAAATCCGGTGACTGATACTGACTAAGTCAAAACACCATCTATTCTCCAATGTTTCTTTTAAAAAACAAGTTAAAGAAGTAAAAACATCGGTATCTCTTTTAAAAATCACTGCAATACGCTAAAAGTATAAAACAGTAGCGACAAAGAGTGTTAATTAACCTGCCGTAAAGAACTTCATATTCCATGTTCACTAGGTGTATAGCTGATACAAGACAAGCAAACACGTCACAAAAAGATTTAAAAATGATAAAAACAAAGATAGACGACTACAGGCAACATCTTTGCGGCGCCAAAACACTGGGAGACAGTGCTGGAGAAGGAGATGCGTATGGAAATCCTGGCAATGCTTACCAGAGACTGGGTGATTTTAAACAAGTCATAGAGTACCAGAAGCAACGTCTTAGCAATGCCCTAGAAGTGGGAGACAGGGCTAGAGAAGGCCGTGCTTATTGTAGTCTTGGCAATGCTTGCCAGAGTCTGGGTGATTTTAAACAAGGCATCAAGTACCACAACCAACATCTCAGCATTGCCAAAGAGCTAGGGGACAGGGCTGGAGAAGGAGCTGCTTATGGCAATCTTGGCAATTCTTACCAGAGGCTGGGTGATTTTAAACAAGCTATCAAGTACCATATGCAACATCTTAGCATTGCAAAAGAACTGGGGGACAGAGCTGGAGAAGGACGTGCTTACGGCAATCTAGGCATTCCTTACGGGAATCTGGGTGATTTTAAACAAGCCATCAACTACCACATTCATCATCTTAGTATTGCTAAAGAACTAGGGGACAGGGCTGGAGAAGGAGCTGCCTATTGCAATCTTGCCAATGCTTTTGATAGTCTGGGTGATTTTAAACAAGCCATAGAGTACCAGGAACAACGTCGTAGTATGGCCAAAGAACTGGGGGACAGGGCTGGAGAAGGAGCTGCTTATGGCAATCTTGGCAATGCTTACCAGAGTCTGGGCGATTTTACACAAGCTATGAAGTATCATAACCAACATCTTAGCATTACCAAAGAATTGGGAGACAGGGCTGGGGAAGGAGCTGCTTATGGAAATCTTGGCAATGCTTACCAGAGTCTGGGTGATTTTGCACAAGCCGTGAAGTACCACAACCAACATCTTAGCATTGCCAAAGAACTGGGAGACAGGGCTGGGGAAGGAGCTGCTTATGGAAATCTTGGCAATGCTTACCAGACTCTGGGTGATTTTAAACAAGCCGTGAAGTACCACAACCAACATCTTAGCATTGCCAAAACACTAGGGGACATGACTGGCGAAGGAACTGCATGTTATTCTTTAGGACGTGATTTTGAATTGTCAGGTGCTTTGCAGGAAGCCCTTTCTTATTACCGATCGAGTGTAAAATTGTTCAATGACACGAGGGCTCTTCTGCAATCCGAAGATAACTGGAAAATATCTTTTCGTAATGCCCACCATGATGCTTACACCGCTCTTTGGAGAACTCTGTCAAGGCAAAAAAAGACTGACGAGGCTTTGTGCGTTGCCGAGCAAGGACGAGCACAAGCACTGGTGGATCTCATGAAATTACAGTATGACTCTGAATTATCAATGTTTGGGTCACTCCAAGACAAAGTAACCATTACAGGTGTCTCAAGTGATATATCAACGCAAACAGTGTTTTTAGCACTAGAAAGTACAAAAATTCATTTCTGGGTACTCAACAAAGAAAAGAGGGTTCAGTTTATACTAAAGGAAATACGAGGAGAGGATGCTATTACTTTTCTGGAGCGTTTAAGGAACAATGTTCTCAAAGAACACAACATTGTTGGCAGAGTTACCTGTGAAATTCATTCACTGGATGAGCTAAGGAGCAAATCTCCTACGAGGAAATTTGTTCAGGAGACGGTAGAAAGATTACCCTTCAACAATAAATCGTTGCGCCTCTTTCATGATTGCGTAATTGCCCCAATTGCTCACCTACTTGAAGGCGATGAATTGATCATCGTCCCAGATGGTCCATTATGTTTGGCTCCTTATGCTGCATTTTTAGATGATAAATGCAGGTATCTAAGCCAATCTTTCAGGATACGCATTGTTCCGTCGTTGACGAGTTTAAGACTGATTTCGAACTCTGCTCAGGACTTCCACCAGAGCAGCGGAGCATTGCTAGTGGGAGATCCATGCGTAGAGGAAATTACAAACAAGCAGGGTGAGCGCAGTCTACAGCCGCTGCCATACGCCAGACAAGAAGTAACGATGATAGGAGAAATGCTAGGCGTTGCACCTCTCACTGGAAAGGAAGCAACTAAAGACGAGGTGCTGAGAAGAATCGGTTCTGCTGCTTTAGTACACATTGCAGCACATGGTGATGTTAAAGGTGGGGGAATTGCTTTGGCTCCTAACCACTCCGGGACATCTAAGATCCTTGAAGAGAAACATTTTATATTGAAAGCGTCAGATGTGCAGGCAGCAAAGCTGCGTGCAAGGTTGGTTGTGCTTAGTTGTTGTCACAGTGCACAAGGCACAGTTACACCTGAGGGTGTGGTTGGTATTGCGAGGGCTTTTCTGGGTGCTGGTGCGCGATCGGTTCTCGTGTCACTCTGGGCAATTGATGACGAGGCCACTTTGGAGTTTATGAAATGTTTCTACCATCATCTGGCTCGTGGCTGCAGCGCCAGTGTAGCTCTTAATCGAGGTATGGAGTACCTGAGAGAGTCTGAGAAGTTCAATGCAGTTAAGTTCTGGGCTCCGTTTACACTCATTGACCATGACATCACGTTAGAATTCGGACAAAGTCAGTAAAAGCATCGTGAGTAGCACTTTTTCTCCACTTAAGAACGTTAAGTGTAATTTTTGTTCATAATAATAATTAGCAATATGCTTTATGAGACTAGAAAGTACGAAGGTGTCGGATGGTCACGCCGTTTCTTGTTTACATGCAGCTTTTAGACCCTTTCGGATTTCGCTTCTTTTGGTAAGCCAGAGAAAATTTTAGTGTCTGACAAAAATTTAACTGAAAAATTTCAAGTTAAAAGTCCTTCAAAACAAAACAGAAACACTACGTGGAGGCAGTCACGCACGACCGATCGGCCATTCTGCGCGCGTAACCCAAGGAAAAACTTGTGCAAGCCAACTTCCCTACAGATTCAAGTGAAGGGTCTAAGTAAAAGAGTAAGAGGAAAACAACAGTATTGAACGTGCTTTGTTCCGTTATAAACCATGCAAGACTTACTCAAAAAGTGGAGATCGAGAAGCTCTCGTCTGCGGTTCGTCTTTCGCCGTGCACTTTCTTCGTATCTTCGTTACTTCCTTAAGTTGTGTGTCCAACTGGTTTGGGTCGGCTTATTATTTTCGTATTCTCGGTATTGGACTGGAACTAGCTGCAATGGACGCCCATGCGGGGGAATATCATGAAAAAGAGATTGATGTCATTTGCATTTGAAAAGACTCCCCGCATTAGCCTCAGTTGCAAGCTAGTTCCAGTCCAATACCCACAATACGAAAATGGCCTATTGGTACATACAAAGATTTGTGAAGACTGAAGTTGTCTGCATTTTGAAGATTTTTTTAACATTTTTTGGTTGATTTCGTGACATATCGGGTACAAAAAGATGTTCAACATGAAAATTTTAACATTGAATTTCTCTTACAACTTATAATTATATGTCACGTGCGATATACGCTGTTCTTGTATGTATTTGTTATATACCTCTTGAGTCTCTAATGTGTGCAGTATTGTAACTACAACAGTTTTGTTGCCTTTTAGGTGGGTAGCCGCAAATACGGAAAAGACGGCATGACAAGGTATATGCTGTTACCTAATACTAAGGGCGGGGGCGGATTTCCTTAGTTCCCCTGATGCATTACATCAAACTATACTGTGAACTGTTACTACACTTTCTAATACTATAAATTTTGAACGTTTTAATTTGCTTTGTACTTCATTGTTCTCTCATCTTGAGTTCTACTCAAATGCAATAATCATGAATCGAAATGCCGTGAAGTTTACCTCTGCTAAATGTTCAGTAGCTCTTGATAGAGATAGAGCTCTTGGTCACGTGTCTGTTCCTAATCATAGATGGTTTTCCCTTGCAGATGCTGAACAATCAAGATAGAACAAGCCACGCGGCGAGTAGCTTTCACTGAGACTTTTTACATCCCTTTTAAAGCCTGTGTAATTCCTTTGTAGTTTATTTCTGCCGTGATGCTGCAAGAGAGTCAAAACCGATATATTTTTCCGTCGTCATATTCTTTTAAAGAGAGAACAGTTTATTTCATGGTAAAGTTCAACGGAAATAATTTAATGTAGGTAGTGTTCAAGTTGAGAAATTCTCTTTCAAGGAAACTGGTGCTGCATTCAGCGGTCTGCTTTCCCTTAGAATAGAAAATGGTACTTATTGAAACTACTCTTTGTGTTTTTGTTTTCCTTGCAAATTATTGCGAATGCTTGTTCAGAAATTGGACAAATTGTATAAATCCATTTTTGCTGTTTTCTAAGTGTAAAGATTAATCTGCGTACGTATACGTATCGTTTGGAAATTGAAAGATGACTCAAATTGGTATAGCCTTGGATGATAAACTTAGGTTGTTGATAGTTGTTCAGCTTTGGCCCGATTGAAAATAACTAGTTCGTGACACACGTGCCTATACTGAAATATTACATTGGGCACAATATCATGTTATTCTCTGTATACAGATACACAAAACTTCTTGTTGAGTACTAGTAATGAATGGCAGTTTTCTCGCGATGATTTTCCACTTCATAATGAAATAATTAGCTATATATAGCTTATTTGAACTCTCACTGTGAACGAAAACGTGGTAAAGCCATACTGAGTAAGATTTAAGTAGATAATATATAGATTTAGCCAAGCCTAAAAGCGGAGCTCCTGGTCCGAGTTGTTTAAACCCGATTAAGCTAACCCAGGATAGGCGAGAATTTTGATTTGAGTTCTGCAACTTTGCAATAAGGTTTTCTGTACATTGTTTGGCCTTCTGTTTTGAGTTTGAATAATCTCAAACTACACAAAACAAAAGCAGTGAAAAACATTTTTATACAAGAAAAAAAAATACTTCGGTTACCTTTTAATCCCGGGTTAGCTTTAACCGCTTCCAAACAACCCGGTCCTAATCACAAGTTAACCTGACATGAGCCCGCAATCCAGTCGAAAACCAGCTCTTTGTCAGCGGTCAACTTCCAAAAAACCTGACCTCGATGAGCTCTAAACTTGAGCCCGCGATATGGTCACGTGATAATGGTAAGCGGATACCTTGTTTTGACAGGTGTCAATTGACCATGACATGGATGTCCAATATCAAAGTAGGTCGCTATAAACCAAGGCTGCATTTCTCTGTCAACCTATTAGCTGGAGTATGGCCGCCATCTTGTGCGACTCCGTCGTCGTCGCCATGGTCGTGCGTACGCGCCCACCAGCAATGCCGCTAGCCATGGTAACCATGAGAAAATCAATTCATGGGTTTTCTTTTCTTTATTATAGGAGTATTGTGCTCCGCTTGGCGCCCCTTCGGGCCGCCGAAGCTCTGGAAAGTTAAATTACTCATACGAGATAAGGATTAGTAAAGCCGATGTGCACTTCAAATTCTGCTTAAAGGGAAACCTAATACAGTGGTTATTTCCCTAGCTTTCTTCATAGGAAAATAATTAGCCTTAGATACAATGTTGTCCCGCGTTTCGGCTTTAAGTGGCATAACAAACTGTCTCTTGGCCTATTTGATTTGGGGAAGGTCAGGTGCTACTTTTATGTACAGTAAACATTCTCGTCCATCTACTAACAGTGGATCTAACGACGCAATATCTGCTGCACGTAGAGACTTCGTAAACCGAGCCTGACAGGAGTCACATTTCAGGCCTTGTTTTAACAAAGCAGATGACAGGGTGAGACTGGGAACTGATATTGTAATATGCTTAGCTTCCGTTAGAGAGTGAGACTTAAAGCCTCGATCAATTCACAGTAGGAGTCTAGACTGAGTTGAAAAGAGGAAGATTGACAATTAGAGTAGTGTACATTGTAATTTGCATTCATTCTATCTCTTGTTTTTACATATGAGAGAATTGACAGTTGGCTCAATATGTATATCAGTGTGCATGATGCGTTTTGTAATCAATTAGGTTTAAAGACAAATGTAGCGATACGAAGCAGGCTAACATTTTATAAGATCGACTGTAAGATCAAACTGTTTCTATGCTAAGACTTGTACTAATCTGCAGACGTTCGTAATCACTTGTAATTGGACTTAAACGTAAACATAGAGCAATCTCAATTGTAAATCAGGCTTGGCAGAACATGAGTATTAAAAGATTACAGATGTCTCAGCGAGACTCGATATTACTTTACCGCAGCAAGCGAGTTAGCCTAGTTCCACGTTTTCACTAAGTCATGCTCTCTTCTACCTCATCGATGTCAAGCGGAGGATACTATTCCTTTTTTTATTGGTCTGTCTGTGTTCTAACAATCGATATTCCCTCTTCGAAAAGTTTATATAAAGTAATATACATACATGGGTGATTACACCTACATGATATCCAAAGTACTACAAAGGAAGAGAAAGTTGTACTACATCAAAGTTCATGTATTTTAATTCTGCTGGTATTTTTATCGTCTTGAATTGGGGCGGTAACCGCCTGTGAATATATATGTTTTAGCCTGTCAATTTGTTCACTACTTCGCCGGGAAGGCTGAACCATAGTTACTGGGGTGTTTTTTTTTCTAGCAAGACACATCATTTCCTATTTCAGAAACTAGTCAGTGCGCCTTGTTTACTCCAAGAATTTTCTCAAGTTGCACTCACAAATTGCTGTCCGCTTTCATAAAGATAGAAAATCAAGTATCTTGCTAAAGAAACACTTCGCACGCCCAAGTATCCAAGCCGGACTCCCTCCATAAAAGTTAAACCTCCGGCCCGAGAAATTTGTCTAGAGACTTTAAAGAATTACACCACTTTCTGTTTAATGTGACTGAATTGCACTCGCTCCAGGAACAATATACTTAAAATAAGGAACCATTCCGCTCAAGGCTATTTTTGTACGTGTACACATTGTGAAATCTTCCCTGCAACGATGTTTCCATGTTTATTCAGACTTAAGTAAAGGAACTTCGAATTCGTTTTCTTTATGCAGATTATACTGAGTCAGATTCATTTGTTGTTGCTGTTATTTTCGTTCTACCTTGATCATTTTATAAAACAATACTACAACGAAGCGTTTTGTCAGTGTCAGTGACTCATTTATTAGGGGTGTGGGTGCACCTTCTTGTTGCTATGCAGATAAGCAGGGGCGGACTTTTTTTGCGGTGTGGGGTGGGGGAGGGTGGATTGGGTGGTTAGCCACCCCTCTTTTGGAGAAGCAAAAAACTGAAAGGAAACTGAAACATATTGTGAATATTATTACTGAAATAAAGGGAAACCTTCTGGACAGGTATCTCATTGTAATTTCTACTTTGTGACATTGCTAGTTTTTCTGATGTGACAGTTTTCAATCAGGTCTCAATTCTCAAATTGCCACATTTAGGGGAGATGCCCCATGGATTCTGCAATCCCAAGGAATCAGCCACCCGCCCCCCTCCCTGTCCTCGAAAAATCCTGGATCCGCCCCTGGTGAGGTACAAGGCATCAACATAAGACATTTCAATGGGACAGAGAGACATTATTAGATCAAAATGTCTTTTCCTAAGCTAAGAAATCAACGCGAACATAATGTGTGGGTGCAAAGTCTCAACATCTCTTGGAGCGCTCCACTAAATGATGCCCAGACAGCGAAA